>OIAS01000059.1_pt1 | contig 44941 bp, 26 predicted proteins | sample 1580811 | NCBI WGS metagenome assembly OIAS01 (sample SAMEA3882513, study PRJEB24775) | human gut metagenome | biome: human-associated habitat; feature: intestine environment; material: feces | place: Netherlands | collected 2009/2010
GTCGAGCAGCGGCCTGTTCTGGCCGCTCTGGAAATGGTCCTGTTCCGGCGGCATCGTCGCGGGAATCGGCAACTGGCCCTGCATCGTCTCGTTCGCAGGGGACTTCGCCGGCGATTTCGCGGGGGAGAAGCGCGGATAGGTTTCCTCCGGCTGTTCCTCCGTTTTCGGCTTCATTTCAACGATTTTGAAGGCGGGGAAGATGTCCTGTTCGGCGGATTCGCGCAACGCCTCCATCAACGGCTTGTTCAATTCGGTCTGCAAAGCCTGCTGAGCCGCCTCACTGGGCACGCACAGCATGATGGTCGGACCCCACATGCCTTCGGGATAGACGTTCTCCAGCCAGCTTTTGTCACGTACGGACAGCGACGGATTCTGGTGCAGCAGGGCCAAAGCGTCGGACCACACCCCACGAGCCTGCTCGAGAGGATCTGTTGTCGTGTTATCAGCCACGGATAATCCTTTCTCGACAGACGTACCACTGATGTGCAACTGTATATTTGTACTCTCTTTTCCCCGAGTTATCCACCGGCGTGCGTGTTGAAAAGATTGAAATGTGAATAACATTGTTGTAGTTTGTGGATAACTTTTGTGGGGAATTCGGCGGAATCGCAACGATTATGTGGATTGTTTTATGCGGGGAATCCCCATGAAAATGTGAAGAAAAATGGACGACGCGACAATCTGTTCAGGGGTCAGAGTAATTTAGTAGAGCTTGACTCATGAGGAGCCGTGCCTTGGCATGGCTAAAAACACCGGGAGCATTAATTATGAAGAGGACATTCCAGCCGAACAACCGCCGTCGCCACATGAAGCACGGTTTCCGTCAGCGCATGCGCACCCGCGCAGGCCGCGCTCTGATCAACCGTCGCCGCGCCAAGGGCCGCAAGTCCCTCGCTGCCTGATTTTTTAGTGGCATAGAGCAGTGGAACGGCTGAAAAGCCATCGCGATTTTGTTGCGGTGCTCAAACGCCGTCGTAGGGTATCGCGAGAAGACATCGTCGTGCATTATCTGATGCACGACGATGTCGTAACGGGCGATACAGCGACGGTGCAAGGCCGCCGTGTCGGCTTGGCCGTTTCCAAAGCTGTTGGCAACGCGGTCACGCGCAACGCCGTGAAAAGGCGTTTCCGTGTGCTTGCACGAAAGTACGAATCACTATTACCTGAATCCTGCGATATCGTGTTGCGTGCCAAGCCAAGTGCCGCACGTGCCGATTTCCTGTCGCTTGAGCAGCAGATGGCATCGTGTTTCGAAGCGGTGAAACGTAAAACCGCTTCCCGGCAATGAGCAAGGGGTATCATCGCAATTGGATGGTGCGGCTCATCCGCTGGTATCAGAAACATATTTCCGCCCATACCGCACCTCGGTGCCGGTATTATCCCAGCTGCTCCAATTATGCGATTCAGGCGATTGAACGATTTGGCTGCCTTAAAGGTGGCCTTCTTGCGTTATTACGCCTTCTTCGTTGCAACCAGTGGAACCGTGGAGGAATCGACGACGTTCCACAGCTCTATTCCTTGTTTTACAGATGTTCGTGGTCGAAGGCACACGAGGAGCCTCGTCTCACGCCTCTGGATGTAGATGAACCTATAGGCGATAAGGAGAATGGCCTGTAATGAATCAAGATCAATTCCTCCTCGATAGTGGTTTCTGGGGCTGGCTGTACAAGCTCCTGTACCCCGTCGAGTGGCTCATGACGCAGATTATGGCCGGATTCCACCGATTCATGGTGATGCTGGGCATGAACGAGATCGGTTTCTCGTGGGTCATGTCCATCGTGTTCCTGGTGATTGTGGTCCAGGCGTGCGTGTTCCCGCTGTTCTACAAGTCCATGAAGGGCATGCGCAAGATGCAGGCCCAGATGGCCGTTTTGCAGCCCAAGATGCAGCGCATCCAAAACAAGTACAAGGGCAAGAACGATCCCGCCAGCAAAGAGGCTTTGCAACGCGAGATGATGAAGCTCTACCAGGACAACGACGCGAACCCGATGGGCGGCTGCACGTCGATGCTGCCTATGTTCGTGCAGGGTCCTGTGTTCATGTGCATGTTCTACACCCTGTCGGCCATTCCATACATCGCCCGTGGCAAGTTCAGGAACGGTTCCGGCCTCGGCGCCTTCGACATCGCCACCGCCAAGCAGTTCACCTCCACCAACGTGTTCGGCGTGAACGTGGCCGAGAACTTCACCACCGCCGACATCCACGGCAAGATCATCATCGGCATCTTCGTGGCGTTGATGTGCTTCTGCCTGTGGCTCATGCAGTACAACAGCATGAAGCGCAACATGGCCCAGAGCGCTGCGAACAAGCAGACTGAAATGATGCAGAAGATGATGCTGTGGATGTTCCCGATCATGTACATCTTCTCCGGCGTCGCCATGCCGTTCGCAGTGCTGGTGTACTGGCTGACCAACAACATCTGCAACCTGCTGCGTTCCGTCTGGCAGATCCACGTCTTCCCGACTCCGGGATCCCCGGCCGCCGAAGCGAAGGAAAAGCGCGACCACGCCCACGAGAACGCCCGCCGCGCCAAGGCCGGTCTGCCGTCCCTCGAAGAGGAGGAGCTGCAGAAAGCCAAGAAGGCCGCGGAGGCGAAGGAAAAGAACGGCTTCCAGCGTCAGCAGCCAAGCCGCAAAAAGAAGAAGAAATAACATCAAGTGTGTGTCCTGTGTTTCACGTGAAACGCAGGACACACCGCTTTTGTATCGGGCGAATCGCCCATATGATACAACCCAATCAGTAGACTTTCAGTAGACTTGAAATAATACGAACCCCGCTCAAAGGAGTAAAACACCATGGCGCAGGATGCTGAGAAAACCATCGATCAGCTCAATGACGAAGCTGACATCGCTGCCGATTACCTTGAAGGATTGCTTGACATCGTCGACTACGAGGGCGATATCGAAATGGGCGTGCGCAACAACCGTCCGACCGTGCAGATCGTTGCCGACGACGACACCGACATCAAACATCTGATCGGACGCAACGGCGAAGTCGTGGACGCCCTGCAGCAGCTCACCCGACTCGCCGTACAGCAGAAGACCGGCGAGCGGTCCCACCTCATCGTGGACGTGGACGGCTATCTGAAGCGCAAGCGCCAGCGCCTGCACGACCTTGCGCTGGATGCCATCGACGAGGCACGCGAGACTGGCGAGCCGGTGGACCTGAAGCCGATGAACTCCTTCGAACGCAAGATCATCCATGATGTGGTGCGCGAGGAAGGCATGAAGTCTCGGTCCCATGGCGAAGAACCGCATCGTTACGTCACGGTGTACGTCAAGGCTTCCGCAGCCGATGACGCCGACGAGATCGACGAAGCCTGAAATAGTTTCACGTGAAACATGAAGCGTCGCGAGTTTCTCGCGGCGCTTTTTGATGCCTGTAGATTAGGATGGTGTGCATGAGTGATGTGAATGACGAATTGGATGGGTCGCCGATTCTTGAGGAAGTGCTTGACGATGCATTGGGCAAGTTGAAGGTGTTTCACGTGAAACTTGCTGCGGAAGGAGAGCCGCGCGGGCTGATAGGGCCACGCGATGTCGGTATTATTTGGGAACGGCATATTCTGAACTCCGCGGCCATCGTACCGTTCATCCGTGAAGCAACGGCCAAGAGGCAATTCAAGACGGTGGCGGATATCGGCAGTGGTGGAGGATTCCCCGGTATCGTGGACCACCAGTTCACTTTGGTGGAACCGATGGAACGCCGTATCGAATGGCTTCATGAGTGCGTTGACGAAATGGGATTGGACAATGTCTCGATAGTGCGCTCCCGAGCCAACGCCGTAATCGAAGCCGTCCGCGGTTCGAACGGTGGCCGGAAGGGCAGGGGAGAGGATGCCGTCGATCTCGACGGAAATCCCATCCCGGTCAGGCATCCGTTTGCCGTGGTGACCTGCCGTGCGGTCGCGCCGATGACCAAACTATCCGGATGGACGCTGCCGTTGCTGGACAAAGGCGGACGGCTGGTTGCCCTGAAAGGACGATCCGCGCAGGAGGAAATCGTCAAGGCCACCAAAGAGATCTCCAAAAACGGCGGTATCCATCCCCTCGTGGTGGAGGCCGAGGTCGGTCCGGGTCTGGAACCGACGCATGTGCTGATGGTGGACAAGCGATAAGTTATCCACAAAATCGCGTGAGTTATCCACAGTATCCACAATCGCGGAAATGTGTTACGAAGCATCTTGAAGGAGCTTGGAATTGCAACGATTGTTCTGTGGATAACTTTTGGGTGGTCGGATGAGTTATCCACCAACTATCCACCGTTGTTCACAATGGTGCACATGGCCGTGAACAGGTGAAAATCTGTCCACCCAAATGATGAAACTTGATTGTTGAATATGTATAGGAAGGCTAGTTCATGACTGGACCTGAAGAACCAGACAATTTGACGTCGATGGAATCCGCCACGGAAACCATCAAGCGAATCTTCGAAGGCTCGACATCCCCCGTAGGCGCGCAAATCGCTGATGAATCGACGCGATACAAGGCATTGGAGCATGCGGTCTGCCCGAAGCCGGCCCAAACGCGCCTGATCGCAGTCGCCAACCAGAAAGGTGGCGTCGGCAAAACCACATCCGCGGTGAACCTGTCCGCGGCCTTGGCCCGTTTCGGATGCAAGGTCCTGCTTATTGATATGGATCCGCAGGGCAACGCCTCCACGGCATTGGGTGCCCCGCACGCCTCCGGTCAGCCTTCGGTGTATGACGTCATCGAAGGACGCAAGCGCATCGCGGAAGTCAAGTGCACGTGCCCTGATTTCGACAACCTCGACGTGGTCCCCGCATCCATCGATTTGAGTGGCGCCGAACTTGAGGTCGCCGACATGGCGGATCGCAACTCGCTGCTGAAGAACGCGGTGGACGAGTTCCTCGCCACCAGCGAAGAGCATTACGATTACGTGATCATCGACTGCCCGCCGAGCCTGGGTCTGCTGGTGATCAACGCCATGTGCGCCGTGCACGAAATGCTGATTCCGATTCAGGCCGAGTATTACGCCTTGGAAGGTTTGGGCCAGCTCATCAACACCATCGGACTGGTGCAGGAACATTACAATCCGTCGCTGCTGGTCTCCACGATGCTCATCACCATGTACGACAAGCGCACGCTGCTGAGCCGCGAAGTGCATGGGGAAGTGAAGAAGCACTATCCGACAATCGTGCTCGACACCACCATTCCGCGCACGGTGAAGATTTCCGAAGCGCCAAGCTTCAACCAAAGCGTGATCGCATACGACCCCAAGGGCATGGGTGCGATCGCGTACTGCGAAGCCGCGCTGGAACTTTCGCGTCGTTCCGATACGGTGCTGCAGGCAATCGATGCAAGAAGGAATGAGAACTGATCATGGCAACTAAGTCGCGTTTGGGTAAAGGTCTTGGCGCACTGTTTCCTTCTCTTCCGGGGGAGCCGCAGCATCAGGAGCATGCGGCGCCTGCCACTGCCGCCAAAGAAGTCAAGGCTTCCAAGACTGATGGGCATATGGAATCCAAGAGCGCGTCCGCTACCGCACAGGCATCGGTGAACGCCGTGCAGGGGATGAAGCATGCTGTTTCACGTGAAACAACCAAGAAGAACCAGCATCGTCGTGCCAGCATGCCGTCGATTTCGTTGAACGAAAGCGCGCATCCCGCGGACATGTTCTTCGGCTCCACCGCTCAGCCAGCTTCCGAACAGGGCGAGCAGCAGGGGAGTGTTTCACGTGAAACCACGCCGACCGAACATAAGAAGGACGAACCGGAACTGCTTCCCGTGCAGGGTGGATATCTGGTTGAACTGCGTTTGAGCGACGTCGGTCCCAATCTGCATCAGCCACGTACCATTTTCGATGAAGACGACCTGCGCGAGCTAGCCGAATCCATCAAGGAAGTCGGCGTACTGCAGCCAATCGTCGTACGCAAGCGTCCGCAATCGCAAATCGAAGCCGCCCGCAGGGAAGCCGCAGCCAAACCGGCCGAACCGCACAACATGTTCGACGGGCGCATGGATAGCATGTACGAGCTCATCATGGGCGAACGTCGTTGGCGCGCATCGCAGATCGCCGGCCTGAAAACGATTCCGGCCATCGTCAAAACCACCGCCGATGACGACATGCTACGTGACGCACTGCTGGAGAACCTGCATCGCGTCGCGCTGAACCCACTGGAAGAGGCGGCTGCCTACCAGCAGATGATCGACGATTTCGGCCTGACGCAGGCCCAACTGTCCAAGTCGGTGTCGAAATCCCGTCCGCAAATCGCCAACACCTTGCGATTGCTCAACCTGCCGGCCGCCGTGCAAAAGAAGGTCGCATCCGGACTGCTGTCCGCGGGCCACGCGCGTGCGCTGCTGGGACTGCCGACGGAAGCGGATATGGAACAGCTGGCCACGCGCATCATCGCCGAGGGACTGTCCGTACGCAGCACCGAGGAAATCGTGTCGATGAAGGCCGCCGAAAGCGACCAGCCCAAGAAGCCGAAGGCCAGCAAGCTCAATCCGTGGGCTGGTACCCCCGTTCAGGTTGGTCTGGAGCAGCGTTTCGGCACCAAGGTCTCCATCAAGGGATCGAAGAAGCACGGGCGAATCGAAATCGTGTTCAAATCGGAAGACGATATGAAACGCATCGTCGACCTGCTTATGCAGCAGCAGAGCTGAACGAACCGAGCCAATCGAGCTCGGCGAGCGATAATGATTTGAACGATTTGAGCCTTACTTGAGCGAATCGAGATAAGCCTGCGCGTCCAGCGCGGCGCGACACCCCATGCCCGCCGCGCTGATGGCCTGCCGATAGACGCTATCCACGCAGTCTCCCGCGGCGAAAACGCCGGGTTCGCTGGTACGCGTGCTGGCGCCATCGACCGTGATATAACCGGCGGAATCGACGTCTACAAGCCCGTTAAGAAAAGCAGTGGCAGGAGTGTGCCCAATCGCCATGAAAACGCCGTTAGCGGGGATTACAGAGGTCTTTTCGGTGGCGGTGTTGCGTACCTCCACCTCCTGTACGCCGTTCTCGTCGCCGCGAATCTCCTGCACCACAGCGTCAAGCATGAAATCGATTTTCGGATTGCGTTGCGCACGCTCCACCATGATGCGGGAAGCACGGAACGTGGAACGCCTATGAATAAGGGTGACGGACGAGCCGAAACGGGACAGGAAATCAGCTTCTTCGAACGCGCTGTCGCCGCCGCCGACCACCACAATCGGCTTGTTGCGGAAGAAGAAACCATCGCAGGTGGCGCAGTAGGAGACACCTTTGCCTGCGTATTCCGTCTCGCCTGGCACGCCCAGCTTACGATAGTTTGAGCCTGTTGCGATGACCAGCGCGCGTGCGTCGTACACGTCGCCGCCGTCAAGGGTGACGGTTTTGATGCCGGAATCGGCATTCGAAGCAACCGAAACAACATCGTCCCAAACGATATGCGTGCCGAACCGTTCCGCCTGCTTGCGCATATTGTCCATCAGATCCGGACCCATGATGCCATCGGGAAAGCCTGGGAAATTCTCCACTTCGGTGGTGTTGACCAACTGGCCGCCGGGCGTCAGCGCGCCGGCAACGACCAGCGGCTCGAAGCCGGCGCGGCCAAGATAGATCGCGGCAGTATAGCCAGCCGGGCCGGAACCGATAATCACCACATCACGCATATCACTCATGGTTGCTACTGTAATGCAGTTTCCACGACGGTTGCGGGCGGTTTTGCAGATGGCGTTCAAAAAAGCGTTCAAAAAAGCGTTCAAAAAAGTAAGCTATCCGTCACGTTGTTTCACGTGAAACAAAAAGAGGGTGTGCGGAACAATCCGCACACCCTCCTTGTCTGCCGATGCGTCAGAAAATCTGCACCGAATCGATGTACAGCTGGTTGCCGGGAAGGCTGTCGAACGGCACCCACAAGAGGATGTCCTGGGTCTCCACGGCCTTGTTGAACTTGATTTCGGTGGTGCCGCTGGCGTCGAACTCGAACTGGGCGACCTGCTCACCCTGGTTCGGGCTGGACTTGGCGTTCACGCGAATGTAGCCCTGGCCGCCGGAAGAACGGATCTTGATGACCATGCGATACGCTTTCTGGGGCTGGCTGAGGTGGAGGTAATAACCGTAACCCTGTTGTCCGTCCGGATTGGACAGGAACTGGCGGTTGTCGATCTCATACGGAGTCGTGTTCTCTGGCATCTTCGGTTCCGGAACCTTCCGCACCTTCTTATCCGAAGTCACCACCTTGTCGACGTCCTTCTTGGCGGAATGGCTTTTCTTCGTGGTTTTCTTCGGCTTGCTGGAATCGGAGCTGCCGTTGTCGGAGCTGTCGGAGCCGTTGGAATCGTTGTTTGCATCGCTGGCGGAGCTGCTGCCATTGCCGGAATCGCCATTATCGCCGAAAGGCACGTCGTCAAGGTTCATTTCCGGCCACGGATTGTTGGAATTCGTATTGGTGATGCCGTCATCCGGCTTCTTGGTCAAACCATGAATGGCGAATCCCAATGCGACGGCCACCACAATGAACGCGACCACAATGGCCACGACCTTGGTGGTGAGCTTGCCGAACAATTTGGCATTGGCGACCTCGGCCGGACTGGAGGAAGAGGCTTTAGGGGCAAAGCTCGGCGGCACCGCAACGGGGGCTCCGTTTTCGTTCTGATATGCCGCGTCGATCGCTTCCTGCTCCGCCTTCAACGCGCGTGCGGATTCCTCGCCCGGCTCGATGACCCGTCCGTCAGGTCCGATCACCGGAATGCGACCGGTCTTCTCCAATTGCGAATCGTCCGTATGATAATCGCCCTGCGGCGACGGCGTGGAAACACGGATGGGGAAGGAGAACGGCGAATCCACATCTTCGGAGGATCCGTCGAGGTCCTCTTCGCTGAGTAGTTCGCGGCTGTTGTTCCACAGCGATTTCACGGCACCGCCGGTCGCGGCCATACCCTTGGCCAAGGCTTCCTTGCTGTCGGAGAAATCAGTGTGTGGTTCAGGCGCTTCGAACGTCATTTCCGGAATGCTTCCGGTTTCAGCCAGCGTATCGGGCAAGGCGATGGCATCCTGCTCGAGAATCTGCAGCAGGGGCACGTTCACAATCGAGCATTCCGAATCCGCGGACGGTAACGCAATATCGGGGCCGTTAAGCTTCGCCAGCGGCTCGTAGTCGCCCAGCAACGCCTCCAATTCGGCGATGGTGGCCATCGGAACGGTCGGGAAACCGTCCTTCTCCTTGAGATCCAGACCACGCTTGCAAATCACGCGGAACTCCATCGGCACGTTCGGTGAAATCGCGTCAAGATGGTAGTTCGTGGACAGCGTCGACGGCGTGCGCGTCAGCAGGGAATACAGCAGGGAAGCGACCTGGCGAATCGCAAGCTGCTCCTGGTTTTCCACGGATTGCACGCGCGAAGTATCGGCCAGCATGATGCTTACCGGCGCGTCGGCGATTTCAATGCCGTTGCGGGTCAATCGCACGGTGTCCGTGCTGATCGAGAAATGCGTGAGATTGTCTTTCTGCAACACGTGCAGGGCTTCGACGACCTCACCAAGAATGGAACGGATCGCGGTGAAGCTCAACGGCTTGCTGGACTGCGTGAGATACTCGCTCAACGACATGCCGGCATCGAGCTGCGTGATCACCAACGCCACCTCGCCCACGTGCTGAAGCTGCAGCACCTGCGTGAAATGGGCGTCGTGGGAAATCGCCAGCATGGAGGCCGTCGCATTGACGTCCTGCAAAGCCTTGCGGTTGTTGACGATAAAAAGCTGGCAATCCCGGGCAAGCACGTGATCGCTTGCCTTCCAAACCTGCAAGCCGGTTTCCTCGCGCAATGGCGAAACCAGCACATAGCGGTTGCTGATGGTATCTCCCAGTTGAGGTTTCATGGTTTCCTTCAACTCTGTAACGATTGTTCTACCTACGCTGTTATTCTTGGTCGCCGTTTTCGGCGGTACTTTGCTCAAGTTTACCGTTGGGGCTGGCCGTTCCGCCAGACTTAGGCTTGTTGCCAAGCCCTGGTATGCGGGTGGCGAGCATGCCCACGACCGAAGTGAGCTCCTCGGCACGCAGCGCCCACAGGCACGCCAGATAGACGATGGCGATGACGATGGTGAGCAGTATCGCGGACAGAACCGCCTGACCCCAGTTCATAGTGCCGTCGTCGGGGCCGATATGCGCTCCGACCAGCCGGTAGACGCCGTTGCGGCACAGCAGGCCAATCACGCAGGCGGCTATCGTGGCCACCAGCGCCTTCGCATAGGCGGTGATGATGCGCTTGTCGTCCACATCGCCGTCGAAACGGGAACGGAGCATGTGTGTAAGCAGCGGATACGGCAGGATGAAGCTCACCGAAATCGCCAATCCGATGACGGTGATCCACTGCGTGGGCGGCAGAATGAACGTCGACGCGATGATGGCGCCACCCTGGATGGCCATGGTGATCGCCATGAAAATAAACGGATGCTTGCCGTCTTCGAACGCGTAGAACGTGCGTTGGATGACTAAATACGAGCTGGAAAGTGGCAGGCCGATGCCCAAAGCGGCGAGCGGCGCGCTGATGAGCAGCGCCTCACGCACGCTGATGGACGGCAGCAGTGCGAGGATGATCGGCAACGGAAGCACGATGAACGCCGCTGCGAAGAAGCACATGATGAGATTGAGATTACGCAGGGCCGAGCTCAGATCCTTGCGCGCCTCGTCGATATTGCGGTCCGCGATGGCTTTCGATATTTTCGGGAAGATCGCAGTGGCGATGGACACGGCGATCAGCGAATACGGCAGCATGTAGATGGTGTACGCATTCTGATACGAGGCGTTGCCGGCCACGTCCAACTGGCTCATATGCAGCTGTTCCGAAGCCTTGAACGGCGCGCTGGTGGCCACGCGGGTGACGATGATGTTGACGATCTGATCGACGCCGACGATGCCGAGGCTCCACGCGGCGACCGGTCCCATCGAACGCAGTCCGATGCCGTGAACGCCGAATTTCGGACGGTATTTCAGGCCGATTCTCGTCAAAGGAATGAACAGCACCAGCGCCTGGAACGCCACGCCAAGCGTCCAAGTGCCGGCGGTCAGCGCGATTTTCGTCGGCGTCCAGAAGTCCAGCGGACGTTCCGTGGCCCTGCCGAACATCGCGATGAACGCGCCGAAACCGATGCAGCTGATGATGTTCGCGCCGACCGAGCTCCACGCATACGTGACGAAATGGTCCTTCGCCGCGAGAATCTGCCCGATCACCGTATACAGGCCGTAGAAGAAGATCTGGGGCATGCACCACAAGGTGAAGGAGGTGGCGAGGGCCATGGTTTCGGCGCTGCCGTTGACATACAGTTTGGTCAACAACGGCGTGGCAACGGCCATGAGCAGCGTCACACCCAACAACAAGGTGATGGCAAGGGTGATGAGCTTGTTGAGCTTGGTTTCGGCGTCCTTCGATTTCAGCGTGCGCACGATCTGCGGCACAAGCACCGCGTTGAAGATGCCGCCGGAAACCAGTGTGTAGATGACCTGCGGAATCATCGAACCGGCCTGGTAGGCGTTGGCGGCATAGCCGGTGGTGCCCAAGGCCCAGGCAAGCAGGATGGTGCGGATTTGGCCGGTCACGCGCGAAGCGGCGGTACCGGAGGCCATGATCAGTGAGTTACGGCCAACGGAAGAACTCATTCGTCGGGATCCTTCTTACGGTTGAATTGACGCCACAGTCCCACAGCGCCCAAGAGCACGGCGAAGCCGATGATGACGAAACCGCTCTTGTCGCTGATCTGCAGCGCGCTGGTGATGTGGGTGACCTGCGTGGCTCCAAACGCTGCACCATTCCTGTCGAACAGGCTGATGGTGGCGTTGGCGGTGCCGGACGTGGACACACGGATGGTGAACGCCACCTGTGCTTCGCCGTGGGGCGGCACCTGCACGGTGTCGAATCGGGACGTGACGATCTGCATGGAATCGGTCAGCGACGAGACCTTCACCTTTACCGGGTACGGGTGGCTGTTGCTGATGGTCACCGGCATTTTCGCGGTTTCGCTGACCACGTTCACGCTTTCCGTCGGCGTGATCGCCACACCGTTGATCAGCAGGGCCGCGAGCTGGTTCGCGCCTTCCGCCATCGTGCTTCTGGAAGGGCTTTCGCCGCCCAACGCGTGCAGGGCCATGATGGTGTGGGTGTTCGTCAGCTGCCTGCTCCAGGTGTTGACGTCGGATTCGTCTTTTCCGTTCGGCTTGATGAGGATCGACGTATTGAAACGTTTGATGTTGCTCGATGAGTTCGCCAGCGCGCTCAGAGTCTGCTGGACGTCGCTGCGCATGCTATCGGTAAGGCCGTCCGTTTGGGGAAGATCGGTTGACATGCTGGCCGCATCTTCGGAGATGTCGGCATCCTTCAACGTGGCGAGATCGGTGAGGTTCAGCCACGGCGACTGCTCGATGTCGCTCATCAGCGCGTCTACAACACTGGGGTCGGAATCCTCGTTCAGACAGACCAGCAGGTTGCGTTCCGCATAAGGCTGTTCCATCTGGTAGAACGCGCTTTGCGCGACGAATCGCGCCAATCTGCCGGCCGTGGTTCCCTCGCTGTCGGCGTTGGCATCGTCACTGGTCGCCTTGCCTTGGGCCAGGCCGGAAAGCACATTCTGCGCGGAAAGCACGGTGATGTCCCCGGCGTCGGTGGAGACCACCGTCTTGCCGGTACGTACGGTAGCCGCATCGTCCTCTTCGAAGTCATGCGTGGCGATGACGGTGCCGTACCCCTGCTGGCGGGCCTTCGTCAACGCTTGTAGGGTCCAATTGCCGTTGCCCTGCCACGCGTATGCGGTGATGTCCGCGTTGCTGTCGCCCAATGCCGATTGATAGGTTTTCCGGGCTTTGGCTGCGGACCATTGACGGTCGTTGATACCGGCTGCGCTGTAGGCCGGAGCGTTGTTCATGGCGCTGTAGGCGGTCATGTCGAACAATGCGGGCTGGGTGATGCCGTCGACCCGCGTTGGCATCGCCATCGCCTGCAGGTAGGTCGGATCTCCTACGACCTGCAGCATGTCGTGCTTGGCGAAGGTCTGCTGCAACGATTTGAGCCGTGCGTCGTCATCCTTGCTGGGCATGGCGATTTTCGCCAGTTTCGAGGAGGAAATACCCCCTTCATCGACCAGCTGTCCAAGCAGCTTGCTGTCGGTGGTCCACCCGTTGGCGGCCAGCGGCTGGGCGACGGTGATGTGCAGCGCCGGCGTGCTGGGCGTGTGGAGTCCCGCGCCGGTGCGCGTCACGAACGTATGCGATTGAGCAAGGGGGGTTCCGTTGGCGGAATAGCTCAGCAGCACCGGCTTCGACCCCCAAGAGTTGATGGCCGCGAGCGATTCCTGATGGGCGTCCGCGTCGATGCTCACGTTGGCGCTGGCTCCCGGCTGCAACGCGGGCACATCGGCCTGTCCCACGGATTGCGGGGTGGGGATTCGCCCGTTGCCTTCAGACCAATCCTGGATGTCGTTGCGCGAAACGAACGTGTAGAAGGCGTTCATGGCCAGCGTCAGCGTTCCCGCGGGAATCTCCTGTCCGGTCGTGTTGGTCACCGTGGCGTTCAGATGGTATCCGGAGGTGTCCGTCAATACGGCCGTGGAAGAGTTGATGGACAACATACCGTCCGTCGACTCCGCCGATGTGGTCGATTCCATGGCCCTTGCCGATGGCGTGGGTGCGTATAACAACATCAACGCCATGGTCAATACCATGGCGAGGATGGATGATAACGCGCGAAGGCCACGCGAAACGTGCCGTTGTGCGGATTGATTCACTATTACGCCTGTCTGTTGAGTTTCCTTGCGTACAACCATGCTATCTTCCGTTCGTTCGGATAGCTCAGCACATCGTCCAAATCAGCAAAATCCACCCAAATGGCGTCTTCGGCCTCATGGTCGGGATCGCCTTCGACGGTCAGCTCGCCGCCGATCTGCCGCAACGCGAAGTGGTGCACCAGCTTGTGCACGCGTTGGCTGGTACCGGTGAACCAATAGTCGATGGTGGCGATGGAATCGACCACCTCGCCCAGAATGCCGGTTTCCTCATGCACTTCGCGCACGGCCGTCTGCTGCGGCGTTTCGCCTTTTTCGATATGTCCCTTCGGCAGGCACCATTCCAAATGCCCGCTGCGTGAATGACGTGCGATGATCGCCACGCGACCCTTGTCGTCGAACACCAGCCCGCCCGCCGAATACTCGCGCACCACCGGCAGCTCCTGCGCGTCAAGCGATGCGAACGTGGTCGGACCATCCGCGGTGCGCCGGCGCGGCATCATCGCCGGCGTAGGCGCGCTCGACGTGATGATCGTGCGCTGCTGCAATTGCTGTAGTTGTTGCAGCTGCTGCAGCGAAACCGACTGCGATGTGTACAGCAGTTCGTCCGGTTCCAGCGGATTTTGGGCATGGTCGTCCGCAGCATGGGCAAGCATGCGTGCAAGGTCTGCGGGCGTAATCATGATTCCAACCATACTCAATTCTGTGTGCAGGTGGGGTAACGGTATGCTGGTAAACGGAAAACTTGTGGTGCTGAAAGGTATGGCGTGAACTTCGAAGTGTGGCCAGAGGCCATTGAATTAGGACGTATGTTTGCTGCGGAAGGCTACGAACTGGCACTGGTCGGGGGTCCTGTCCGCGACCTGCTGCTGCATCGTAAATCGCATGATTTGGATTTCTGCACATCGGCGCGTCCCGAGCAGTTTGAGCATATTCTGCGCCGTTTTGGGCATGATGGCTTCTGGGATATGGGCCGCAAATTCGGCACGCTCGGCGCGATGCGCAGGCGTGAGGACGGCACCGAGGTGAAAGTGGAGGTGACCACCTACCGTTCCGACACGTACGACCCCGACTCGCGCAAGCCGGAAGTCAATTACGGCGACACGCTGGAAGGCGATCTTTCCCGCCGCGATTTCACCGTCAACGCGATGGCGTTGCGTGTTCCGGAACTCGAATTCGTCGATCCGTTCGGCGGTGCGAACGATTTGGCCAAAGGCGTGCTGCGTACCCCCGTCGATCCGCGGCAGTCGTTCGACGACGATCCGTTGCGCATGATGCGCGCCGTGCGTTTCGTGGCGCAGCTCGGCTTCCGCATCGAGCCGGAAACCGCCGAAGCGCTGTCCGACATGGTCGATCGCATCGAAATCGTCTCCGCCGAACGTGTGCGCGACGAACTGGTCAAGCTGCTGCTGTCCGATCGCCCGCGCGCCGGCATCGAAGCGTTGGTCGATTCCGGTCTTGCCGACATCGTGCTGCCGGAAATTCCCGCGCTGCAGCTGGAAATCGACGAGCACCATCGCCATAAGGACGTGTTCGAACACACCATGATCGTCATCGAACGCGCCGTCGCCCTCGAAACTGGTTCCGACGGTCCGGTGCCGGCCCCGGACCTGACGCTGCGTCTGGCGGCTCTGCTGCACGACATCGGCAAGCCGAAGACCCGTCGTTTCGAAGCGGGCGGCAAGGTGAGCTTCCACCGTCATGACGCCGTCGGCGCGAAGATGACGCGCAAGCGTTTGAAGGCACTGCATTTCGACCACCACATGGTCGAGGACGTCAGCGAGCTGGTCAACCTGCATCTGCGCTTCCACGGCTACGTGGAGGAGCCGTGGACGGATTCCGCGGTCCGCCGCTACGTCAAGGACGCTGGCCCGCTGTACGAGCGTCTGAACCGCCTTACGCGCGCCGACACGACCACACAGAACAAGCGCAAGGCCATGATGTTCTCGACGGCCATGGACGAGATGGAACAGCGTGTACGCGACCTGAAAGAAAAGGAAGACTTCGACGCGATCCGTCCTGACCTCAACGGCGACGAGATCATGCAGCTGCTAAGCATCGAACCAGGCCCGATGGTCGGCAAGGCGTACAAGCACATGCTGGAATACCGCCTCGATAACGGTCCGGTGGAGCGTGACGTGGCCGTTGCCGAGCTGGAACGCTGGTACAAGGAGCAGGGCGAATAGCGATTGACATGCGGTGGTTTCGCCGCATGCATGGAACAGTGTGCTTGGAACAGCTCGAATACGAAAACCCGCGTTCCCGATTGGGGGAGCGCGGGTTTTCATATTGCCTATATCGATTTCGATTGGCGGTCAGCTTTGCGGATTCACCGCATCATGCTCGGGCGCCTTGGGCAGGTCGGTCATCTTGTCCACCGCGACGCAGCCCTGGATGCCGGTGATCGCCTTGCCTGCGGCGGGAACCTTCTTCGTATCCTGCAGATTGTCGAATGTGGCGCCCACGATGACGTCGATCAGCTGGTCCTGACGGTCGTCCATAACCAGCATGGCATCGGTGAAATTGCTTGCCACGGTGTACGCCTGATTCACGCCGTTCTTGCCGAAGACGATCATCGTGCGATCCACCTTCTTGGTGTAGTTGCCCGGCGTCTGGGGGTTGAACTCGCGGTTCTGCAACGCGTCGCTCACCGCCTTGGCGAAGCCGGAGAACTTCGTGCCGTTGAGCACACGCAGCGTGATGTTGCGATTCTCCACATACTTGGCCTTGTTGCCGTCGGCTTCCTTGATGGGGCACGGTGCCTGCTGGCCGTAGTTCGGCTGTACGGCGGCCGACTTGACGTTGCCCAGGCCTCCGACATGGAAAAAGAACAGCAGGGACACCACCATGGCGACCACCATGACGGCTCCGACGATGCTGAACACCGTCTTCTGACGGCGGCGAATGTACTCTTTGCGCGCGGCGCGCTCGTCGTTAGCCTGGGTCATTTACGAATTCCTTTTGAACAAACCAATTGCCATCAACTTTACTGTCATGCGGTGATATGTGTCATGCGGCGATATGCACAATCGGTCGGGCTGGGGCGTTCGTGGCGATGATGCGATCGACGCAACGGCTGTCCTGCCATGCCCGCTGCACGGCGTCCGCCGCATCCTCCGTCGGCACGAACGCGATGACGGACGGGCCGGAACCAGAGACGAACGCCTGGCTGGCTCCCGCACGCAAGGCTTCCTCGATCGCCTGTCCGCTACGCGGATGCAGGGAGACCGCCGCCTTCTGCAGGTGGTTCTCATCGCCATCGCCGGCACCGATCTGATCGAATGTGGCATACACTTCCGGCGTGCGCAGTTCCGCACGGTATGCGCCGACCAGCAGATGGCCGGTAAACCCACGTTCCGTAAGATCGCGTACGATATCGCCATCGTCATCAAGCTGTTCGATGCGTTCGCCGAAACCGGTGCCGCGCGCGTAACCGCCGGTCAGACAGAACGGCATGTCCGCGCCCAGCGTGGCCGCGACTTCCTGCAGGCGTTCGATCGGCCAATCGAGATCCCACAACATGTTCAATGCCAGAATCGTCGCCGCCGCATCGGCGGAACCGCCGGCCATGCCCGCGCCGACGGGGATGCGCTTGTCGATGTTCAACGCCACGTCCGGCTCATGGCCGCTCGCTTCGGCCATGGCGAACAATGCCAGCACGGCGTGGTTGCGGCGCATATCGCTGCCGGAAGAGGCCAGGTCGCCCAGATACGCGCCCTCGAGATTCAGTGAGAAGCCGCTTCCCGGCGCTTTGCGCGTGGCGGTGACGGTGTCGTATACGCCGACCGCGCAATAGATGGTGTCGAGTTCATGACGGCCGCCCCATTCGGCATGCGACGGGCCCACATGCAGGGTCAGATTCGTTTTCGCCGGGCAGTCCACGCTCACGGCGTTGATGGTGGCCGTTCCGATGGCAGGCGAATCAATGGTGCTCATGACGCGAACACCTCATCCAACGCGCGTGCCAACGCCACGAATTCGTCGATGGTGAGCGTCTCGCCACGACGGGTCGGGTCGATGCCGGCCTTCTCGAACGCTTCGGACGGCACGATTTTCTTCAATGCGGCGTGCAGGGTCTTGCGGCGCTGCCCGAAAGCCGCGTCGATCAAACGGAACACGGTTTCGCGATTCACCACGGAACCGTCCGCATTGTCCGCGGCGGGGGTGTGACCGCCCGGGTAGCGCTTGAACAGCACCAGCGCGGAATCGACGTTCGGGGCCGGCCAGAACACGTTGCGGCCGATGACGCCCACGCGTTCCGCGGTGCCGTACCATGCGAGCTTCACGCTCGGCGTGCCGTAGATCTTCGAACCGGGCTTCTCGCTCAAACGGTCCGCCACTTCCTTCTGCACCATCACCAGGAAGGTGCCCAGATTGTCGAAACGTTCCAACAGGGTGAGCAGAATCGGCGTGGCCACGTTGTACGGCAGATTGGCCACCAGCGTGAAGGAATCGTCATCCTTGAAATCGGGCAGATTCTCCGGATTGACGGTAAGTGCGTCGCGGTTGACCACACGGAAGCGGTCCACGGCGTCCGGCATGAATTCGGCGATGGTTTTCGGCAGGCGTTCGGCGACCGGCGGGTCGATTTCCACAGCCGTCATCGTGGCGCCGGTTTCCAGAATCGCCAGCGTCAGCGAACCCAGTCCGGGACCGACTTCCAGCACATGGTCGTCGGCGGTCACGCCGGCCTCGCGCACGATGCGACGCACGGTTCCCGGATCAATCACGAAATTCTGCCCGAATTTCTTCGTCGGGCTGATACCCGCGTCGGCGGCGATGCGTCGGATGTCGGCCGCCCCCAGCAAATGGCCCTGCGTATGCTCGTTCACGTTTTCCGTCATTCCCTCTTCTGTCATTCCCTCATTATCCGTTCATGCCGGTACGAAAATCGTTGGCGATTAGCCGGATCAGTACCATCCGGTCTGTTCGGAGTGCTGCCACGCCGCGGACGGGCTGCCGTACCGCTGTGCGATGTAGCTCAGACCCCAGTCGATCTGCACGGCGGCATCGTCCTTCCAATTCGCGCCGAACGTGGCCATTTTGCTGCCCGGCAACGCTTGCGGAATACCGTATGCGCCCGAATACACGTTTTCCGCGCTCCAGCTCCATCCGGATTCGCGATTCCAGAGTTTGACCAGATCCGTCCAGTTCTGGCCGGTCCAGCCGCGCTGCGCCGCCGCGCCGGAAGCGTAGGCCTGTGCCTGTGCCGCGGAAGGATGGTACAAGCGGCAGCCTGCGGAAGGATTGCTCGGCTGCGGCGTGGGCTGCGGTTTGGGCTGGGGTGCGGGAGTCGGCTGCGGTGCAGGGGTTGGTGTGGGGGTCGGTGCAGGATCGTCCTTCTTGGTGTTGTTGGAATTGTTATTCGAGTTGTTGTTCGAATTGTTCTTATCCGAGGAATCCGACTTGTTCGAATCGGTTTTGTCGGAATCGGACTTGTTCGAATCGGACTTATTGTCGTTTTTATTCGAGTCGTTCTTACCCGAATCGTTCTTGCCGTCGTCCGTCTTGCCGGAATCGCCGTTGCTGTTGCTGTTGCCGCTGTTGTCGGATTTGTCGGATTTGTCGGTATCGTCCGTAGTTTTTTCCGGTCCGACCGCAATGACTTTGTCGATGGCGATTTTCGTGGTCTTCTCTCCGGTCAGCGTCTCGCTTTCCTTCACGCCATCCACGTAGGTGACGGCGTACGTCTGCTGGATTTCGCCGTTTTCGCCTTCCTGCCGTACCGTGACTTCGCCCGGCTGCAGGTTCGGGTCGATGATGGTCTGCGTGCCGAACGGCACTTCCTTCGTGCGGGTCTCCTCACCATGCGTCACGCGGCGGACGCGCAGAATGGTCGTCTTGCCGTCCTTTTCGACACTGACGCGATCCTCCTTGCCCGACGTGATGCCTTTGGCGTCAAGAATGGAGGCGGCGGGCAGCTTGCCGTTCGGCGCCACCGAGCTTTTCCCGTCCGCGATGACGGTGACGGGCCCCTTCTGGTTGATGATGAGACCGCCGGTGAGCTTGTTGTAGACGTTGCTGATATTGACGGTGATTTTCGCCGCTTCGGTTTCGTTTTGGTTGAAGAAGTCCAGCAACTGCTCGGCGCTGGACGCGACCGTCCAGAACGGCACTTCCTGGCCGTCGATGGTGATGGTGGTCTGGTATGCGCTCTGCACGTTCACCACATCATGGTTCTTCAGCATGCTGGTCGGGCTGGTCGACTCCACCAGGTCGTGCGTTTTGACTTTCACGCCCTGCTCCTGCAGCAGACGGTCCACGCTCATCGCATATGTGGTCACCGTGGTGGTCTCCCCATTGACGGTCAATGCCACGGATTTGCGCGCGCCCACACCAAACGCCAACGCCGAAGTCAAAGTCAATGAGGCCACGCATGCCATGACGCGGACACGACGAAGCGTCACGAATCTCCGAGGGGTCCACCTTCTCGTCATTTATCCTCTTTTCAGCGCTGCCTACAACGCCGTTATTGTAACGGCTCAGCTGGAACGGTCGCCGTGCTTTCCGATGGTTTTATCCATACCGCCACATTTTTGAAAGCAGGTGCGAAAAGCGAAAAATAAAAAGGGGGCAGGAGAGAAGGGGATGTCCTGCCCCCGGTCGGACGAGACAGGTTGGGGGACGTCTCGTCCGCTTTGCCAGAAGTCTCAAGTTGGGGGAAGACTTCTGGAGCACTTACCCATGGTAAGAGGTCCAAGCCCGTCATACGGGTTCGAGCCTCCTGTCGGGATCGAACCGACGACCTGCCGCTTACAAGGCGGCCGCTCTGGCCATCTGAGCTAAGGAGGCATGTCCTCTTTTGCTATGAAAACAACAGAGGAACGATGAATAGCATAACCAGCGCTTCCACCGCCGTCAACTTAGTATTGCGGGTTGAGACGCGCCGGCTGCCCGTAAGGGGTTATTCGCCCGTGGTGACGGAAATCGGCCCCTTCTTGGCTCCGATGGACGGCATCTTGCCGGCAACGCCGACTTCGCTGTCCTTCAGGCCGATTGATTCCAACAGACCGTCCTTAACCGTCGTCTGGGCGGTGGTCAGCTGGTCCATATCCCAATACTTGCCGTTGATGATCACGGTCGGCGTGGTCATGCTGCCCTTGTAGCTGCCGGACTGATGCCACAGTTCGGAACGCTTCGGCGTGTAAGTGTCGATCGCATCAAGCCATTCCTGATAATCGCGGCCAAACGCCTTGTCCGCAACATCCTTGGAAACACCCGCGGCGATCATCTGCTCCTTGATCTTGGCGTCGCTCACCGACTTGTATGCGGAGCCTTCCTCCGGCTGGAAATCCTCGGCGTAGACCTTCTCCAGGAAGGAGATCAGATGGTTCGGGTCGCTGTCATGCTCGGCCAGGTAGATGGCCGCGTTCGCCGCGCGACTGGAATACTCGTCGGTGGACCAACGGTCCATGAACGCCATGAAATGCAGGTCCAGATTGATCTGGCCGGCATCGACCATCTTCTGCAGGTCGGCGTCCAACTGGCGGTGCAGGTTGCCGCAGCCCGGGCACAGGAAATCCATGTAGAGCTCGACGGTCGGCGCGCCCTCCACAGCCTTGCCGTAGCCGTTCTTGGAAATCAGCAGGCCGCCCTTCTTATCGACGAGCTTCGGAGTGTTCTTCACTTTCTGCAACGCCGTGTACGCTTCCTGCACGGTTTCGGTGGAAGCCTTCGTTTCGGCCTTCTTATGCATGTTGTGGTACACGGTGAACGCGCCGATCGCCACCAGAATCACCAGCACCGCCACCACGATGCCGCCGATGATCGTCTGCTGCTTGCGTTCCTTCTCCATCTGCTCGGCGCGCGCCTTCATCGCTGCGGCCTCAGCGGCCCTACGCTCGGCGCGGCTGGTACGCTTCTGCGCATCCTTGCTGTTCTGGGCCATCGATATTCCTTTCGACCTCACGTTGTTATGCTGGGCACCATACTAGCGATGCCTTGCTATCGATTCGCCGGGAATTCCGTATTGCCTTGCGATTGCGTCGGCAGCTCGCTCAAGTGGCGCAGATACGGCTGTTTACGCAGTGCGCCGCCGCCCAATCGCAGTACGATCGCGCCCGGAGCGGCCACGGCCACAAGCCAGCCGATCGCGCAGAACGCAGCCTGCGCCAGCCCGCTTTCGGAAAGCGGACCGCCAAGCAGCGTCGGCATCGGAATCGTCAATCCAAATATCCACGTATCCATCACGGCATACGGAAGCTGCAGCACGACCGTGGTGAGCGACAAACCCAGCGCGGCCACGGCCAACATGATCAGCGTCCGCACGATGGCGACGCCGAAGCCCTTCACGATGTGCCAGGGCAGTCCCGCCAATCGCAGCAGCCAGTCGGAACTTTTCTTCTCGCCGCCACGTTTGCCTTCGCGTTCGAGCTGCGCCTCCGTGTTGAATCCGATGGTGGCCAGCGCACAGGCGAACAGCAACGCGGCTGCCATCGCCGTCCACAGTGAGAACAGTCCGCAGACGGCCACGGGAATCGCCATCAGCGCGCAGGGGAGCATGCCCCGGCCCAACATCGCGCCACGCTTCACATCGGCGGGATTGGGTGCTTCCGCAACGTTCGGCCCATCCATACCGGGTACCGGCGGGAATGACATTGCGGGCGATTGCTGCGCCGCGGCCACCGTGGCCTGCGGTATGACGGACGGTGGCTGCCGCATGGCGATGCGTTGCAACGCGGGTTTGATGGTCGGGTCGACTTGCGTCGGCGCTTCCGCTGGATTCCATGCGTTCTGGGCCGGCAGCATTTGTGTTGACGGCATGGATTGCGGCATTACCTGCGTGCCTGTCGGCATCGCCCGCGTGCCTTGCGATTGCGGCATCGTGCGCGTGCTGTCCACGTTGGGAAGTGCGTCGGAAAGCACACTGGTCTCGGCATCGTCAACAGGTGCGATCACCTGCGTTGCGCTCGCGTCGGATTGGCTGGTCACTTGTTTCCCGATTACTTGAGTTGCGCTCACATCGGGCTGCCCGATCGCCTGCGTTGCTTCGCTGAGCCTTGGCATCGTGCGCGTGCTGATGGCGTTTTCGCCGGTTATGTCGTCCTGCAATCGCCACAACGTGCGCGGATTGTCGGGCGATTCAACAAAAGGGGGCATCGCCTCCGTATCGCCATCCGCTGCGCCACCATTGTCGGCCGCAACCCACGCCTGCGGATTCAACGCATCCACGGCGATCGCCTGCAGCAAATCGTCCGGCGTGCACCGCTTCGTCCGATCCGGATTAAGCGCCGAACGGAACGCGGCCATCGTGCCCGCAGGAAGTCCCGCAAGATTGGCGCTGCCTGCCGCCGCACGTTCCAACACGGTCATCATCGGCTTCGTGCCGAACACCGGCTCACCCGTAGCGGCGAACGCCAATACGCTCGCCACCGACCACCAATCGGTCATTTCATCCGATTCCGCGCCATCAATGATTTCCGGCGCGATGAACCCCGGCGTGCCCATCACCAGACCGGTACGCGTCACATGGCTTTCGCCTTCGCCCATAGCGATGCCGAAATCCACCAATACCGGGCCGGTGCTCGACACCATCACATTCGTCGGCTTGATATCGCGGTGCACGATGCCGGCCGCATGCACGGCACGCACCGCCTCAATCAGCTTGCGTGCCAGCCGTTCCAAATCGTCGCCCACATATCGGCCATTGACGCGCACATCCTCACGCAGATTCTTGCCTTCGATCAACTCGGTCACAATAAAAGCCAACGCGTCGTCAAGTTCCATATCCACAATGCCGCACACGCCCGGATGCCGCACCTTCTGCAACGCCATCGCCTCCCTGCGCAGGCGCTCGCGTGCGGTCAACTCGTCGCGCTGCTGCTGCGGGGAATCGTCGTCGGAGAGGGAATCACGCAAAATCTTCATCGCATATTGATGGCCGCCATCGTCCCGCACACGCCATACCGAGCCCATGGCACCCGAACCAAGCCGGGAAATCAACGTGTAGCCGCCAACCAGGCTGCCTGCTTCCAGATTCAATGCGCTTAAGTCGCTCATACTTCCATCGTACTTGGCGTGCAGATTATGCACGCGAATTGACAGGCTGGGGAAAACGCCATGTGCCGCACGTTGAAGTCTGATGAAATCGAATCATCGACATGAAGAAGTGTCTTCACTTGCCGCACGCATCTGCAGCCACTTCACCGAAACCATGAGATGCGGGGCAGTGTTGAATGGTTTCGCGGTTCCGATAAAGGCATCGGAGCCTACGTGTCGTTTGGTTATGAGAATCAAGGAGGAGGCAGACCATGCTGCAAATCAACATGGCTGACGTTATGAACGTCATCGGCTCATTGACGCCGTACCTTATTGCGATTGGCGTGCTGTTCGCGCTCGCGCTGATTATCACTTTTGCCGTCAACAAGAAGACGGTCAAGGAAGTGGCGACCCGTAAGATCGTCCATTCCGAATCCTGGCTGGTGGCGCTTGTCGGCATCGTCGTGGCCGTGTCCATGATGCTGACCGGTCCGCTTTCCACGTTGCTCAACAACGCGACCACCACCAAGTACATGCTGTCCGACACCACTGTTTCCAAAGCCAACGAGCTGGCCAAGGAAGTGCAGTCGGAAGCCATCACCATGCTGAAGAACGACGATTCCAACCTGCCGCTGTCCGACCAGTACGAGACCGTTTCCATGCTTGACGGCATGAAGCAGGCCGGCATCGAAACCAATTCCGAGCTGACCAAGCTGTACACCGACTACCGCAAGGACCGCCCGGTCGTGGCCATGTGGTCGCAGGATTGGACCCTGCCTGAGGTTCCGGCCAAGCAGTATTCCGACAAGCTGATCTCCGACGCCAAGGACTTCTCCGACGAAGCCGTCATCACCATCACCCGCGTCGGCGGCGAAGGCGCTGACCTGCCGACGAACATGAAGGCGAAGGGCATCACCTACAACAACAATTCCAAGGACTACGAAGATTTCAAGGATGGCGAGCACTTCCTGCAGCTGTCCCAGACCGAGCGCGACATGATCGACCTGGTCACCAAGAACTTCAAGAAGGTGACGCTCGTCTACAACGGCGCCAACGCGTTCCAGTTCGACTTCCTGTCCCAGTATCCGCAGATCAAGTCCGTGCTGTGGTGCCCGCCGGCCGGCCAGACCGGCTTCTCCGCACTGGGTGAGGTGCTCGCCGGCGATGTGAATCCGTCCGGCAAGACCTCCGACACGTTCGCGAAGGACCTGACCAAGACCGCTGTGTTCAACAACACCGATGGCACCGCCGCCGGCAACGCTTCGTCCGTCGGCACGAACGGCAAGTTCACTTACGACAATGCGGATGATCTCACTGCTTCCTACATGGGCTTCAGTGGCGACAAGGTCACGGTGACCCCGACGTTCGTCAACTACGTCGAAGGCATCTACGTTGGCTACAAGTTCTATGAGACCGCCGCCGACGAAGGTCTGATCAACTACGACGACACCGTCATGTTCCCGTTCGGCTACGGCCTGTCCTACACGACGTTCAAGCAGGAGATGGGCAAGGTCTCCTACAAGAACGGCAAGATCTCGTTCGATGTGACCGTCACCAACACCGGCGACAAGGCCGGCAAGGACGTGGTCGAGGTCTACTACAACCCGCCGTACACCGATGGCGGCATCGAGAAGGCATCCAAGAACCTGGTTGCGTTCGAAAAGACTAAGAAGCTCGAGCCGGGCGCTTCCCAGACCGTGAAGATCGAGTTCGACGATGACGACATGGCCTCCTACGACCAGAAGGACGCTAAGGCGTACGTGCTGGAGCAGGGCGATTACGACATCTCCATCCAGTCCGATTCGCACCACGTGATCGACCATCAGAAGGTCACCGTGAAGGACACCGTCACCTACAATTCCGACTCGAACACCCATAACGGCGATGCCGTGGCCGCCACCAACGAGTTCGATTACGCCGCCGGCGACGTGACGTACCTGTCTCGCGCGGGCCACTTCGCGAACTATGCCAAGGCCACCGCCGCTCCGACCAACTTCTCGATGAGCGACGAAGCCAAGGCCGAGTTCACCAACAACAGCAACTACGATCCGAAGAAGTATGACAACGATTCGGACGAGATGCCGACCACCGGTGCCAAGAATGGCCTGAAGCTGTACCAGATGTATGGCAAGGATTATGACGACGCCGATTGGGACAAGCTGCTCGACCAGCTCACCTTCGACGATATGGACAACCTGATCGCCAATGGTGGTTACGGCACTCCGGCTGTGAAGTCCGTCGGCAAGATCCAGCTGACCGACGCCGACGGCCCGGCCTCGCTGAACAACAACTTCACCGGTGTTGGCTCCATCGGTTTCCCGGCCTCCACCGCGTTCGCCTGCACCTGGAACCGTGATCTCGCCAAGCAGTTCGGTGAGATGATCGGCGACATGGCTCACGACATGCACGTGGCTGGTTGGTACGCTCCGGCCATGAACATCCACCGTTCGGCATTCTCCGGTCGTACCTTCGAGTACTTCTCCGAGGACTCCCTGCTCTCCGGTGCGATGGCCTCCAACGAAATCGCCGGCGCCAAGTCCAAGGGCGTGTACTCCTTCATGAAGCACTTCGCACTCAACGACCAGGAGACCAACCGCACCAACATGGTGTGCACGTGGGCCAACGAGCAGTCCATCCGTGAAACCTATCTGAAGCCGTTCGAGATGAGCGTGAAGGAAGGCGGCGCCCAGGCCGTGATGAGCTCCTTCAACTACATCGGCTACACCTACGCCGGCGCTTCCAGCAACCTGCTGCAGACCGTGCTGCGTGACGAGTGGGGCTTCAAGGGCTTCGTCCTGACCGATTACTTCGGCGGCTACGGCTACCAGAACGCCGATCAGGAAGTGCGTGCGGGCAACGATTCGATGCTTGCCACCACGAAGATCACCAACCACATCACCGATAAGTCCGCCACTTCCGTGAAGGCGATGCGTCAGGCCGCGCACAACATCCTGTACACGGCCGCCAACAGCTGGCAGTACGCGAATGGCGAGCCGAAGGTCGCCACCCCGATCTGGAAGACCGCCATGTACGTGGCTTGGGGCGTGACCGCGGTGCTCGTGATCGGCCTGGAGATTGTGGCCATCAAGCGGTACCTGAACCGCAAGAAGGCCGTCGCCACGGTCGAGTCGGCTGCAGAACCGGTTGCCGCCGGCCCGGCCAATGCCGAGTGAGCTGCCTGATCAGCGATAACTGAAGTAATAACTGAAAACAGTCGGCTACAGGCAGCATTAGCAATGGTCAGCGATTCGAATGACCAAAGCTGAATATCCAGTAGCCGAACAACAAAGCCGGGAGCCTCCGCTAACCACGAAGCTTCCGGCTTTTGTTATGCGAGAACCGTGGTTGGACCGCAAAATGCGGATGTGGTTGACCATGTTGATGGTCGACATGCCGACAGCTATTGGTTTTGCGTTCACCTGGTTGTGGTTTTCGGGGTCTATTCTGATGGTATCGGCGCTTTCCGGACGCATTTTCCCGGTTTTCGACACGCCGATGGAACGTTGGATTTCCAACGGTTCCGTGCTTCATTGTGCCCTGCGGGTTGCGCGATTGCGGGTTCTCGTGTAAGTTTATCTCTTGCTGCTCAGCACGGCGGCCTCGCTCCTGGAGATTGGGGCGGCTTGCTGGTGCGGTGGTGGTTTGAGAACTCAAGAGCGTATTTGTACTACTTCTTTATAGTCAATGATTGCCAGTTCGTTGCCGGCCATGTTCGCATGGTGCCGAGGGATCGGTCAAACGGCGGCGAGGTTTTTGTGCGATGCGCCTTTCCTTATAAGGCGATCGTCAATTTTCTTAGATGAGAGTCACATGTTGGCTTTCCGCATAAGTTTTTTTGTGGAGGGTTCGATTCTGGCTCAGGATGAACGCTGGCGGCGTGCTTAACACATGCAAGTCGAACGGGATCCCAGGAGCTTGCTCCTGGGTGAGAGTGGCGAACGGGTGAGTAATGCGTGACCGACCTGCCCCATACACCGGAATAGCTCCTGGAAACGGGTGGTAATGCCGGATGCTCCAGTTGGATGCATGTCCTTCTGGGAAAGATTCATCGGTATGGGATGGGGTCGCGTCCTATCAGCTTGATGGCGGGGTAACGGCCCACCATGGCTTCGACGGGTAGCCGGCCTGAGAGGGCGACCGGCCACATTGGGACTGAGATACGGCCCAGACTCCTACGGGAGGCAGCAGTGGGGAATATTGCACAATGGGCGCAAGCCTGATGCAGCGACGCCGCGTGCGGGATGACGGCCTTCGGGTTGTAAACCGCTTTTGACTGGGAGCAAGCCCTTCGGGGTGAGTGTACCTTTCGAATAAGCACCGGCTAACTACGTGCCAGCAGCCGCGGTAATACGTAGGGTGCAAGCGTTATCCGGAATTATTGGGCGTAAAGGGCTCGTAGGCGGTTCGTCGCGTCCGGTGTGAAAGTCCATCGCTTAACGGTGGATCCGCGCCGGGTACGGGCGGGCTTGAGTGCGGTAGGGGAGACTGGAATTCCCGGTGTAACGGTGGAATGTGTAGATATCGGGAAGAACACCAATGGCGAAGGCAGGTCTCTGGGCCGTCACTGACGCTGAGGAGCGAAAGCGTGGGGAGCGAACAGGATTAGATACCCTGGTAGTCCACGCCGTAAACGGTGGATGCTGGATGTGGGGACCATTCCACGGTCTCCGTGTCGGAGCCAACGCGTTAAGCATCCCGCCTGGGGAGTACGGCCGCAAGGCTAAAACTCAAAGAAATTGACGGGGGCCCGCACAAGCGGCGGAGCATGCGGATTAATTCGATGCAACGCGAAGAACCTTACCTGGGCTTGACATGTTCCCGACAGCCCCAGAGATGGGGCCTCCCTTCGGGGCGGGTTCACAGGTGGTGCATGGTCGTCGTCAGCTCGTGTCGTGAGATGTTGGGTTAAGTCCCGCAACGAGCGCAACCCTCGCCCTGTGTTGCCAGCACGTCGTGGTGGGAACTCACGGGGGACCGCCGGGGTCAACTCGGAGGAAGGTGGGGATGACGTCAGATCATCATGCCCCTTACGTCCAGGGCTTCACGCATGCTACAATGGCCGGTACAACGGGATGCGACCTCGTGAGGGGGAGCGGATCCCTTAAAACCGGTCTCAGTTCGGATTGGAGTCTGCAACCCGACTCCATGAAGGCGGAGTCGCTAGTAATCGCGGATCAGCAACGCCGCGGTGAATGCGTTCCCGGGCCTTGTACACACCGCCCGTCAAGTCATGAAAGTGGGTAGCACCCGAAGCCGGTGGCCCAACCTTTTTGGGGGGAGCCGTCTAAGGTGAGACTCGTGATTGGGACTAAGTCGTAACAAGGTAGCCGTACCGGAAGGTGCGGCTGGATCACCTCCTTTCTACGGAGAATACAGTCCATGTTTTTGGACAGTGTGAGCCACATGGACGCCGGCAGTCGGCGTCGTTGTTGTGGATGCTGGTGTGGAAGAGATCAATGGCTTGGATGGGATTCGTCCCGTCCGGGAGTGGTATGGGTATGCTTTTGGGCTCCCGGACCGCCACCCCACGAGTGATCGTGGCGCGGTTCGATGCCCACATGGAGTAGGCCTGTTCCCTTCGGGGCGGGTTGGAAACGTGTGGCGCGTGGTGGTTTGAGAACTGGATAGTGGACGCGAGCAAGAGAAACTGAAAGAACGTTTCTTTTTGCTTATCGCGATTTCGCCAAACTCTTCAATTGAGTTTGGTTTCGAGATCGATCGTTTTGTGATCATTTTAGTGTTAAGATTTGTCGTCTGGCGATCTTGCTATCAGGAAACCCGCGGGTGGGGCAATGACAATTTGTTTTGCTGTTGTGCCGCTTGCGAGGGCGTATGGTGGATGCCTTGGCAGACAGTACCGATGAAGGACGTTTGAGGATGCGATAATCCTAGGGGAGCCTCCAACATGGCTTTGATCCTAGGGTCTCCGAATGGGGGAACCCGCCGGCCGTCATGGGCCGGCACCGCCTATGGGCGGGGGGTACGCAGGGAAGTGAAACATCTCAGTACCTGCAGGAAGGGATACTCCGTGAGTAGTGGCGAGCGAAAGCGGATCAGACCAAACCGGTTGCGCGTGATACCCGTCGGGGGTTGCGTTGCCGGTGTTGTGGGATCACGTGTCCCGGTTCCGACGGGCCGGGCGGGAGTCATAAAACGGCTTGCCAGGGGAACAGGCTTGAAGGCCTGGCCGTAGAGGGTGCCAGCCCCGTACCTGGACGTGAGCCGTCTTCCGATCGTGTTGTCCCAAGTAGCGCGGGCCTCGTGGAATCCCGCGTGAATCAGCCCAGACCGTTGGGTAAGTCTAAGCATACCTGTCTGACCGATAGCGTACCAGTACCGTGAGGGAAAGGTGAAAAGCACCCCGGGAGGGGAGTGAAACAGTTCCTGAAACCGTGCGCCCACAAACCGTCGGAGCCTCCGCGTGGGGTGACGGCGTGCCTATCGAAAAATGAGTCTGCGAGTCAGTGGCGGGTGGCGAGCATAAGCCGTGTGGCGTATGCGTAGCGAAAGCGAGTCTTAAAAGGCGTTTTTAGTCGCTTGTCCTGGACCCGAAGCGGGATGATCTAGCCCTGGGCAGGTTGAAGCGCGGGTAAGACCGCGTGGAGGACCGAACCCACCTGGGTTGAAAACCGGGGGGATGACCTGGGGCTAGGGGTGAAAGGCCAATCAAATTCCGTGATAGCTGGTTCTCTCCGAAATGCATTTAGGTGCAGCGTCGGTCGATTGCGTCGCGGGGGTAGAGCTACCGGATGCTTGCGGGCCCTTGTTGGGTACCAACAGCAGCCGAACTCCGAATACCGTTGACGTGTATTCCGGCAGTGAGTCGGCGGGGGATAAGCTCCGTCGTCGAGAGGGAGACAGCCCAGACCGTCGTCTAAGGTCCCGAAGCGTGTGCTAAGTGGGAAAGGATGTGGAGTCGCATAGACAGCCAGGAGGTTGGCTCAGAAGCAGCCATCCTTGAAAGAGTGCGTAACAGCTCACTGGTCTAGTGGTTCCGCGCCGACAATGTAGCGGGGCTCAAGCACACCACCGAAGACGCGGCAGCAATCTTCATGGTTGCTGGGTAGGAGAGCGTCCTGCATGGGGCGAAGCGGCCGGGTAACCGTGCCGTGGACCGTGTGGGAGTGAGAATGCAGACATGAGTAGCGAGAGACGGGTGAGGATCCCGTCCGCTGGATGACCAAGGGTTCCGGGGCCACGTTCGTCGTCCCCGGGTGAGTCGGGTCCTAAGGCGAGGCCGACAGGCGTAGTCGAATGGATGAACGGGTGGATATTCCCGTACCGACCATGGACCGGCAAAACCGAGACGGTGAGTACTAACCTCCGCCTCGTGGTGGTTCCTTCCTTCGGGTTGGTTCCGCCGCGTGGTGTTGGGAGCGTAGCCGTAGTAGGTCAGCGCAGGGGTGACACGGAATGGGAGCCGGCCGCGGAGGTGGTTTTCCGTGGTCAAGCACGCAGCCAGTCATGTAGGCAAATCCGCATGGCGCGCATGGCGAGGTGTGATGATGGGAGCCGTTATGGTTCGATATCCGGTTGTCCAGGCCGTCGAGAAAAGCCTCGGCGTGAGGGCCATGGCCGCCCGTACCCCAAACCGACACTGGTGGTCAGGTAGAGAATACCAAGGCGATCGAGCGAATCCTGGTCAAGGAACTCGGCAAATCACTCCCGTGCCTTCGGTATAAGGGAGACCCACTGGGGTGAAGGACCTTGCGTCCGGAGCTTTGGTGGGTGGCACAGACCAGGGGGTAGCGACTGTTTACCAAAAACACAGGTGCATGCGAAGGCGAAAGCCGCTGTATATGCACTGACGCCTGCCCGGTGCCGGAAGGTTAAGAGGATCCGTCAATCCTTCGGGATGAAGCGGTGAATTCAAGCCCCGGTAAACGGCGGTGGTAACTATAACCATCCTAAGGTAGCGAAATTCCTTGTCGGGTAAGTTCCGACCTGCACGAATGGCGTAACGACTTCCCCACTGTCTCGACCAGGAGCTCGGCGAAATTGCAGTACGAGTAAAGATGCTCGTTAAGCGCAGAAGGACGAAAAGACCCCGGGACCTTTACTATACCTTGGTATTGGCGTTAGGCGCGGATTGTGTAGCATAGGCGGGAGGCTTCGAAGCGTGGGCGCCAGCTCATGTGGAGCCGCAAGGTGAAATACCGCTCTGTTCTCGTTTGACGTCTAACCTCGACAAGTCATCCTTGTCAGGGACAGTGCCTGGCGGGTAGTTCAACTGGGGCGGTTGCCTCCCAAAGAGTAACGGAGGCGCTCAAAGGTCCGCTCAGCCCGGTTGGCAATCGGGTGTCGAGTGTAATCGCACAAGCGGGCTTGACTGCGAGGACGACGGTCCGAGCAGGGACGAAAGTCGGAGATAGTGATCCGGTGCCGGCGCACGGGCGCGGCATCGCTCAACGGATAAAAGGTACCCCGGGGATAACAGGCTGATCATTCCCAAGAGTCCATATCGACGGGATGGTTTGGCACCTCGATGTCGGCTCGTCGCATCCTGGGGCTGGAGCAGGTCCCAAGGGTTCGGCTGTTCGCCGATTAAAGCGGCACGCGAGCTGGGTTCAGAACGTCGTGAGACAGTTTGGTCTCTATCCTCTGCGCTCGTTGGAATCCTGAGGAGGCCTGCCCATAGTACGAGAGGACCTGGGTGGACGAACCTCTGGTATGCCGGTTGTCGCGCCAGCGGCACGGCCGGTTGGCTACGTTCGGGAGGGATAACCGCTGAAAGCATCTAAGCGGGAAGCCTGCTCCAAGATTAGGATTCCATGGATCTTCGAGATCCTGTAGCCCGCATGTTGAACACGTGTTTGATAGGCCGGAGGTGGAAGCCCCGTGAGGGGTGGAGCCGACCGGTACTAACGGGCGACGGCGACACAACATTCCAACCACATGGTGGTTGGTTCCGCGTCTTTCCTGTGCTGGATCGTCCTGGACGGCAATATGCGTTGGGATGGTCATGAGACGATACAACGGTAGGCTTTGCCTCGCGTCCGCTAGCCGGTTCCCGAACCGCCACGGTTCATAACATAATGGCCGGAATGGCCGCCATGTTTTGGCTGTCGTTCCGTGATCGCGGTTTTGCGGTGGTCATAGCCCTGGTGAGACGCCCGGTCCCATTCCGAACCCGGTAGCTAAGGCCAGGCGCGGCGATGGTACTGCACTCGAGAGGGTGTGGGAGAGTAGCACGCCGCCGCTTCACACGTATCGGGCCTCCCGGTCGAGCCTTTGGCTCCCGGGAGGTCCCTTTTTTCATGCTCCCTGGAATTCCCACCGGATATGCTCCGGGAACCCTTTTTTCGTATCTTTTCCCATGCTTACCGAATCCCGTTGCCTATTGGATTCCATCGGCGGCAATATAGCATCTACAGTGTGCGAAATAAGAAGTATCCGTAGTAAAGGCAGCCGATCGCTCATACCTGTTGCACAACCTTGACACGTATGCCCAACTCTGCAAACCAGCAGTGCGACACGCCGATTTGGCTTTTTGCTGCTCCTGTTGTATTCTAGTCAAGTTGCGCTTAACGGATAGACACTGGAAAGCGTTGCATAATTGGAGAATTCGCCTAGTGGTCTATGGCGCACGCTTGGAAAGCGTGTTGGTGTAACAGCCTCACGAGTTCGAATCTCGTATTCTCCGCCCGGATTGGAACCCCGGAAACCGTTGGAATCATTCGGTTTCTGGGGTTCCTTCTTTTCCACTCCGTTTTCCGGTTCCTTCCAGATTCCCTCCGAATGCTTCTTTCGTTGGCCTCGGTTTTTGAATCGTCCCGTATCGCAAGTCTCGCGTGTACGGGCCGGCATCCAGGAAAGTCTCTGATTGCCATGCTGCGGCTTATTGGTGCCAGTCTGTGGTCTCAATAATGGGATTGTTTGCCCTCATATGTCGATATTTGATTGCGATTCGGTGGGGGAGTTGCGTACATCGTCGTTTTACGCGCACTTTTGCGCTGCGCTACGTTACGCTCGAAATCGTGACGTTGAGAGAAAGAAGCACGACGATGGTTGACAAGACGGCTGCCGGCAGCCAGCAGACTGACCAACGCGATGCTGATACTCGTGACTCTCTGGCGGCGCTTGCCCGACGCCGTTCGAATTCATCGCCAATCGTATTGCAGAGTGATGTGCAGGCCGCTCCGCAGGAAAAGCAGGAAAAACAAGAAAAGCAGAGCGAAGCTGGGTCTGCCTTGCAAACGGGCGAGGATGCGAATGATGACGCGAATCGTGCGGAAGAATCGCAAACCGTGAAAGAAAAAGATGCTGCGGATGGTCCTGATAATACGCAGCAGCCGCAGATGGCATCCATAAGCGCCATCACAACGCAGGTTTTGCCACCAAGCTTTATTCCGACCGCAACCGGTCGTATTCGTCCCGTAACGGGCGCTTTTCCCGCAATTCAGTCCGCTTCGCAGACGGAACAGGCGCAGCGCAGGCGATCCATCCGCTCGTTGGCCGCGGGGTCGTTGCGTAGAACCAACATCGGCAATGCTGAAAAGGCCGGCGATGTGGGGAGCGCGGGTAGTGCCGGACGGACGGCGGGGAATGGCGATACGCCGTCGCCGCGAATCGCCAGCAGTGCTCCCCATTATGCGAATTGACCAGTGGACTGATCAGAACGGCAATCAGTGGGAATACTGGACATACACGCGGTTCACGCACGGTACGCGCGCTTCGCGCTGCATTGTACGTCGCTATACTACGTCATTCCAATTGAATCGCAACAATGCGTATAGCAGATGAAAAGCACATACGAAAAACGCGCATGAAAAAACGGTCCCGATATATTCGAGACCGTTTTTCATGAGTCGATGAAGCAAACGCTGTCCGGCAGCGAGCCGGCTCAGTCTTCGCTGGTTTCGCGCTTATACTGCACGAACGTCTTCATGGCGTAGGCAAGGCCGGCAAGCAGCAGAATGGCTGCGCAGGCAAGGGAAATGCCGATGCCGGTTTGTGCAAGCTGCCCATATTCCGACTTGGTCAGCGCGCCGGTGGATGCGGCGGTTTGATCGCCGGACGCTGCGACGGATCCAGTTGCGGCACCATTCGTGCCAGTGTCGGCAGCCGTGCGCACAGTGCCAGTGGTGCCGTTGGCTCCAGTAACGGTCGTACCGGCATTCGTTCCAGCCGTGATGCCATGCGTGCCGGTAGCAACGGATGAGCCGCCCTGCTGACCCGTCTTGGAGTTCGCGTCCTTCAACGCCGCGATGAACGACTGATGCCACTGGTGGCTGCTCGCCGCGAACGCGTCATGCCTCGTCTTGAGTTCGTCGTGGGTCTCCTTCATATCGGCATGCATCTGGTTGAGGTGGGCCTGCGTGTCCTGCATATCCTGATGCAGAGCGTCGTGACGCTCCTGACCGCGCTTGACCGCGCCGTCAATCGCATTCTTTATATCCTCGCGGTCCTCCTGGTAGTTCTTCCAGGCCTGCTCGCCGTACTGGCGAAGCGCGTCGGCGTCCTCGTGCGCGTTCTGATGCAGCTGCTCGGCGTGCTGCTTGGCGGTTTCCATATCCGACTTGATCTGCTGATTCGTCTTGTTCAAGTGCTGCACGGCCTCGCACGCCTGATCGGTGCACACGGCCATATCCTGGTCGATCTGCCCGCTGATGGCGGTGCTGCCGGCCAATCCGTCCGTAGACGGTGCGACTTCACTGGCCGAAGCCGCGGAAGGCAAGGCGGCCATGCCGATGGTTAATATTCCCGCCGCTGCAGCTGCTGCAATACGATTCCTCATGGTGGTTCCTCTCCTGCGCACGTTTGCATTCGATCTGTGATTGTGCGCTCGCGTTCGTTCCGTATGCCATAGTAGGAGGGGAATGTGCCTAAATAAACCGGTGGAAAAATGACATTTGTCTAGTTTCTGTGATGCTGCAGCAGTCTTCATAGTTTAAGCGGGAAACCAGAATCCAAACCAGAAGCCGGAACAGCCTGCTCAAAACATGACCAAGCAGGCCAAGCAACGGCTCAGACCGCCCGTACTTATCCCGCCCGTATTGGTTTATCTAGCGGCGGCCCCCAACAAAGATCACTCAACAATAGTGATGAATGGGCTAGCCGGCAGATTAAAGTCGTTGTACAGCATGCTCGCGCACTTCGGATTGCCACTGAACAGGTAACGTACCTGGCTCATGGCGTTGAGATCGTTCAGTATTGAACCATCGGCTGCGGTGAGCAACACCTGATTGCCCCTGATAGTGGCATTGGCCGCCTGCCATTGACCGGAATAATTGGCGACCTCAAACCCCTGCAATGCCGTAGTGGTGGGAGCGGCGATATTGCTGATACCGCTTAACGGGGTCGCTTTCGGAGCGCTCTTATAGTTTGGTGCGATTGCGCTCGCGGTTTTCGAATAGTTAGGTTGCATGGCTTTCAGCCTGCTTGCGGTGCCGTTCCGGAAAGACAAGGCGATTGCGCCGTTCGCAGTGTGCCGGGCATGTTCGATAAGCGGTCCGTTGGGTACGGTGGTGCCGTCTTCCATGGCGAGATATTGCGCGGCCATGCGCGCCCCGAGAATATCTTTGCCGAGCGGATGGATCAGCGCGGATGTGCCTTTATCGGTGTCAAGGGAAACCGTCATCGCCACGTTCGACGAATCGTGCAGGTTGGTGTTGCCGAGCGTAGTCCGTTGCGCTTCTCGCACGTTTTGCGTGTACTGGTAGTTTGGCCAGCGCGCGAGCTGTACGTACAGGAACGGCAGGTCCTTGCGTCCGAACACGTTACGGTACTGGTTGATGAGCGTGGTCATTTGCGATTCGTATTGCAAAGCAGTTCCGTAATTATTGGCATCGCTGCACCCTTGGTACCACAGCACGCCCGCCACATGGAATCCCTTCAACGGCGCGATATGGTTCGCATAAATATCGCCGCCTTGTACATGCCGGCGAATAGGCGTGCCACCCCACGCGGTCTGGATGATGCCAATTGGCACATTGGGGTGCTTGGCGCGTAACTGCATGGCGAATTGCTGAGCCAGATAGCTGAGGTGCAGTGAATTCGTGGAATCTGCAGTCAGCCATGCATCGGCGCTCTGATTAACAGCGGACAGTGGAAAATCAGTGTCTTCAACATCATGATTTGCGATGACAAATTTCACGTTGTCATCTACGAGCGGTTTCGGCAAATCGCCTGTCGTGATTAGTCCATTGCCAAAATTGTAAGTAGCGTTTTCGTAATACTGCACATAGTTGAGTTCCATATTCGACTGGCCAGCGGCTACGAAGACGTCTCCCACATACACTTTGGCCAGTTTCAGCACGGTTTTGCCGGCGTACTGCACTTGCAGCGAATACGGATTGAGACTTGCCTTTTGCGCGCTCAGCGTGCAGGTGAAACTGCCGTTTTTCGCTACCTTTGCCTTGACGCTCTCGGAGGTTTTGCCTTGCGTAAGTGTCGCTGACAGTTTCGAAACGTCGATGGGGTTGCTTTCCGTGGAGCTGACGTTGCCTTTGACTACGATTGGCTGATCGCGCTGGAACACCATATTGTCCATGTAGTATGAGGGCAGCTGCACATCAACAGTGGCCGCAGTATGGGCGGTGGCGGTGGATTGCGATCCGGTTTTACCGGTTGCCGTTCCGTTGCCCCATTTGGGGCCGCACCCGACGATGATGGCAACGACTATTCCTACGGTTACGATAACGGCAAGCGCCGTTCTTGCCAATCGTTTCGTATTCAATTCTGATTTGCCTCGTTCTTTGTCAACGCCCGCTCGAAGGTTCTGGCCTGTTTGTCATATGCGGCTCGTTCGGTGTTGGCCTTGCTGGTGGTCCCGGACGGGTCGGCTTTGCAGTCAAGCGCCTTCGGCGATTTGACTTCTTCCTGATACAAGGTGCTGAGCTTTTCCAGATCATATGAGGAATCCATGCTGGAAAATGCGTCGACAATCTTTCCCTTGAGCTGGAAATCCTTGGAATATGAAGCGTTCATGGCGGCAACCGCGTCTCTGCAGTCGTTAATGGCATTCAGTTCGCGCATTTTCTGCGATGTTCTCACGCCCATGACGCCGAAGACCACAATGCATACCGCAACGACGATAACGGCTACGATGATGGAACGGCGAATCAAGTTCTTGACATGGTTATGTACCCAAGTGTCGCCATCTTGCACGCCTTGCGATATGGCGATTTGGAACGGATCTTCGGGAGCCGTTCGGTAGGAAGTCCCCGGTGCTTTTGTTCTAAGCTTTTCGTCACGATTGGTGGCATTGACGGAATTGTTGGATTTGCTGGTCCCGACGGTCGCGGTACTGCTGAACGTTCGGGGCTTACGGACGCTATTTGTTTGACCGTCAGCTTTGTCCGGCTGCTTTTCGTGCCGTGCCATGCTTCCCTCCAGGAGTCCGCGATACCGTTTTGATGTTGTCTATTGGAGGTGGTCCGACAAGGTCCTCTGTTCCCAAATGACAATACATAAGGTATGTTACCCGTTCCACTTCCGAATGCCAGCACTTCATGTTGTGGCATATTCGGTAAATGTGAAGTTTGGCCCGGAATCCAGCTGCTTTATTTTAAGTGGGGACATCTCAGAATACACTTAAGTTTTGCGTGTGCAATTGCGTCAACGAGTGAAAATGCGTTTTGTGAGAGAGGCTGACGATGATATCGCCGAAAAGCTTGATGAAGATTGCGACCACCGCTTCCGTGGTTGCAATGACGGTTTCCGTTGCCGTGGTGCCGGCTTACGCCATGCAGGATATTGCGATTGAGGATACGCCAAGTTCTTTTGCCGCAACTGTGGATGATGCGCAGAATTCGTCAAACAGCATGCCGGACAATCCGTACGCGACGCTGCCGGAAACGGTAAGCGAAAACATTTCGGACGATTCCACTGTGGTTTCGGAGAACCTTGCGGTTACGCCGGAAGGTGATGTACAGAACATTGAGACCGGCGAAACCGTGACGGACGCTCAGCTGGTCGGTACGCAATCGCAGCAACCTGATCCACTGGCCAAAACGGATGGTGAATCATTCATTCCGGTGAGTGCCTTGGATGTGAAAGATGCCGTGGAACAATCTGTGAAACAATCCGTGGAGCAATCGTCCTCAAAAAACGGAGCCACCGTGAAGCTTGCCAAATTCGATGGCAACGATTACGGCGCGCATTGGGGAACCTACAACAATACGAAAGCCTTCTTCGACTATAGAAACAACCTGTTCGTCCAGCAGGCCAAAGGCGTGATCGACGTCTCTTCATGGCAGGGGGATATCGACTGGGCCAAGGCCAAAGCCGACGGCGTGGAAGGCGCGATCATCCGTCTTGGCTTTGGATGGGGCAATGACGCCGATGCCAAAGCGCAACGCAACATTAACGAATGCAAGCGGTTGGGCATTCCGTTCGGCATCTACTGGTACTCGTATGCGGAGGATGCGAGCGGTTCCAGGCAGGAGGGCAACGATGTGGTGTCCAAGCTCCGCCAGTTTGGCGTGAGCCCGAACGACTTGAAATACCCCGTGTACTACGACCTTGAGAGTTGGACGTGGACCGGGCACACGCCGCCGACCAATCCGAACGTGTATAACGGCATAGTCAATGCTTGGTATGGCGCGTTGCAGTCAGGCGGTTACCAGAATCTCGGCGTGTACTCCTACACGAGCTACTTGCAGGGGCCGTTGAACAATGCGAACATCTATGCGAAGACACGCTGGGTGGCGCAATATGGTCCGCAGATGGAATTCACGGCGTTTGGCACTAACGATCGTGGCTGGCAATACACCAGCTCCGGCCAGATCAACGGCATCAGCGGCAGTGTGGATATGAATGCTTTTGGGAATAAGACTTACGCGCAAAATTCGGCTTCTATTGATGTGCGCAAGATGAGTGCTGTGAGCATTCCTAATGGGGATTATTACATCAATGTACGTTCCAAAGTGGCTTCTAGTGTTGACATTCCGGGAGCTAGTGGAACGGATTCCACGGCTATTCAGTTGTACTCCGGCAATGGCTCCAAAGCTCAGCAGTTTACTTTCACTAAACAGTCTGATGGCAGCTATGTGATTATTAATGTGAATTCTGGTAAGGCCTTGGATGTTCGCAATGGCGCTGCTGGTAATAATGCGGTGGTGCAGCAGTATTCAGCGAATGGTACAAACGCCCAGCGTTGGTTCATCCGTGATTCGGGTGCCGGCTATTATTTGCAATCCGCATTAGGTAACTGGGTATTGGACTTGAGCGGAGGCAATACCGCTAATGGTGCGGCGATCCGTCTCTATACACCCAATGGCACTGCTTCTCAGTTGTTTGTTGTTTCCTGCAGCGGAGTTACTGTACCAGTGGATACGGCAGTGATAATCAAATCTGCTGGTAACGCCAATCTTGTATTTGATGTGCCAAGTGCCTCTATGGCAAATGGGACCAGGATTCAGCTGTATGCGGCTAATGGGACGAATGCGCAAAGGTTCCGTTTCCGGAAAATCGGAAATGGGACATATGGGATTGCCAATGTAAATTCCGGTAAAGTGTTGGATGTATATGGTGGTTCGACGTCTAATGGCGCAGTGCTGCAGCAATACGGTAGTAATAACACTGTTGCTCAACAGTGGACTGTTCGCGACTATGGCAGCGGGAAGATCTCATTGATTTCGGTAAATGCGAATAAGGCCATTGATGTGCCGGGGGCGAATTATGCGTCGTCTGTTGCATTGCAGCTGTATGCGCCAAATGGTACAGCTGCCCAGCAGTGGGTGATCGCAAAGCCTAAGACTATGCGTGAACGGTTGAATGAGCAAGCAGCGATGCGCAGACAGGATTTGCCTGATGGTACATATACTTTTGCTTCGAAACTGAAGACGAGCATGAAGATGGATGTATATGGTGCATCCCGTTCGGACTGCGCTAACGTGCAGCTTTGGGCTGGCAATGGCACGAATGCTCAGAAATGGAGAGTAATGCACGATGCTAATGGCTATGTCATATTGACTAGCGTGAACTCCGGCAAGGTGCTGGATGTTTATGGTGGCAGTGACGCGAACGGTGCCAACGTACAGCAATACACGTCAAACGGCACGTATGCGCAGAAGTGGATCGCCGTAAAGAACGCGGATGGCTCCTATACCTTCCAATCGGCGCTGGGGAACAAGGTGCTGGATGTTTCAGGCGGTTCTTCCGCCAATGGCGCTAATGTGCGGCTGTACCAAACAAACGGCTCGAATGCCCAACGATGGGTGGACTGAGAGAAGAAGTGACAATCAATAAGAAAGCTCCCCGCCAATCGGGGATTGAACTCTTGCGTATCATCGCGGTGACGTTGATTACTGCGCATCATTTGGTTGTACATTCTGGCTATCCGCTTTTCAATGAGCCAATTTCGGTGCGTAGATTGTTTTTTCAGATGTGCCTCTCATCATTTGGCAAGATAGGAATCACCCTATTCCTTCTGATTTCATTATGGTTCTTGGTTGATAGAGAACAAACAGTGAAAAAGTCATGTCGGCGGATTTGGCTTTTGGAACGTGAACTGCTGTTTTGGAGTTTCGTCGGATTGGCCATGCAGTATGTCGATAATCCCAAATCGGTTGATGCTGATGTCTGGCTTGATGCTATTTTTCCTATTACGAGAAATGAGTGGTGGTATGCCACAAGTTATGTGATACTTCTTTTGTTACTGCCATTTCTTCTTGTGGGTTTGCGAAAAATGGGAAGGCAAATTCATAAAAAATTCTGTATTGTGCTGCTGGGACTGTGGGGCATACTCAATCTGGTGCCAGGTGCATCTCTGGACATATACATCAATGTGATTGGTTTTGTTTATGTTACGATTCTTTTCACGTATTACAAATGGTATATGGCTCCGATTAGCAATAAATGTGCGATACTGCTAATGGTTGTTGGTGGCCTGATTATTTTTGGCTGGAATCTTTTGCTTTCGGTTGTTTGGCGGATTTGGAATATGAATCCTGACCGGATACTGAACTATATTAATCCTGTGCAAAAAGAGTGGGCGTTACCGATTCTTGCTATATCTTTTGGTGTTTTTGTCTTATTTACGCGTTTACACTTCTCAAGTCGGATTGTGAATCGTTGCGCGCAATCTGCTTTTGCCGTCTATTTGATTACTGAGCAGCATTATTTTCGTGACGAAATATTGTGGCGTTATATCACTTTAGGGGGTATTTACCGTTCGCGTTATGCGATCGGTATTGCGTTGGTAGTGGTCATCGGAATTGTTGCTGCAGCGATAATGCTGGATTTTGTAAGGCAATTCTTATTCTGGCGCACTGTGGACAGGCATAAGGGCAGACTCTTTGAATGGGTTTGGGATCGTGCTTGGAGAATCGTGGGTGAGTTTAAGACAAACTACGTTGCGTATAAAAGTGTGAACAAGGAATAGAAACAGAAAGGCGATGGGATTTTCCCATCGCCTTTCTCATAATAGTCCGATTGACTTTTAGTGGTTACGCTGTCGTCTCTGCATGGCGAAGCTGTTCGCTTCGACGATGAACGCTTTGCGGTCGTTCTTGGCCATGACGTCGAGAATGATACCCGTCGCGAATAACAACAGTCCGGCGATGACGAGCATGACCGCGCCAATGAGGGTGGGGAACCGCGCCACCACACCGGTGTTCCAGAAGTCCACCGTCACCATGCCGCACAGTACGATGCCAATGATGCTAAGGATGCAGCCGATTCCGCCGAAGAACGGCAGTGGCTTGTACTCACGAATCATGCGGAAGATGGTTGACATCACCTTGATGCCGTCGCCGACGGTATCAAGCTTGCTGACGGAGCCTTCCGGGCGATCGCGATACTGGATTGGCGTTTCGTACAGACGCAGGTTGTTGTTCAGTGAGTGGATGGTCATTTCGGTCTCGACCTCGAAACCGCGCGACAGCACGGGGTAGGTCTTGACGAAGGTGAACGAGAAGGCACGGTAACCGGTCATGATGTCGGTGACATTGGCATGGAATAGGCCATTGATCGAGCCGCGAACCAGACGGTTGCCGAAGTTGTGGAACGGGCGCTTGTTCTCTTGGAAGTACGTGGAACTCAGACGATCTCCGATCACCATGTCGTAGCCTTCGAGGATTTTGTCCACCATAGCGGGTGCGGCGTCGGCGGGGTAGGTATCGTCTCCGTCGGACATGATGTACACGTCGGCATCGATGTCTTCGAACATGGCGCGGATCACATTGCCCTTACCCTGCCGTGGCTCCTTGCGGACAATCGCGCCCTCGCTGGCTGCGATTTCTGCAGTGCGGTCGGTGGAGTTGTTGTCATATACATAGATATCGGCGTTCGGCAGCGCTGACTTGAAGTCATGTACCACCTTGCCGATGGTGACTTCCTCGTTGTAGCAAGGCAAGAGCACTGCGACGGAAGGGTTCAGATTCTTGGACATGTTATTTACTATATATTCTGTATTGGTCTTTTTCGTTGATTATGATTAAGTCTCACAAGAAGATTTGAATCCCATTCCTGACGTCGAATAGAGGCTTTGCATGGCAGAAAATAAGATGAAAAGAAAGCATTTAATCTATGTTGACGTATTGAATATTATGTCATGCTTCGCTGTAGTCATGTTGCATGTTTCTTTGAATGTTTTCAATCCCTCTGACGCCTACTGGACACAGTCGGTTTTATTCCAGTCGATTGCCATTTTCGCTGTTCCGATTTTTTTTATGATTAGTGGCATGAACCTTATTGGTTATGCTGATAAATATGATACGAAAACATTTTTTAAGAAGAGACTGTGGCGTGTAGGCCGTGCGCTCATTCTGGCAAGTGTCTTCTGTTATATCTTATTCTGTATATTTCCGTTCTCTTTTTATGGAGCCGAGCAATATGCGAGCGGAATTGGTGTTGGAGATTTTGTATCGCGTTTTTTAACGAATTCAATAAATGACATTTATTGGTTTTTATATACTATAATTTATCTATATATGTTAACGCCGTTGTTGACTCAGATACGAAATGATAAAAATATTTTGCAATATTTGATTGTATTGCAGTTTTCTATTAGTATTTTGATTCCGTTGATTGAACGATTGGGTGTATCTAAAAAATATTTCGGGACTCTTTTCAATTGCCTGCGGAAGTTTCCTCCCCTTTGGCTTACAGGAATCATTTGTGTAATTTCAGTTGGGGCGATGTTTTTCGGCGGTTTGTATACTAACGGATACTTCGCAGTACGCGATATTGAATACCACAGCTACGTGATTAGTACTTCTTCTCCATTGTGTGTCGTTGAGGCGGTTTCATTGTTCTTATGTGCTATGCAAGTGGAACAGCGTTTGCAGGAGATGCCTCCTACGGTTTCGCATTGTATCCGTGAGATTTCCGGTGCGTCCCTTGGCGTGTATCTTTTCCATATTTTAGTGATTAATTGGATGGGAAAGCGCAATTGGGGTAATGCATCTCAATTCTGGGGAGAACATATGGGAGTGCGAGCCATTGCTGTATATTTGGTTACGCTGATTGTTGTCGTCACATGTAGACATATTTTGATGCAGATTAAGAAAGTATTTACTAATCGGAGGCTTGACCGTGTTGCCTGAAGCAGTATTGCACGGAGATGAGAAGAAGCGATTTGCTGGATGGGGATTCCCGGTGGTACTGGGTTTTGCCTTTGCCTGCGGAACGAATGCTTCGACTGATGCGATAGTTCCGTTTAATAGACCGTACTTTTATGTGCAGTGGTTACTTTTTGCGGTCCTTTTCCTTGTGGTTTTTCAGGTTGGCTTCAAAATCGTTCAGATGGGAGCATCTAGCAGTTTGGTGAAACAGGTATCGGAGGCGAATACATCTTCGGAGAAGTCTTCGTTGCTTCTATTTGATTATGACCAATCGAAAAAAACCAAGTTCAAAGATTCTTTGAGAATTTTGGCTGCTTGGTCACCATATATCATTCTGCTTTATCCAGGTGTTTTATATTGGGATACCGGAGATCAGGTTGCGCAATTCTTCGGCATTTCCGCTTTTGGACAGAAGCCGGGTAAAATTTGGGATCATCATCCTTTCTTCGATACCTATTTATACGGAGGATTCATTTGGCTTGGTCGTGCAATTACCGGCAGCTATAATGTGGGGATTTTCCTATATGCCATAGCACAGTGCGTTTTTGTTGCAGTTGCACTCGCGTGTTGGCTGAGTTACTTAAAGGAACGCGGCGTCGGACGTCTTTCATTAAAAATATGTACCATGTTCTTCTGTTTTTTCCCGATCTTCCCCATAGCGTTTATGAGTTTGTCGAAAGACATCACGCATGCTGCGTTCTTTATAGCGTGGCTTCTGATGTTCATGCGCTTAG
>OIAS01000074.1_pt1 | contig 40825 bp, 42 predicted proteins | sample 1580811 | NCBI WGS metagenome assembly OIAS01 (sample SAMEA3882513, study PRJEB24775) | human gut metagenome | biome: human-associated habitat; feature: intestine environment; material: feces | place: Netherlands | collected 2009/2010
CCGTCCGGAGGCAGATGCCCGTCATCATATGTCAGTGTTATCCATAAATCGCCGTTACCGAAATTGTTATTGATAAGCCTTTCAACATATTTCCGTGCATTTTTATCATTAAGATTCTTTTGTGCCTTGCTGTTATCTTTCTTGATTCTCCGTCCCTCTTCCGGTACTTCCTCCATACTCCGGAACTGCGGATATATTTCAACCTCAAATTGTTCTCCTGCTGTTATCTCTTTGAGTGCATACACCACTTTCTTTCTGTGTTTGAGCATATTCTCAATAAACCATTCGTCCATGTCCTCAATGCTCTTGTTATACGCTGCCTCATAATCATACTGGAGGAACTGCACCCCCCTCTTTTTCTTTCTTACTTTATCCACCGTCTGACACATCCTCCTGCTACCTTATCAGTATATATCCTTTTAGTTTTCGTTACACTGTTATTATCTATTACAAGGTCTGTAAAAACCTCCGAAAACCTTTTATTTATGCTGTTTTTCTGCCTTTTCTGCTGTTGATTTTTTGTGTCAGATTTGCTATAATATCTTTTATCAATTAAATATGTCTGACACCTATTGAAATCGGATGACTACTGCAATAGTCATCCTTTTTCTTTTTTATTCCGCTATTTCGTTTATATAAACATCTATCTTTTTCTTATCAAATAAAATTCTTTTTCCTATACTCACCCTTGCCCCTGCGTTCGCTCCTAATTCCATTGCTGCATTTCTTCCTAAATTCGTGTATTCTCTTAACTCCTCAATGCTTATAAGTCTTGCCTGCATCCCTGTGTTTGGTGTTTTTCTCGCTCTCATTTATACTTTTCCTCCTTTATTTCTGTTTATCATTGTTTATCCTTTACTTTGTAGTTATATCGTAATATAATGTTCATAGGTATTCAATTCCCTATTATTTACCTGTGAGGAGTGATTTTTTTATTATGATGAGTAAACAGTTACCTATTTTGGATAAAAAAAAATTTGGTTGTCGTTTGAAAGAACTCCGAACGGCAGCAGGTTACACCCAAAAACAGTGTTTTGACTTAATCAGAAATGATAATACATCCGATGCAAAGACTTTCAGAAGTTGGGAACTAGGTAAAACCCTGCCGTCATTAGATGATTTATTTTCAATATGTACCCTTTTCGGATGTGATGCCGACTATTTACTCGGATTTCAAGACCATCCAAAAGGTAAAATCATAAAAGCCAGTAAGGAAACTGGATTGTCTTATAGTGCCATAGAAAAAATACAAAGCATTGTTGAACATGAAAAGAAAAATCCGGATGTTATTTCGTCCCGCTTTTCTATTCTTTTAGATTCCATGCAATACCCTAATTGCTCAATAACTTTCAAGGGTAATGAATATGACATACATAATGATGATGACTTTTCAAAGCTCATTCTCGAGATGTCACCCTTTTTACACAACCTTAACTCATTTTTATTATCCGATGTATGCCCCGCTATTTTATCAAATATAAATCTTTTTACTACATTTCAAAGTGATAATAGAATGATTTCCGGAACGTCTGACGGAATCCCCGCCTTTCTTCCCGCTAAGGATATAGAAAGTGTTGCACTTCTAAACATTATACGTCTGCTCCAATCTCAAAAGGAACAAAACACCCGCACACTATCCAGTGATAGCAATGATATAAGCAATCCATAATTTACACTACATTTTTTCAACCAAAAAGCACCCATTTCATCATGTAGAAATAGGTGCTTTTTTCTTATTATGGTGTAAAAATGGTGTAAAACTACACTTTTTACATTATCTCAATATCCAAAAACATTGCATTTATAGGCTTTTTCGCCTGTTTTTACTTGTCGAGTGTTTTCATTGTCGGGAACAGCAGTACGTCACGGATTGCCTGACTGTCTGTCAGTAACATTACCAGACGGTCAATTCCGTATCCGATACCACCTGTAGGCGGCATACCAATCTCCAGTGCGTTCAGGAAATCTTCATCGGTGTGTTCTGCTTCGTCATCACCGGCTGCGGCATTGGCATCCTGTGCAGCGAAACGCTCACGCTGATCAATCGGATCATTTAACTCGGAGTATGCGTTACACATCTCCCATGTATTGCAGAATAATTCGAAACGCTCTACCTTTGTAGGATCGCTTGGTTTCTTCTTGGTCAGTGGAGAAATCTCGATCGGGTGATCCATGATAAAGGTCGGCTGGATCAGTTCCTTCTCGCAGTATTCCTCGAAGAAGAGGTTGATGATATCACCCTTCTTGTGACGCTCTTCGTATGCAATATGATGCTCGTCAGCAAGCTTCTTTGCTGCTGCATCATCCGGTACCTGATCAAAATCAATTCCGGTATATTTCTTGATGGCATCGTTCATTGTCAGACGTGCGAATGGCTTTCCAAGGTCAATTTCCACGCCGTTGTAAGAGATCTTGGTAGATCCGCATACTTTTTCAGCGAGGTAACGGAACATGGATTCGGTCAGTTCCATCATGCCCTCGTAATCGGTGTATGCCTGATACAGCTCCATCAGGGTAAATTCCGGATTGTGACGGGTATCAACACCCTCGTTACGGAATACACGGCCGATCTCGTATACACGCTCCAGGCCACCAACGATCAGTCTCTTTAAGTAAAGTTCCAGGGAAATACGAAGCTTTACATCCTCATTTAATGCATTGTAATGTGTCTCAAATGGTCTTGCTGCCGCACCGCCTGCGTTTGCAACAAGCATCGGAGTCTCTACTTCCATAAAATCACGGTCTGCTAAGAAGTTACGGATCTCCTTTAAAATCTTGGAGCGCTTTACAAATACTTCCTTGCTCTCCTGATTCATGATCAGATCAATGTATCTCTGACGGTAACGCATATCCGTGTCGGTCAGTCCATGGAATTTCTCCGGAAGAATCTGTAAAGACTTGGAAAGCAGAGTCATCTCCTCCGCATGGATGGAGATTTCTCCTGTCTTTGTGCGGAATGCGTATCCCTTAACGCCCCAGATATCTCCGATATCGGATTTCTTGAAGGTTGCATACAGATCTTCTCCGATTGCGTCACGCGCAACATAGATTTGGATGCTTCCCTTGAGATCCTGAATGTTTGCGAAAGATGCTTTTCCCATGACGCGCTTGAACATCATACGTCCTGCGATGGATACGTGGACCGGATCGGCATCCATGATGCTTCTTCTCTCCTCATAATCTGCTTTGACTGCCTCTCTTGCAGCTGCCTCGTCCATACCATCGGTATTAACTGCCGGTCTGCCTGCCAGGAGTTTCTCTTCGTGTGCATTGTAAAGATCCTTCACATCTGATGTGTGATGGGTTACGTCATATTTGGTAATCTGAAACGGATCCTGTCCCGCTTCCTGCAGATTTGCAAGCTTTTCACGGCGCACCTTTAACAGCTGGTTGACATCCTGCTGCTGTCCGCCCTGCTTTCCGTTATTCTGTCCTGCCATTTTCATTTCCTCTCTTAATCTACGGTTGATCTCTGGATCTCGAGTACCTTGTAAGATAACTCTCCAGCCTGTGTCTCTACGGTAATGGTATCGCCTACTTTTTTACCTAACAGTGCGCGGCCTACCGGTGATTCATTACTGATCTTTCCCTTTAAGCTGTTTGCCTCTGTGGAACCAACAATCTTGTACTCTAACTCATCGTTGAACTCGCAGTCGAGAATCTTTACCTTACATCCGATGCTGATCTTCTCCAGATCGACCTCTTCCTCAACAACGACTTCGGCATTCTTTAAGATCTTTTCGATCTCCTCGATACGCGCCTCGATGTCTCTCTGCTCGTCCTTTGCTGCATCGTATTCTGCGTTCTCGGACAAGTCACCCTGCTCACGGGCTTCTTTGATCTTCTGAGCAACTTCCTTACGCTTTACAACTTTGAGATTCTGCAGTTCGTCTTCGAGCTTTTTCAGACCTTCATAGGTCAAGATATTTTTCTTATCCATTTGATTTACCCCTGATTCTATATTTTTTATATGCAGCTTTTTGAAAAAAGCGCATAAATAATCCACAATAACCTAGGTATTATAGCGAATTGTCCACATTCTGTCAAGATATTCTCCTTCAAACCGGACTGCCGCTCATCCGTGAAGTTACCGCCCGCCCCACACCGTGTCCACCCAGCAACCTGAACAGCAATTCCATGAACATCGACACAGCTTTCTATGCATCAGACGAAATACTCCATCAATAGTGTCTCCAGCTGTTCGTAATTTTCCACCTGATTGATTGCCACACGCAGCCGTGCTCCATGCGGATATCCGGCGGTATACCACGCTGCATGCTTGCGGATCTCACGGATACCGATATACTCTCCTTTAAACTCCAGCATCATCCGGGCATGACGCAGAATCATCTGTGCCACCTCCGATGCCGGCGGCTTCTGCAGATGCTCTCCCGTTTCAAAATAATGCAGGATCTGCCGGAAAATCCACGGATTTCCCTGTGCCCCCCTTGCAATCATGAAGCCATCACATCCGGTCTGTTCTTCCATGGCAATCACATCCTCCGCCGTAAGCAGATCTCCGTTTCCGATGACCGGAATCTTTACGGCTTCTTTTACCTGACGGATAATGTCCCAGTCTGCCTTGCCGGAATAGAACTGCTCCCTGGTCCGTCCATGCACGGCAACTGCTGCCGCACCGGAGGCTTCCGCAATCTTTGCCATCTCCACCGCATTGACATGCTCGTCATCAAACCCTTTGCGGATTTTTACCGTAACCGGTTTTTTGATCGCTTTTACCGTCTTTTCAATAATCTCTCCTGCGAGTTTTGGATTTTTCATGAGTGCCGAGCCTTCCCCGTTGTTCACAATCTTTGGCACCGGGCAGCCCATATTCAGGTCAAGAATATCAAATGGGCGATCCTCAATCTGATGTGCAATCTCAGCAATAATATCCGGATCTGATCCAAACAACTGCAAAGACACCGGGTTTTCCCGCGGATCAATCGTCAGAAGTGCCTGTGTATTACGGTTTTTATAGAGAATTGCTTTGGCACTTACCATTTCCATGCACAAAAGCCCTGCCCCCTGCTCTTTGCACAACAAGCGAAATGGCAGGTCGGTTACGCCTGCCATAGGAGCTAATATTAAATTGTTTGGCAGTGTCACACTGCCGATCTGAAGTGGTCTGATCATAACTATTTTATTTTCCGATTCTGTTTTTTATACACAAGATTGATCCCTTTTAACGTCAGGTTCGGATCGTAAATATCCACAGCATCCGTCTCATTGGCAATGATGCGGCCAAGTCCTCCAGTTACAACGGTTTTGATGTTTTCAAGTCCGACTTCGGCTTTCACGCGGTTAATAATATATTCGGTCTGCCCGATCTGTCCGTACACAAGCCCTGCCTGCATACTTGTGATCGTGTCTTTTCCGAGAATTGATGCCGGCTTTTTGATCTCGATCTCCGGAAGTTTTGCAGCATCTTCCCACAAGGCTTTTGCCGAAATCCGGATTCCGGGTGCTGTGATCCCTCCCTGAAAGGCTCCGCTTTCATCCACATAATCATAGGTTGTGGCGGTACCGAAATCAATGACAAGCACCGGACCTCCGTATATTTCATATGCCCCGACTGCATCCACAATACGGTCAGCTCCGATCTGCTGCGGATTCGGTGTCACGATGCGGATTCCCGTTTTGATGCCCGCCTCCACCACGATCGGTGTGATATGGAAATATTTGACAAGTCCGCCCCTCAGGGAATGCATCACATTCGGCACAACGGAACAGATGATGGCATCCTTAATTTCTGTCGGATGAATATCGTTCTGCTCCAGCAGATTCAAAAGCATCATGCCGTACTCATCCGATGTCCGTGGCATTTTTGTCGTAATACGAAAACTTGCGGCGATCTCATCGCCCTGAAACACCCCGCAGGTAATATTCGTATTTCCAACATCTATGGTTAATATCATTTGTCTTCCTCCTCGTCCAGTGCCTCTAAGCCCTCGCCCAGATACAGAACTTTGTAATACATCTCAAGTGCTTCCAGCAATTCCCTTTTTTCGTTGCGCAGCTGCTTGATTTTCAGCACGCTTCCGATCTCATCATAGCAGAAATCGCCTTCTTCGCAGGAAGTGCGAAGTTCCAGATTTCCCGCTTCATCAAATACCAGCTCCAATACTCCGCCGATATCCTCGGTGTAAATGACGCACATGATTTTTAACTCATCACGGATGGACTGTGGAAGTCCGTTGAAGTTCTCATTCAGATAAAATTTTTTCTGGTATGCGTTGGATACGCACAATACTACCTCATTTGACTCTTTAGACATATCCATAGATTCCTCTCACGGAGACTTCTCCGGAAGACACCAGTTTTCTTGACTCCCAGGTGTCTACGATCAGTTCTCCCTTTTTTGTAATTCCCATAGCCTTTCCCTCAAATGGCTCCTTCGGATCCAGCACGCGCACCTGCCGGCCACGGTTCACCAGCAGCTGATCGTACTCTTCCTGTAATGCTGACAGATCCTCGGTTTTCAGATAGATCGCATACAGCCGTTCAAATTCTTCCAGAAATGCCTCTATCAGATCTGCACGGTGCACACGTTTTCCGCACTCCAGCAGCAGGGAACCTGCATGATCCTGCAGTTCTTCCGGGAAGCTTTCATTGTGCACATTAATTCCGATTCCGATCACTATATGGTTGATATAGTCAAACTGTGCACTCATTTCCGTAAGAATACCACAGATCTTCTTACCATTTATGACAATATCATTCGGCCATTTGATCAAAGCCTCTACTCCCGTCACCCGGTGCATTGCATTTGCCACTGCCATCGCTGTCACGAGGGTCAGCATGGATGCATGGTTCGGATTGATGTCCGGTTTGAGCATGAGTGTCATATAAATTCCCGTTCCCGGAAGGGAATCCCATGACCGTCCGCGACGTCCTTTTCCCGCAGTCTGCTGGTCCGCTACCACAAAAGTTCCGGACGGATGTCCTTCTTCTGCCAGTTCTTTTGCTTTCGTATTCGTGGAATCAATCTTGTCAAAATAATACGTTTCCGCGCCTGCCCATTCGGTCTTTCGGATGCTTGCCAGCTCCACTTCGTCCATACGGTCCGGCACAGATACCAGATGATATCCCTTATTCTGCACCGCCTCAATCTCATAACCGGCCTCTTTCAGCTGATTAATTGCCTTCCAGACAGCGGTCCGGGATACGCCAAACTGATTGCACAGCTCCTGACCGGACACATATCCATCCGTCTCACGGAGCAGTCTTAAAATTTCTGCTTTCATAATCATACTTTCCATTCACAAAAATATGTAAACGTTTTTTCTTAGTCAGATAACGTTGCCTTCATGATCGCCTTGATGGAATGCATACGGTTCTCAGCTTCATCGAAGACAACGGAGCGCTCACTCTCAAATACCTCATCGGTCACTTCCAGCTCGGATAATCCAAACTTTTCATAAACCTGTTTTCCGATCGTAGTCTTTAAATCATGGAATGCCGGCAGACAATGCATAAAGATCGCGCTGTCCTTTGCATTTTTGAATGCATTGGCATTGACCTGATACGGTTTCAGGTCATTGATACGCTCTGCCCATACTTCTTCCGGTTCACCCATGGATACCCATACATCTGTATAAATGACATCAGCATCCCTGGTTGCTTCCGCAACACTGTCTGTCAGTGTGATGGTTGCTCCTGTCGTAGATGCCACGTCCACACAATAATCCACAAGCTTCTTGTCCGGATAATATTTTGGATTGGTGCAGGCAACAAAATGCATACCAAGCTTTGCACAGGTAACCATCAGGGAATTGCCCATATTGTAGCGGGCATCCCCCATGTATACAAACTTCACACCCTTAAGTTTTCCAAGATGCTCCTTGATGGTAAGCATATCGGCAATCATCTGTGTCGGATGGGATTCATTGGTCAGTCCGTTCCACACCGGAACCCCTGCATATTTTGCCAGTTCTTCCACGATTTCCTGTCCGTATCCACGATATTCGATTCCATCAAACATACGTCCAAGAACACGGGCCGTATCCGGAATACTTTCCTTTTTTCCAATCTGGGAACCGCTCGGATCAAGATATGTCACATGCATACCCAGATCATGTGCGGCTACCTCGAAAGAGCATCGGGTTCTTGTACTTGTCTTCTCGAAAATCAGTGCAATATTTTTTCCAACCAGACTGTCATGCATGATTCCCTGATGTTTCTTCTCTTTCAGCTCTGCGGACAGATCCACAAGATACAGGATCTCCTCCGGTGTAAAATCCATCATTTTTAACAAATTACGTCCCTTTAATGTCATTGCTCTTCCTCCTTAAGTGTACGTTGAAAACATTTTACTCCATTTGCCGGAATTTTACAACAATGGTATGGAAAATTGACCGATCAAAAAAGGAGCTCTGCCTTTCGACAAAGCTCCTGGATTTTTAAGTTTAATAAAATACAATCGGTCCTACAACCGTTCCCGCATGACCGCTGGATGCCAGTTTGAAGTATTTTGCTCCACCTGTCGGATCACTGCCGTTTAATGCGGCTCTCGCTGCCTGTCTGGCGCTTGCGCTGACACCGCTGGCAAGTCTTGCTTCAAGCCTGCCGGAAGATGCCGGTCCAAACTGACCTCTCTGATAGATAACTCCGTAGATAGAATTTGCAAATCCGCCGCTTCTGACACGATTAACAACAACCGCTCCAACCGCTGTCATACACTGTACGCTGGTTCCTCCGGCCTCACACTGTACAAGTGCTGCCAGAAGTGTCTCTTCATCCGCACTTGCAGCAATCGACGCATTCTGTGTTGTCTGGGAAGATGCCGACTGACCGGACGATGATTTCTTTTCAGCAGAAACAGAAACATTCTTCTTTGCTTCTTCCGCTGCCTTTTTCTCTTCGGCAGCCTTGATTGCTGCCTGTTCTTCCTCAATGGTGACTGCTTTACCTGTATCCAGTGTGACGGTCACATAATCGTCACTCACATAACAGGTATCCGAACCAACTTTGACGGCAATCCATCCGTCTGTTTCTTCGGCTTTTGCATTCACATCCATACGCTCACCCGACGCAACGGTTTTCACTACCTCCGCATCTGTGTCTGGCGCTTTACGAATACGAAGACCGTCAATAGAAACCTTCGCAACCGTATCACAGTGCTTCTTTGCATAATTTAATGCATCTGTTCCTGTCACACAATATTCATTCTTTACATATCCTGTTACATTGCCGGACTCAATCTTTGTCCAGGTATCGCCTGCTTCTTTCACAACTGCGCGATCCCCTTTGTACATCTTTCCGACAATTCCGGAATCAGAATCTGCCTTTTCACGGACGTATAGGAAATCATCTACCTTCGCCATCAGCTTATTCTGCCACTCCTGTTCCTCTTCGGAAACAGATTCCTTTTCCGTGGTTTCTTCACTTGTATCATTTCCGGATATAACCGTTCCATCTGCTGTTGCCGCAACCAAAGCCGCATTTGTCTTTTCAACAGAAATATATCTGTCCAGATAGTCTGCTGACTCCAGTTCATATTCATTCATGGCAGATGCCACTCCGGCAATCCCGTTATTGACAAACTGTGTGTCTGCTGCATCCTTTGCTGCAATATTCACTCCATTACCGGTAACTGCAGTGACCGCAAGTGTGAGTGCCAGTCCCGACACGATTACACTTTCCATCACCTTTTTGCTTGCTTTCATTGATGAACCTCCGTAGTTTGTTTCATCCACCTTTTACCCGTGGATTCGTAACATTTTATGCAATAAGTATTACACTTATGTTGCGTTTTTAAACACTTTATTTCATTTGTTACAAGTTTGTTACGTGGCTTATTGTAGCACAGGAATTCCCATTTGTCAAATTTTAGTATAAAAATGGGTGGTGTTCTCCACTTTTGCTCATATTCCGTTTAAAAAATGGGTGTGCGTTTTCACTGCACACCCATGCCGGTTTTGAAAATGTTACATATTTTATATTCCTGTGTCAATTTATGTATTGTTTTTGATAAAAAACATTCCACTATGGGAAAATTTCCTGCAAAACAGTTGAAATTATGCGGTTTTCTTCCTCATCCTCATGTAAATTTTTATTTTGCACGTTCTCCGGTGATACACTTTTTTCTTCTTTCTTTTTCGGCTTGTCCATGTGTTTTTTTAAGTACAATTCCAGGCGTCTTCTGCACCGGTTTGCTTTTTTCTGTTGCCGCACAATACAAAATACCCCAATTGTTAAAAATAAAAAAAGTATGATCTGCAAACCCATAATCATTAACTCCATTTCATTTTGCCACCTGCTGATCCACATCAGTATTGTCATATCTGCTCCCATCCTTTCATATTATATAAAATCATTTCTTACTGTATAAATCTTATTATAATGAAAGAACGTCATCACCGGAATATCCTTTCGGTCGCAAGTTTCGACATATGTCGTTACTGCCCATGTTGCTTGACATTTCTATATAGATCATATAGAGTTGACTTAAGTAAAGAAAAGAGGAAATATCGAATGGCTAAATCAAAAAAAATTGTTATGACCGGTGGCGGAACTGCCGGACATGTTACTCCAAACATTGCCCTTATGCCGGCACTTCAGGAAGCCGGTTATGAAATTACATATATCGGTTCCTACAACGGAATGGAAAAAGAACTTATCGAAGCACAAAAAATCCCTTATATCGGAATTTCTTCCGGAAAACTTCGCCGTTATTTTGACTGGAAAAACTTTTCCGATCCTTTTAAAGTATTAAAAGGATATGGGCAGGCAATCTCCATCCTGCGCAAACTCAAACCGGACGTTGTCTTTTCCAAAGGTGGATTTGTGTCTGTTCCGGTTGTCCTTGCCGCAAAGCACTGCCATATTCCGGCAATTATCCACGAATCCGATATCACACCGGGACTTGCAAACAAAATCGCAATCCGCGGTGCAAAAAAAGTATGCTGTAATTTCCCGGAGACCATGAAATACCTTCCAGCGGAAAAAGCAGTTCTTACCGGTTCACCGATCCGCCGGGAACTGTTCCACGGAGATGCGGAAAAATCCCTTCACTACTGCGGTTTTCCAGATCACAACAAACCAGTACTCCTGATCGTCGGCGGAAGTTCAGGTTCCAAGGTAATCAATGAAGCGGTACGGAAAGTGCTTCCAGAACTGTTAGAGCAATTTTATATCATTCATCTTTGTGGAAAAGGAAACCTCGATGAGAAATTAAAAGGCGTGATTGGCTATGCGCAGTTTGAATATGCAAGTGCAGAACTGACCGACATGTTTGCCCTGGCAGATCTTGCCATTTCCCGCGCAGGTGCAAATTCCATCTGTGAACTTCTTGCATTGCACAAACCAAACATCCTGATTCCGCTTTCTGCTGCTGCCAGCCGTGGTGATCAGATTTTAAATGCGAAATCTTTTGCTAAACAGGGATTTTCTTATGTGATTGAAGAAGAAAAACTGACGGATCAGACATTACTTGATGCTGTACGCGAAGTATATGCCGACCGCGAAAAATACATCCATACCATGTCAGAGAGCGGTCAGATGGATTCCATCGGAACGATATTAAAACTGATTGAAAGTGTTTCTAAATAATTCACACGCCAAAACAAAAAACATGCATATCTGCTGTACGTTTTTCCAGCGATATGCATGTTTTTGTATATAGAGATACAGATTTTTTACATCTTCATCTTATCACAGATTTCTTTCATCTCATCATCGGAAAGAGATAAATGCTCCCACTCAGGAACTGCCTGATCTCCTGCTTTACGCGGAATCAGATGCATATGGAAATGAAATACGGTCTGTCCTGCTGCTTCTCCGTTATTCTGAAGCACATTGTAACCGTCACATCCCAACACTTCTTTTTCGTGTGTAATAACTTTCTTTGCAAGCTTTGCAGCCTTTGCGAGTACTTCATCATCAATCTCAAACATATTTGCATAGTGCTGTTTCGGCAGAATCAGCACATGTCCCTTTGTTGCAGGACTTGCATCCAGAATCACACGGAAATCCGCATCTTCATAGATCGTATTGGTCGGAATATCTCCGTTTGCCAGTTTACAAAAAATACAATTGTCGTCTTTCATTTTTTTGCCTCCTAAAATACAAATATCTGATCGAGCATACGAAGCGTTTTAAAATTTCCTTTCGCTGTCATCTCACCCGTCATAAACGCTCTCTGGAATGTCATCCGTCCGTCAATGATTGACTGCAGAACATCTCTGCTTAATTTTGCAACCACGTCAATCTTTTCTTCCTGACCGTAATGAATCTCCAATTCTCCGTTTTCAATTGCTACATACAATGGCTTTTTGATTCCTTCGATAATAAAGGAATAGCTGGCAGCAAAATCCTCAGTAGATACAAAATGACTTTCCAGTTCCTTCACAAACGGTGTATCCATATCATCATCCGGTTTTCCAAGCATATCTTTGAACATCGATGCCAATTCCTCAATATCCTCTTTCTGCTGCTTCACATAAGTATCATCCGATACATACTTCGAGAGCTGCTCGCTCTCCTGTGGTGTCAGATTCAGCTGCTGCGTCCGCAGAACACTCTGCTTTACTGCCTGATTACTGGTCGGAAGATTTTTGATCTTCTGGGAAATGGTCCGGTACAGGTTTTCCGCTTTCTTTTCAATGATCAGCGTATAATCTTTATTCTGCTTGAATTCCACCAGATCCTCTACATATCCGCATAACCCTGCACATGGTAATCCACCCAGAATCTCCCATGCATTCATCAGAGTCAGTTCTCCCTCGCGCTCTCCATAGGTTGTGGACATAACAATCGGCTGCATATAGGTATGGCTGATTTTTTCCTTATCACCATATAACCAGCAGGCATCCAGAAACTGCTGCATATAACCACCGATTCCCAGCCACTCAATCGTTGTGGCAAGAATAATTCCGTCTGCCTCTTTGAACGTCAGCGGAAGGGTTGCAATTTCATTCTTATGCTCATATATATTGAATCGTTCGATGTTTACCCGAAGTTCCCGTAAAACATCTTCCATCTTTTTTAATACATACAGTGTCGGGTCATCCAAAAGTCCCCGGCCTCCATAATACACGTTGATTTTCATCGGTATACTCTCCTTGCTTTGATACTAATTAGTATAGGGATTTTCCCCCGATAAATCAACTGCTTTACGAGGTTTCCAGTATAAAATAATTGCAAGAACAAATCCCATTGCAAGGCCACCGATGTGTGCCCAGTTGTCCACATCCACACTGGTAATTCCATAATACAGGCTGATCACAATCATAAAAAGCAGCCCTTTGCCCGTAAGAGATTCATATCTTCCTTTATGTATCATCACAATCCACAGCAATGCCCCGATAATACCGAAAATAGCACCGGATGCCCCTGCCGATACATCATACTTTCCCCGCGATCATTTGCACATAGGACAGTGTACTTCCTCCCACACCGGCGATCAGATACAGACACAGGTATTTGATATGCCCCATCGCCTTCTCCAGAATCGGACCGGCACAGATCAGTACCAGCATATTATTCAAAATATGTTCAAATCCAAAATGCATAAAAGTAGCTGTAAACAGTCTCCAGTATTCTCCCTGCTTCACATATGGCGGCCAAACCGCCCCCATTCTTACCATAAACTCCGAATTTTCCGTATTTCCAAGGATTTCCAGAATCATATAAACAAGAACATTCACAGCGACAAATCCCACGGTTACAAATGGAAGTTTCTTTTTTTGTGGCATGCTTTTCCCTCCTGATTTTTTCACATGCTATCAGTATACTCACTTCCATTTGGAAAGACAAGGCAGTTAGCAAAAACGATATCGGACATCCGCGAAACGGATCATGTCATTACTGTTTAATTTTCTTCTCTCTTTGTAAGCCAGCGGCTCATCATTCACAAACGTACCATTTGTCGAATTTAAATCTTCAATATAATAGGTCTCTCCATCACGATCAATCCGCGCATGCAGCTGACTAATCGTATCTGCCTGTATTTGTATGTCCGCATCGGGACCGTACCCGATTCTTATCATTTTCTTTGTAACACAGATATCCTCGTAAGATTCAGCTCCCTGATACAACAACATTCCCCTGACTTTCCCTGTCATGCTGTTCAGGCATACCGTTGGCCGATATTCTGGCCGTACCGCCGTTTTTATTTTTTCCTCCGGATATACAACCGCAGACTTCGAAAGTTTTCTGGTATCCTGCAGGCATTCCCTACTTCCATGATAAGATTCATATATCTGTTTTTCGGTTTCTTCCTCTTCCAGAAGACCTATTTCTATCAGTAGCTTTTTTAATTTTCTGATCCACTCCTTCTGCTCCTTTTTCTTTTCCCCCTTTTTCTTTCTGTTGGCTCTTTTTACAGTTTCATCTTTTCTTTTTTTGTCTGGATGATCTTCATATTTTCTTTCAGGAACTACGGGTTGATTGTTTTCCTCTCTCCAAACTTTTTCCATTCCATTTCCCCCGGATTCCTCCACAGCCGCCTTTTTCCCCTCATTTTGTCTGGTTCTTACAATTTCATCCCGGATATCTGTAATAGAATAACCATCCAGAAGCGTCTTCTCATAAATTCCATATGCTGCTTTTACCGCCCGTGTGTCTTTATGATCCACTTTTGTAAGCAGAAATTCCATTAACTGCTGAAATTCTGTCTCAATGGTTCCACTCCCACCCGGATATACGGTAAAAATAATTTCCTGGTTGCTGTTGGTAATAAATATTAACTCGGGATCCAGCATCAGGCAATTGGTCTGAATCAGATTCCATTCCAGAATCTCCATCTCACTGCAAATGCTCATAATCAGTTTTTCAATGAAAGAAATATCTACTTCTTTTACCCTGCAATACATATCAAGCGACTGTTTACCGGATATGTTATACCAGTACTGTCCCTCCCCATCCATATATGCCTTTTCCACCGCAAGAAGTCCCGGCAATTTTCTCCTCAGCATCAGCTTTTCATCCAGCCCCGCATGGATTCCCGCTGCAATTTTCATAAAACTTCCCGTAAGATTTCTTTCATATACTATTTCCCGATTGATCATTTTTTCACCTCTTTTAACGTCTGATACTGATAAAAGGAATCTACTGCCCACATATCTTCTATCTGTTTTTCTTCATGCTCCTCACGTACTTCATGCAACAAATCAATTCCTGTACACATAGCTGCTGCCATCGTCCATATCAGAACCGGTATAATCACAGCCGCCTCTACTGTATAACTTCCTCTCCATTTCATATTTTCTCCTTTTATCCCTGTAATCCCCACATGACCAGATGTGCCCCTAGCAGAAATGGTACAAACGGAAACTCGGATTTTCTGTTTTTATGTCCGAATACCAGCAAACCAAGAGCCGTAATTCCCGCAATGGTAATGGCAATCATGACAATTCCCATTATTTCACCCAGTGCATAAAAACATCCCATACCTAAAATTACCAGACCGTCTCCATACCCAATACTTTCCCTTGTACTCCAGGCCAGTATAAGCATAAATATCCCCGGCAATAATCCCAAAAACCATACCGGATTTTTCCAACAGCCCCCCAGCAGTGATATGGTCATGCCTGATATTCCCAGAAGCAAAATTGCCCAGCCATGAAGTTGCTGTTTTCTCATATCTTCCCAGGAGAGTCCTGCCAATCCAAACGTCAATATGCACATTCTGATCATTTCATAGTTATTCTGCATGATTTCACCTCACCTCCGTATTCGCACCACATTTACCACAGGCTCTTTTTCCTCCCGTCTCTTCCAAAAGGATCAGATAAATAGTTCTTTTTAGCCCACTGCAGGCAAGATCACTATGATAACAGGTTCCATAATCCGTCACATACACCTTTCCGGCAACATGATTTTTTGCCACGCACCCGGAACATGCGCTGTACTTATGTTCATTTTTGTTTCTCATACTGCTGATCTGTGCATAATCCGTACTTTTAATACTCAAATCCAGATAATGGCACTTTCTGCTCCTGTGATAAACAGTTCCATGTTTTGTAACATACACATAATCACTCTGCTTTCCATCTGTACGGTCGCCAATCCACTTATGGCTCTTACTTTTCTGACAGATACCAACACCCTTTACCTCAAAAAAGCTAATTGGAATTTTAATGTAATAATTAACCTGCAAATTAATATAATTTCCTGACAGATCGGATTTTGCCATCGTAATCGCATGTTTTCCACCGCGAATATATTTTTCCGGCAGGCTGTACGTTCCCAGCTCCTTTCTAAAATACGCTTCCGCAGATACCAGAAGCCCCGTTTGCGATGAAACCGCAGATGCTTCACATGCTGTTTTTCTGCTTGCATAATTCAACGCCTCCTGAACTTCTGTCTGAATCTGCAATACCCGAAAGAAAAATAAGAGCGTAAGGAAAAACACGGCTGCTACAGGAATAATCACGGCTGCTTCCAGCGTATACGATCCCTTAAAAAAGGAACATAAGGATGCCTTTTGGCAAGGATGTTCTCCCAGGTTATAGATATCGTCTTGCGGATTCGAATCTATTGGTTCGTTTATTATCTTATGAATACATGCCTGCTTCGGAAAAGGTTGATATTTGAGGGTAATTGTTGGTTTCCACTGTCCAAAAGACATCCTTACATCCCCTCCTTCCCATGAAAATAACTATATCCGGAATGATTTTGAATCCGGAATCCATTTGAGAAATTTTCAAGGATGGATACAAAGCCAAGAAATACCGGTTGGAATTCATAGGTGGCAGTAAGCTCAGTTTCACACAAAACGTGGTCCATCTGAAAATTTTCGTACCCTTCCTGTGTCTGTACATACGCTTCCTCCACATCCATGGTGCGCATTGCAAGGGTATTTCCCTTATGAAACAAAAGCAAAATGGCAGCATATTGTCCATAATCCAATCCCTGAGAACAATCTTTCGCCACAGACCAGCCCGACAAAAGTTCCGGAATCATATGTACATTTGAAGTCCAGTCCGCATCACTTTTTATCATTGTAATTTTCCCACCGGACAATAGTGTCCTTACATCTAACACACTTTCTGCAAATGCCCACGCTACTAAGATTCCGTATTTTACAGCTTCGATTACGGCCGGATTTGCGGATACTCCCGCCAACGTGACCGCAAGTGCCATTGCCTCTGATTGTCGCTGGGAAGATGCGGTTAATGAGGCCATATTTAACGGTTCTCTCATTGCCAGCAGCTCCGAAACCACAATTTTTAAATTATCCGCGTCATTTCTTTTTCCGCCCAAAACATACTCCAGCTCATATTCCAATACGCGATCCTGCTTTTTTTCCACATAGTTTCCAAGATAATTCACCAGATACTGATAAAACAATACTTTTTGATACCAGTCTGTTCCCACATAAGAATCCATCGTACCTTTTTCCAGACTTCTGTGTGAAACAGTTTCTTCTATACTAATAGATTTTCCGGATACCTTTGTATTTTCCGGCAAAACAAGGGATAGTACCCCTTCTTTTTTTACTTCTGTCACCGTTTCTAAAGGATTCTCTGTTGGCGTTGCCTTTTCTCCAGAATCCTCTTTCTTTGTTTTATCCCCCTGACGCGCTTCCCCTTTTAACTGCCGGGATGATGAATTACCTGCCCCCTCCGTTTCATATTTTTCCGGATGCTTCAGTGCATCCATTGCATCTGCAATACCCTCATCCGGATTTTTATAGTCCTTTTTTACTTCTTTTACTGCTTCATAATGATTGTAGACGGACTTTGCCATCTCATATGCAATATTCTTTTTCATATAAGTACACACAGCCTTCTGAAATACGACACCATTCTGATCTGTCAGCAATCGATAGGGGTCATACCTTGCATCTGTCATCTCCGCGGTCAACAGACTCATCCCGGAAAGCAAAGTTTTTTGTTCTTTGCTTCCAAGATGATCCAATGTAAGGCCACGCAACTGTGCTTCCCGGTTATTAAAACATAATTTACCTTCTGTATCATCCACCCGTACTCCAAGAATTTTGTATGTTTCCCACAAAGGACTGCAATAATCGGCAAAAACGGATTCCAAAACCGTATCCGTATTCATATACAATACTTTCTGAAGTTCATAATGTCTCGCTGCTTCTAAAAGTGTGAAAAGAAGCTGCGCCACCAGCATCAGTGAAAGGGCTGCAAACACAGTAATACTCGCCTTTCTCCTCACTATACCTCCCCTGTGCGTTCTTTAATTGTGTTGAAAATATCAGAAACCAGCGTTGTCAGTTTTTTCTTGAACAACACAACAATTCCTATCAACACCACAACGATCAACACCATTTCTACAACTCCTACCCCATCTTCTTCCATCAAAAAGTTTTTAAATCCTAACATAATTTTTCCTCCTTATACTTGAAATGACAGCATTGCCGGAATCATAATGATGGCAATCACGATGCCAAGCATCATCATGAGTGGCAACAGCATTTTCGTTCCTGCCTCTTCTCCCAATTTACAGGCCAGTGCCTTCCTTTCTTCCAGTGCATTCTCCGATTCCTGTTCCAAAAGTTTACATAATCCCCTGCTTCCTGTCTGTAAATTCTGTAAAAGAATCCGAATGAGTCTCTGATACTCTCCCAAATCCACTCTTTCTCCAAATTTCTGGTATGCAAGACGTTCACTTTCCCCGTCCAGGATTTCGTGATTCGTTATTATCATTTCTTCATAGATATACCGTTCTTTTATTTGTTTTTTCTGCCTTTTATCAGAATATTGAGCGGAAATTCTATTCCATGCCTGTTTTAATGACATGCCTGCTCCCAGTAAAATCAGAAGTTTACTCACAACTTCCGCATAATCCAGTTTCATCTGCTCTTTTTTTATATGATCTGCAGTACGTTTTCTCTCCAGAACAATTCCCGCCATCAGGAAACAGACAAGCACCTCAAAAAACAAAATTTTCCATACCAGATGCTGTTTTTTTTCTTTCCATTGCAGCTTCACCCCTGCCGCCTGATCCGGCAGCGTCAGATACCTTTCCCCTTCCTGCGTACTCTGCTGCTCCACTTCAGCTGCAATTTCATGAATGACCTTTTCCTGCTGCGACATCACTTTCGGGTATACTTGAAAAGAAAACGTATATTCCTCCCGGTACTTTTCACAGGTAAGTGCCACACTCGCCTGTACAAGTTCTCCTTGGGGATCTAATTGATCCTCCCGGATCGTTCCATCCACGTCCACTGCATTGTATTGATCCAATGTCCAGTCGGCTTTTACCAATCCTTTCACATAGCTTGGCTTCATATGCACCTGCTCTGTTACATGTGCAGCCTCTTCTCCCTCTGGGAAAAAGGTTTCGTCTATTTCCTTTTCTGCCCGGGAAAAATAGGATTGTGCTGTCTTTTCATCAATACATTGTGCAGGAACGCTTACCTGATAGTCATAATTTTTCAGTTTCTCCCCTGCATTCAGCGTAAGTTCCACTTCCTGCCGCCCACTGCCCGGACTGCCCCGGATAATTCTGTTTTTATCGTCCATACTGCGATCGGAAAATTCCATATATGCCCCAAGCAGCAATAACAGAATACAAACAACCGCTGCTTCTATTATTTTTTTCCTTCTCACACTTCCCCCTCTACATATGTATTGTCATTATTTTCTCTGCCAGTACAATCGCCCCACCATAAGCTGCAAGGCATACTGTCATAAACAATGCCCCTGCCACATTTCCATATAAAACATTCAGGAAATCCATGGATGTCACCTTCAGATATAACAAAATGAACAACGGTATCACATTCATTACTTTCTGTTCCATCTTTCTAGAAGCAATCTGTACCTGAATCTCCCTCTCTGTTTCATGGCGCACCCGCATGTGCCGGGATGTTGCATCAATAATTGTCACAAAATTTCCACCGCTGCGTTTTGCAAATGAAAAAACTTCAGAAAAACTTGCAATATCCATATTTCCACTTCGGGTTGAGAAATCTCCCAGCAGCAGCTCCAATGGTTGATTGAGGCTGATGGAACAATTCATCTCCTTTACCTCCTGATACATATAGGATCTTTTCCCATATAATGCGAGTATTTCTTTTTCTGCCTCTTTCCACGCATTTTCTATAGAGAAACCAGCAAGTAAAGCCGCACTGATACTCCGGAGAGTATCCACAAATTCCTTCGCAAGCTGTAATTGCATCTGCTCTTCCCCTGCTTTTTTCTGACGCTTCATGAAAAACCAGATAAAAACAGGAAAAAATGCTATCCCCAGCCAGCTGGCATAAAATAAATACGCAATTGCCACTGTCAGCAGCCCCGCCAAAGTAATGCTTTTACAAACTTCCTTCCGGCTCAGATGATACACGCGATAATCCATCTTCTATCTCTCCCTTCTCCCGGGTCAGCCCTGCCATCTCCAGTTTTTTACGATTCTTTAATATGCCACAGTGCTTCCACTTCCAGCTGCCCTCGGTTCCTTCCAGCTGATAAATCGGAGAAATCTGAATCTCGCTATTTTCCACTCCGCATACCTCTGTAATTTCCAATACTCTGCGGCTTTTATCCGGTAATCTTCCCAGATGAACGATCAGGTCTATCCCCGATGCAATCTGTTGTCTGATTGCAGCAATCGGCAGATCCATCCCCATCAGTACCATCATTTCCAGACGGGAAAGAATATCTCTGCTTGAATTTCCATGGGCGGTGGATAATCCGCCATCATGCCCGGTGTTCAATGCCTGAAGCATATCAAATGCCTCCGCTCCACGGCACTCCCCAACGAGTATTCTGTCCGGACGCATACGCAATGCCGTGCGGATCAGATCCCGGATTGTTACCGGCTGGACGCCCTCCATATTTGCATTCCGTGTTTCTAAACGTACCAGATTTTTGATTCCCTGTATTTGAAGTTCCGCGGAATCCTCAATCGTTATGACTCTCTCATCCTCCGGAATGTACTGTGATAAAGCATTTAAAAATGTCGTTTTCCCGGAGCTTGTCCCTCCCGAAATCAACAGGTTGTATTTTGCCCTTACCAGCATCTTTAAAAACTCTGCTGCATCTTCCGGAAGTGCCCCTTTTTGAATAAGGGTCTGCATATCCAGCGGTTTCTCCGGAAATTTCCGGATTGTGATTGTAGAACCATCCAGAGAAACCGGTGCCAGGACAATATTTACACGGGAGCCATCTGCAAGTCTTGTATCTACGATTGGATTCGATAAATTAACCACCCGGTTATGTCTTCCAACGATCTGCTGTATCACATCCTGCATTTTTTCTTCGCTGGCAAATGCCTGATTCCATGCATGAACCCTTCCTTCCTTTTCGTAAAAAATATGTTTCGGTCCATTTACCATGATCTCGGAAATTTCCGGATCATCCAGAAGTTCCTGCAAAGCATCCAGTTTTCTGAGTGAATTAAATACTCTTGCTTCCAGCATCAGACGTTCCCGAATGGAAATGGGTTCCTCCTGCATCAGCCGGGATGCCTCTTCCCCAATCAGATTTTCAATTTCTTCATCCGACATCTCCCGCGAAAGATCCATGCGTTCCAATACACGTTGCCGGATATCTCCTACATACTCATCCAACCGGCATCATCCTCCGGATACTGTCTCCAAATTCGTTCCATTTCCATTGCTCGACGAGCCGCTCGCAGGACACCACAGGGGTTGCCACAGGTGGAAGCTGTATCTCCCGCAGATTCTCGGATAACCGTTCTTCTCCGCGTTTTTGAATTTCTGTCAAAAATTCTTTCTCTCTCCATTGTCCAAGCCCTCCTCTGCTTTTCATCAGGAAAATTTTCTGGCAGCTCCCCAGCAATTCAAAAAATCCCATAAACCGTGACCCCAGATTTAAAACGATGGTTGTATAATTCATTTCCTGCGCTAAAATCTGAAACAATTTCTGATACGTCAGATTTTTCACTTCACACAGACACTCGGTATTTCCCAGAGGATACACAACATCTGTCCTGTCCAGATGACCGATGCAGGAAACCATCCTGCTCTTTGAGTATTTTCCGCTTTCTGCCATCACCAGAAGTTCTTCCATCCCGGACGAATAAAATTCCCCCATCAGCTGCGACAATCCACTGTTTTCCTGCAAATCCAGAAGCAGAACTTTTTCGTTTTCACTCAGAATGGAGGACAGCGTGACCGCAAACGGAAGCTGCATTTCATTTTCTGCCAGCGAATATACTGCAAGAACCTGTAATTTTTGCTTCACACCCCCACTGGCATTTTTTATTTCCTCCCCAATCTGTTTTAAAATCTCATCGACGATTTTATTCACTTCCTGATACTTATCCACAAACACCACCCCTTTTTCCACATCTTTATCCACATTTTCATTTCCATCAAACAGATAAATTTGTGGAATTTCACATTCTATCCTATTTTCCCCAGCCAAATCATCCGACAGAACAATTGCATCCAGGGTTTTCCAGTTCTCCTGAAGTGCCTCCTTCTGGGAAAACATGTGCAGCTCAAGCTGATCCCGATAATGATTCATCAGGCAGCTGGTAAAACGGTCACCATACTCCCGGTCTCCAATACAGAGTCCCAATCGAGCTCTCCTCATAGCTCCTCCTTTCTTTTCAAAACAGTGACAGCCATACTGTCCGATGCGCATATAACATTCCCAGTAAAACCGCAACAGAAAAATGCATCAGATTCTGCTCCTGAACCCAGCCATTTCGATAAGAGGAGAATTTCCCCGAAAACAGTTCCCTAAAAAAAACCTGTGCTTTAAAAAGGCTGATTCTAAGATTGCGCATATACAACATCTTGAGCACGGCTATTACTGCTCCTGCCACAAATGCTGCCAGCACACAGTCTGTCAATGTTTTTAAATTAGTAAATCCACCGATAACGGAAAAAAGTTTGATATCTCCGGCGCCCAACACACCTATGAGATAAAAAAGATATAACATGATAACCGGAATAGAAATATTCAAAAGAACTTGAATGATTCGCGGCATTCCACCCAAAACTATACCGAATGCCATCGATAAAAATAAACCCATGATAATCAGCCGGTTACTAATCCTCATGCTGGTAATATCCTGAACGACTGCCACAATTAGGATTGCATACAGTGTCAGAACCGATGCCCCCTGCATCGAAATCAATTTGCATCACCCCTTTGTTGTGAATCGAATTATAACAATGCCAATTTTATTTGTCAAGCAGTTTTTTACAAATTTTTTGTATAACTTTTCCATTTTTGCTTATACTTGTAAAAGAGAGACTTCAGAAAGCAGGTGATCCAATGAAATTGTTTAAGACAACCCCTCAGCCCCCTGATGGCTATGCAATACTTCTCGATAATCTGAAACAGACAACCGCAGAACTGCAAAATACCTATGCCAATCTTGAAAATGTCGTTGATCCGGATTTGATCGACTATTACATTTATCAGGCAAAAGCCGTACAGATGCGCTATAAATTTCTTCTGGGATGTGTAAAAAAAATAGAGGGAAACTATTCGCTTCCCTCCTGACCGTTCACATTTTACGGAAATTTTATACAAAAAAGCCCCGGTGACTGTCCACATCCATATAATCTTCGTTTACGGCACCGCGCGCATAAGTCATCCCTGCATATACCTGCTGGGTATTTTTCATAAGGGGTGCACTCTTGTCCTGTTTCGCCACCTCTACAAAAGAAGTATACAACCGGTGCATGATATGTTCCGCTTCCTGCACTCCATCCAGCCGATTCTCGTACATCGCCCGTGAAAGCTCATTTTTACAGAACATATAGAGTTTATACAGGTTGTGCGAGATCGGATACGAAAAATTGAGACTTCCGATCAGTTCATCCAGAACACTCTGTGCATTCCGGATCGCATCCTTCTGTCCATCATGATCTCCCTTGCAGTGTGCCTGCCGAATGTCATCCACATAGGCAAAAAAGATATCGTAAATGATGACGATCATCTCGCCAGAATTACACTGGCTCAGTCGTCTCGTAAAATCTTTTTTCAGCTCATTTTCCATATGCTACTCCTATTTCTGCAGCAAAGACAGTACCTGCTGTGGAATATCATTTGCCTGTGATAACACCGAAACAGCAGCCTGTTCCAGAATATTCTGCTGTGTATATTCTGTCATTTCAGATGCCATATCGGTATCCATAAGCCCTGAATATGCGGTTGTCATATCTTCCTGTGTCTCTGCAAGACTGGAGCTTGCATACTCGAGACGATTGGTATATGCACCGATTCCGGAGCGGACAGCACTTAATTTTGCAATTGCTGCATCCATCGTGCTGATGGCTTTGTCAGCACCTCCGTTGACCGCCACATTTACCGTATCCAGATACAGACTCTCCGAGGAAACTTCCGGAATATGTACATCCATATTCTGATACTGGTTCGCACCGATCTGGATGGTCATCGCACCAACATCCGTCACATCAAATTTAAGGGTATCCCCATTTTGTACGTCATCACTCAGCAGAAAATCCATGGAAAATCCACCTTTATCCGTGATTTTCACACGATTTCCCTCAACATTTGTAATTACTGTACTTCCAAATTCGTTTCCAAGTGTGACCTTTGCGTCCGATCCACTTGCTATAAGTTTGTAACTTTCGTCATCAGCATTCTGAACAACTCCCTGTGCTTTTGACAGACCTGTTTTTTGTGCCATCTCTTTTGACATACCAATGGTCAGTGTCTCCTTTGATCCCTTGTTATCCGCAGTAATATTATAAACTCCTGCCTTATTTGGATCTTTTTCAAACTTGCACCCGATCTCATCTGCCACGGACATCAGCTGCTTGTATACATCATCCGCACTCATGCCCTTTTCATACTCTATTCCTACTCCATTGATGGAAACCGTACCCCCGTCAAAATTCGGATCATTGATCAGGTTGGACATATCCAATGTATAAGTAGCTTCCTTTGCCACTTCATCTACTGTAATCGTATAATCTCCCGGAAGAACCTCCTCGGAAAAGTCAATTCTTGTTGCGCTCCGTGCAAATTTTGTAGTATCCTTATGTGTTCCACTCACATACACACGTGTATTTGCCGAACCGTCAAGCAACGTCTTCTTGTTGTACTCTGTATCTGTGGAAATCCGGTCAACTTCCTGTGTCAGCTGATCAATCTCGTCCTGAATACTCTGACGGTCCGAATAAGAGTTTGTTCCATTTGCCGCCTGAACACTCAATTCACGGATACGCTGCAGCATATTGCTGACTTCGTTTAATGCCCCGTCTGCAATTCTGAGTACGGACTGTCCGTCATCAGAATTCGCTTCTGCCTGATTCAGACCATCAATCTGTGCTTTCATCTTGCTGGAGATTGCCATTCCCGCCGGATTATCTCCAGCTTTATTGATCTTATATCCGCTGGAAAGACGCCCCATAGAAAGGCTCAGTTTATTTTCTGTCCGAAGCAGCTGCCGATTGGCTACAACAGCAGACATATTGCGATTAATTTTCATATTAATTCCTTCCCGTATACGCTACGTTTGAGCATCCCTGCCCTCTGATTTGACGCTCCCTGTCATTTCATCTGACATATATATCGTCCGAAAATGTCAATTCTTTAATAAAAAAAAGTATAATTTGCAATTAACGGGAAATCGTATTATAATAGCAACATTAAACGATATTTGCAAAGGAGGATTTATCCCATGGCTAAAGTAACCAAGGATACTATGATCGGAGAACTTCTTCAGATTGATGAGAACGTAGCACCTATGCTTTTAAACATTGGTATGCATTGTCTTGGCTGCCCATCATCCCAGATGGAGACTATTGCTGAGGCAGCTATGGTTCATGGAATCGACCCGGATGATCTGGTAAATGACATCAACGATTTCATCGAGCATGATGCAACCGCATAGATTTCACGTATCAAAAAGGAGTGCTGAATTTCAGCACTCCTTTTTGATTTAAATTTTCTAAAGAGATGCAAACACCTGCAGTGCCTGCGGTCCCGTAATTTTATTTCCATGCTCCGCGAAATATGCTCCGACTGCAGGATTATAGTTTTTCTGCTGTGCATATTCGCAAATAATATTGCAGACTTTATTAAACTCTTCCGGTGTGTGGTCATCTTTGTGGATCACCAGATAAAACCGGTTTTTCTTCTCGTTCTTAAACAAGTCATTTCGTCCATTGTAATAATTTACAAGTACATGTGCGAGACGCTCCACCTGATCTATCGTCGTAAATTCAAACATTTTCGTCAGATCTGCCGGTACTTCCGGTACTTCTTCCGGTGCCTCTGTCTGCTGTGCATTTTCACTCTCCGGAGAGGCTTTTGCTTCACGTATTTTCTGGAAAAGTTCCAAAATATCATCTGCGCCTTTGCGTTCCACATTTCCGACTGCTCCCATATTTGAAAACAGTTCCTCATCTCCGGCTTCCGTAAACTGGGAAAAACGGGTATCGAGTTCTTCCGGGTATTCAACCTTTGTAATCAGCAAAACCAGGGATTCGGAAGACAATGGAATTGCCTCTACCATAAGTGGATTGTCACTCACATCAAATCCAAACTCATAATTTGCCTGCTGTATCATATCATGGAAAAGTCCTTTTGCTTTCTCAGAACCATATGCCAGTTCCCGCAGATTAATCTGACGATCTGCAAGATCCTGTTTTGTTAATGTGCATCGAATCTGATTTTCATTTACTTTTTCAATTTTCATCTCTATCACATCCTTCTCTGGAAATCGCTTTCCGTAAATGGTACACTTATTATAATCAAATGCCCTCCCGTTGTAAAGTTACCACGGATTAAAAAATTATAAAAAAATACTTGCATTGCAAAATAAAGTGTGTTATAAGTTTATGCATGAGATGCGTCTCTGACCCAAAGGAGCGTATGAATAACAAAAATTTAATATTGTCTGACCGATACGAGCTGATTCGTCCCCTTGGCCAGGGAGAATGCGGAAGTGTCTTTCTTGTCAGACAGCAATCTTTAGAGCAGTACCGTGCAATGAAGCGATTCCCCAAAAATACTTCGGCACAACCGCTCTTCGCAATATCCGAAGCACAGATTCTAAAGTCTGTTCAGCATCCCGGAATTCCCACAATTTATGATTTTGAAGAAGATGAATCATTCTACTATCTTGTGGAAGAATATATTCAGGGTGACTCTTTAGAAGAATTTTTGCTTCATCAACAGTCAATATCCCAGAACCAGTTTTTATATTTTTGTGAGCAGCTTTGTGACATTTTTGCATATCTGCATACATTACGGCCTTCTCCGATTCTTTATCAGGATCTTAAGCCGGAACATATTATAGTATGTGGAACACAGCTTAAATTGATTGACTTCAGTGTCGCATCTTTTGCTGCCATTTCTGGAAAAGACTTCAACCATTTCGGAAACGTGGATTTTTCTGCTCCGGAACTTATCTCAGGAAAACCGGTAACCCTGAGATCCGATATCTACAGTATCGGAAAAATCATGGAATACATGATGCCATATCTGGATGCAGCCACCAACCGATCTATTTATCCCAAAATTCAGAAAGCAATTTCAGCAGATCCCGACCTGCGCTATGAATCACCGCAGGCTCTGTACTCTGCATTAAAAGAAGTAATTGAAACTACGGGAAGAACGCATCTCAGGCAGACAATTGCAGTCGTTGGAAGTCACAGCGGCTGTGGTGCAACACACATAGCCATCGCACTGGTGACAACACTTAACTACCTTGGCATTTCCGCGATTTACCAGGAAAAAAACTGGTCAAACGACTTGCGCAAGACGGTTGCCCAGCTGAAACATGTGTGGGAAAAAAACGGTTGTTTCTTTTATCGCAATTTTACAGGATTTCCAAAATATGACAGTGGCATCGAAATCCCGGAGCCTGTCGCACAAATCATGGTAAATGATTACGGATGTGATTTTTCTTCCTCCTGCCTTGCAACGGCGGATCATATTATCTATGTGTGTGGAGGAGCATTGTGGCATCAGGACGATGCAAAGTCCAAAGACTTTCTTTTACAAAATTTTGGTAACCGCCTGCATGTTGTTGCGAATCTGTGCGACCACAATTCTGCCATTTATTTTGCCAGAACATTTTCACAGCCGGTCTATTCTTATCCGTTTAATACGGACATCTTTCGTGCAGACAAAGAAAAGCTGGATTTTGTTCACTGGCTGCAACAACCTGAGAAAGGACGGAATCGCCTATTTTTACGTTTCATAAACCATTTATTCCGGCTCCTGCAACCATAGGAGTCTGCGGTACAACAGTAAATTCCGGTGTAACACACTTTAGTATTTCGCTTTGCAACTTTTTACATAGCAGATTTCTGGCCCGCACCGCATACCTGGAAGTCAATTCCAGTCATGAAATCGCTGCGCTTTCTTCGAAAAAGGACCCAACCATTCCTTTTCGCTGCAATGGTGTCAGCTACTATCCGGAGATTACACTCCGGCAGCTGCGGGAACAGTTACATCTGCAACACAAGTATAAAATTCTGGATTTCGGGGTTCTGACTCCATACTCATTTCCGGAATTTGTCCGCTGTGATTACTGTATTGTACTGACAAATGTGAGTATTTGGAAGGATCGGCAGCTCTTACAATTTATTGAGGAACTGAAAAAAACAAATTTAGGAAAGGATTATAAAACAAATGTCCGTTTTATGAGTATGGGAAACCTCAAAAAAGACCGAAAAAGAGTCGAAACGTCCTATGGAATCCGTGTGATTCCGGTTCCCTTTCTCGAAAACCCGTTTCAAGTGTCCTCTCATGATTTTGGATTCTTTGAACAAATATGGAAAGGAAAACAGTTATCACATTAAATTTATCTACTGACAATCAGCTGGTCATTGAATTCAGACCAGAAGTATATGAAAGTCTGATCGTTACTTTTTAAAACGATCCATTAAAAAAAATAAAATAACAAATGGGCTATTATTATGGGTGTGAAATGAGTCTCAATGCAACTCCGTCACGCACAAAATAAACTGAAAAAAGACAAATGGGAGGGCAGATCCACAGACACAACTGCCCTTCCGAAAAAATTCAAACAACTTCTATTTCTTAATTTTATCTGATTCCATTTGAATCTGTACAGGCACAATGCTATAATCGGAATAAATATATAATTTGCCAACAGACAAAGGAAGGACGGCTCATGAAGAAAAAATCTCATTCCATTTTCGCTGTGCTTGCACTGGCACTTGTCATTGCTGCAGTGATCGTAGTCTTCGCCCTGATCCGCAAATACACACCGAGTAAGGAACACGAAGATTTAACCACTTATTATCATCTGACAAATTCCGATGAGGTTGCCATTGTTTTAAATAATGAAGTAACCTCTTCCAAAGCCAGGGTCATTGACGGTCATATTTATATTGATTATGATTTTGTCCATGACAATTTAAATTCACGTTTTTACTGGGACAATAACGAGAATATCCTTCTCTATGCAACAACACAAAATCTGATCTCGGCACAGGCAGAGCAGACCAGTTATATGGTTACAAAATCTTCCGCAGATTACGGTCGTAAAATTGTTACCATAAACTCTGATACTGCATATATTGATCTGGATTTTGTGAAAGAATATTCTGATTTTAAATACAAACATGTAAAAGATCCTCACCGGATCATTATTACCAGCCAGTGGGGAAAATACCAGACTGCCACTGCCAAAAAAAATGCCTCCCTGCGCGTAAGAGGAGGCATCAAAAGCCCGATTCTGAAAAAAGTTTCTTCCAAAGAGGAAGTCACCGTGATCGAACAGGGCGACAACTGGGACAAAGTAATGACAGACGACGGTATTATTGGATACATGCAGAAACGTATGCTTTCCTCCGTCAAAGAAAAAACAAGAAAAAGCGATTTCACTCCGGATACTTTTGCACATATAAAGAAAGATTACAATATCTGTATGGCCTGGCATCAGGTCACAAACCAGTCTGCAAATAACGCGGTTTCCTCTGTCCTTGCCAATACCAGAGGAATCAATGTACTCTCTCCTACCTGGTTTTATCTGAATGACAACAATGGAAACATTGCCAACCTGGCAAGCCTGAATTATGTAAATTACTGTCATAACCAGGGGATTGAAGTCTGGGCGCTTGTCAGCAATCTGGAAAATAAAAATGTCGATACAACAGAAGTCCTGACCCATACCTCTAAAAGACAGAATCTGGTAAACCAGATTGTTTCCATGGCGATTCAATACAATCTGGATGGAATCAACGTAGACTTTGAAAGTATGAACGGGGAGAAAGTCGGGGATGCATTTATTGAATTCATCCGGGAGCTTTCCATCAAGTGCAAAAACAACGGGGTTGTTCTTTCTGTAGACAATTACGTCCCGATGTCGCATACTTCCTTTTATAACCGAAAAGAACAGGCAAATTTTGCAGATTATGTTGTGATTATGGGATACGATGAACATTATGCCGGAAGCCCCGAAGCCGGGTCTGTTGCCTCTTTAAGCTGGGTAACCCAGGGTGTAAGCGATACTTTAAAAGAGGTTCCTGCCGATCAGGTAATTCTTGGAATGCCATTTTATACGCGTGTATGGGAAATCCCATCCGAGAGCAGTTCCGATGACACAGCAGCCGGTGCCAAAATTCCCTCAAAAATTTATGGCATGAAAGCTGCAAACGATTTTCTCGCCACACATGGTGCAACCAAAACATGGCAGGATGACTGTGGACAGAACTATTCGGAATTTACAGATAATGACACCACCTATAAGGTATGGCTGGAAGACTCCGCCTCCGCAGAATGCCGGTTGAAACTGGTTGAAGAAAAGAAGCTTGCCGGTGCATCCTTCTGGAAACTCGGATTTGAAACGAGTGATATCTGGGATACCGTTACCAGGTATATCCACTGACTTACCTGCATATATATAGGAATAAATAATTCCATAAAGCAGGTTCTATGAAAAAGAAATTTGAAATTCTTATGGTTGCCTGTCTGTTTATAAGTGCTTTCTTACTTGCGCGTGCATCAGCTGCACTGACATCTTCCAGACATGCGGCTTCCTCCAAAACCTGTATCGTTCTTGATGCCGGACATGGAGGAAGCGATCCTGGAAAAGTTGGCTGTAACGATGCTCTGGAAAAAGACATCAACCTGTCTATTGTGCTAAAACTCAAAACCCTGTTTGAAAACAAAGGATATAAGGTTGTACTCACGCGAAGTGATGATACCGTTCCTGCAGATGAAAACTCGCGCAGTGTAAAAGTAGAAGATCTGCGAAACCGCGTAAAACTGATCACAGATACCAATCCGGTTATGACCATCAGCATCCATCAGAACAGTTTTCCGGATGCCTCAGTCTCCGGTCCACAGGTGTTTTACTTCGAACAGTCTGCGGAAAGTTCTGCAATTGCCTCAGTCATGCAGGATACCCTAAACAACAGCCTTAATCCGCCAAAACCAAGGGTCTGTAAATCCAACAACGACTACTACATATTAAAAAAAACACCCACACCGATCATAATTGTCGAATGTGGGTTTCTGAGCAATGAAACGGAAGCGGCTCTGCTGGTCACAGATGCCTATCAGGAAAAACTGGTCCGCGCCGTTTACCTCGGTGCCATAACCTATCTGGAAAGCGGAAAAGACGTACCGGATACTGCCACCTAATCCGTTTCTTTACGAAACGATATACTAGTTACACTTGATCTCAAACTCCTTATCCTGTGCAAACTGTGCACTGTTGTAAAGAATCAGTATATCGGTAGGTGAAAACATTTCCAAAAGCCGGTCTCCGCTTACATTCAGCTGGCGAAGATCCACAACGACAAGTTTTTCATAATCTTCTGCCAGAAAAGGAAGGATACTGTTCGCAAAAGAATCCTTGATCAAAAGCAGCGTTTTTCCGTTCTTTATTCCCCCGGTAATCTCAAGCACTGCCTGATTCCCACCGGTAAAAACGCTGTACTGATCTGCTGTTTTCAGAAAAGAAAAATCGTACAGTGTCTTTGTCTTTTTTTCTCCCATATTATAAACAACACGCAGTTTATCCGCCGGCTCATAAATCTCAATTTTGTCTGCCTGTCTGGCATAATTTATTTTTGCATAGGTTGTTCCATAGAAATCTTTACTGATGCAACGGAACTTCTTTTTCCCCTGTGCCCTCTGAAGATCTCCACCAACCGCCTTTGTGTATTGTTCATAAGCATACCATGCTCCCAGCGTCGTCCAGTGATGGTCTGTCCGGTAATAGATTTCTTCCTCTTTATGTGCATCCAGTACGGGCTCCACGGAAATCAGTACATCCTCTTTTTCCAATTTCTGCTGCAATGCATCATAAAACTTCTGCTCCTTATAATGAGGGGCAAATGCCGGAAGTTTTTCCCGGAGTACCCACGACTTTGTCGGCACCATCATCACATGGACATCCGCGTTCTGTTTTGCTTTTCCGACAAACTTCTCCAAAGCCTGCAAATTTTTGGAAATCTGCTGCGGATCAAACTCTTTTTTTGTATAGTGTTCCAAAAGGTAATGGTTCTTTCCGATGTAAACATTATGAATTTCATTTTTGCCCATAAACAATTCCATGTCTGTCTGGAACGAAACCCAATGATCCCTTCCGGGAAACTGATCCCGCAGATACGATTCATATTTTTTCTGGAATCTTCCATCCAGAACTTTCGTTATACTTATTTCCGGGCGTGTCTGAAGTTCTCTTTTTTCAACCGGAGAATAGGTTCTCTGATGCGACAGTGCTTCTTTTCCTGCCAGGCCGAGGAGAAGCACCATAAAAATCACACCCGGCAGCCGTTTGAATATCCGTATCATAATTTTCTCTATTTGTACAGTTTACTGATGGCTTTTACGGCCTTTTCATTCTGCTTTTTATATGCAGCAATCACTTTGTCCTCGGACTGTTCCTCCTGCTTGTTGCTGATTGTCCCAAGCATGATAAAGCATACATAGTTTCCTTTTACATAAACTTTGGAAGCCTGAATCTTTAACTGGTTCATCGGGTACTGACAGGTATCCTGTATCAGTTCCTCCCTGTATTTTTTTAATGCCGACCGGATTTTCTTTTTGGAAGCTGCATTCTTTGCTTTTACAATAACCAGTGTGTCTGCATTTGCACTGATCATCGGCACCTCCGCAATTGCAGCACTGTACCATTTGGAAGAAATTCCGTAGCGTTCCTTCAATTCTTTCTTTGATACTTTTTCACTTGGGATATAATCATCCCCATACGCTTTCTTTACAGCATTGTATACTTTTTGTATGGATGGGGTTTTCTTCCCTTTCTGCGTGGATGCTTCTACCGTCACCGGTGCTTCCCATGCATTTTCCGGTGCATATATTCCTGTCACACAGGCAAGCACCAGTATCATTGCCACAATTTTCTTTTTCATTCTCCATTCTCCTTCCAGATCCTGTATATTTTCATTCTTATCGTGAAACCACCTGTAATCTGGTTTCCGCACTATCCTACTACAGATCTTTTGTTTTTGTCAAAAGGTATTTTATGGAATTAATAAAAACTTCCGCTGTATGATACAACCTCGTTGTCTGTACCTGATTGGAACGGTCTTCCTCCAGTTCTCCCTGCTCTTTCATTTCACTTTCCCTCCTGATTCCGGACATCTCAAACTGCGACAAAGAAAGATCCGGTGTATATGCAACATGGATATCTGCCGGTTCCCGCATGGCATCCTGCATCTCCTGCAGATGTTCTTCGATCTGCTTTGCGGTCTCTTCGCTGCTTGTCACAATTGTTCCAGAAATACGGTCTGATTTTACCTGAAAAGATGCCGTGATCTTTCCTGCCTTTTCTCCATCCAGAAAAATATCCACAAGACCCTTTTTCTTTTTTCCTCTTACGATTTTTAAAGAAACGCCGGTGACAGAATCTCCTGTCTGCATCGGAATCACATAACATTCTTCCTGCGATTGTTTCGCACCAATCTGAAACTGTGCGGTCATCTGGCGCATTTCCCGGATATCAATCGTGCGGACATCCGGATCTTCTACGATCATCGTATCCATCACATGCTCTGCCACATCCGCAAGCGTCTCCATGGCATCTGCAAGATCCGAAGGATTCTCAAGGGCTTTTGAAAACTGTTCAAGTACCTGCTCTTTCATCTCTGCAATCTCTGTCATGGAATCTTTGGAAACATGATCTTGCTGAAACAACCGCTCCATCATCCGGTTTGGTTTGCGCAGCATTTCCGATGCTGCCATGACATTTATCATACTGTTTGGAATATCATACCGCTCCAGATAGGTATATACGTCTTCCGGTGTTTCTGCAAGCTGCTGATACTGCGCAAGCTGTTCCTGCCGATAGCATTTTTCCGCTTCCTGTTCCCCAACGGATTCATCCATCTGCCGGAGTGCCTCTGACAGTTGTTCCGGAGACATATTCTGCCACTTTTCTTCTCCCAGACGGGAAAGTTTTTCCGGTGAAATATGTTCCATCACATCGCGCAGACAATTCTGCTGGAACGCAGCCGAGATCTGCTCGTCAATTTTCGGACCTTCTGCTGTGCTGTCAACTCCGTCAAAATCATCGTCCACCTGATAATCCAGACCACTCTTTTTTTCTGAACGCACAGCACGCAAAAGGTTTCGCATCGTCACGTCCGATCCCTGATTCATCAGAAATCCAAGTGCTGCCCCATCTCCTTTTTCCACCTGTGCGATCAGACGGTAAATGCCGATATAACTGCTGCGCTCTTCCTCAGAAATCTCATGATTCTGCTCCAGTTTCCACAGATATTTGCTAAACCGTTCCTGCTCCTGTGTTCCGTTCTCCTGCTGAATCTCCTGTGCCGCCTGATTCAGCTGCTCCATAGTCATATCCAGTGGATTTTCCCCACGGCGGATCATTTCCAGCGCTACTGCCGGTTTCATATTAGAAAACGCACGCTGCATCTGCTCATCCAGTGCTTTTACTTCCATAATATTTTCCGGTGTAATTTCGGTATTGTTATATGCCAGTATCCGCACTGCACGGCGGTTTGTTTCACTTGTATCCAGCTGCAGATCCTGTAAAATATCGTCCACATTGGAAAATGCTTTTGTTATGGAATCCCCCATGTCACTGCGCGGAGCAGTCATCAGTGTTTCATAACTTTCATTTGCCTGTGCAAATACGCGCTGCATCTGCGCTCCGGCATCATGAATCTCCTGAACGGAATCATCCGCATCCACCTGCCCGATTACATATGCCGGCTGCTGTTTCAGTTCGGCAAACACATCCATGGTTTCTGCCATAAGATCCACATTTTTTTCACTTGGCTCAACTCCGGCACCGGCAAGCAGGTCTTTATAGTATTCTCTCTCCTGAGATTTTAAATCCTCGACCAGATCCGCCAGCGGTGTCAGATCCATCTCTACGCCTGCTTTTTCCATCGCCACGGATGCCTCACTGGTCATTACCAGACGTGCTTCCTCCATCTGTCTGCGTGCAGTAATCATGGAAGCATCTGCCGGACGTTTTCCTGCCGCAATTGCCTTCGCCATGGAATCCACGATCTGGTCCCAGTCTATATGATCGGTCTGCAGATCGTCCGATAATCCCTGCAGATCTGTCAGATACTGCAGATTTTCCGGTGTAAGGGGAATCTGGTTTGCCACCAGCCACTTGCTGTTGTCCACCGCATGTTCGTCATCGGAAAGGCCTGCTTCTGCAATAATCTCACGAATCTGCGGCATCAGGGACTCAAAATCAATTCCGCTCTGCTCCGGCTCCACAATATTTTCTGCGCTGCTGCTGTAATTGGACAGATACAGATTGCGGATGGTCGGCTCCATATCATTTTTCAGAAGATAACTCATCGCCTGTTTCGTGATTTCCGGAATCGAGGCAGCCTGTGCCAGTGCCTCCGCACTGTCCTGCACATTTTCCTCCGTCGCCGGCAGGTCGTTTGCCGCAAGAGAGTCCATGATCTGCTGCGTCACAACCGGACTTCCGGTGATCTCCTCTAACTGTTCCTTTGTGAGTGTTCCGCCCATGGAAGACACATCCACTCCGGCTTTTGCCAGTGCCGCTTTAATCTTGTCTGTCACGGTAATAATGGTATGGCTGTCTGCATCGGAAATGGAAAATCCGTCCTCTTCCATCTTCTTTAAATCTTCTGTGGAAGTGGTATTTGCCACTACAGCGATTTCGTTGCTGCGCGCCTGTCCCGAAGAAATCTCCTGCCCTGCAATTTTTTCCGCTACTGTCTTTTCTTCCTGCCCCTGCTTTGCCGGGTTGGAATACGTTGCCATATCGATATTTCCAGCCTCGGACACCGCAGTTTTCTGCTGCACATAGGCTTCCTGTCCGCCAAAAGCTGCAACCGCTCCGGCATCCGGCATATTTGCCTGATAAGCCGCAATTGCCCTGTTACTGTTATCGCGTTTTGCATTCCGCGTTACATCTTCCCATATATTTTTCTGCTCAACCTGCATGTATTGCCTCCGTACCATTACATTTTACGCTATAACATGTATCGGCAGGTTATCCCGGAAGCTAAAGGGGAAGATCCATATAAAAAGATCCGGAGTTTTCACCAGATCTTTTTTCCTGATTTACGATTGTTTCATTGCCTCTTCATATTCTGCTAATGTATATTTGATAAGAATTTTTTCTTTTGGCACGCCAAGTTCGACCATGTTTCGAATGGATGATATGCGCTCTTCACGCCGGCCTGTTTCCCGACCTTCACGCAATCCTGTTTCCCGATGCTCTTCCCATGCTTTACACAAATCTACCACCTCTTTCTCATCCTCACATGCTATTTCAATCCCGGTAAAAAGACAGATCGCCGCCACAGTTTCTGAATCCAGCCGGGAAAACTTTTCCGGATATTTGCCAAGCAGTTCCTGCACTTCCTGCTCACTTTCGGATGCCCGGATAAACTGCAGCAACTGTCCAACTTCTGTCCGGAATACGGAAAAATCTTCGATTTCCTGTGGAGCCAGCAGATTGATCCGGTAATCCGGTATCCACGGCTTTAATTCTTCATCTAATGTGCCAAACATCTCGTGCAGGCTTCGCGGTCCATCCCATGCTTCTGCTCCAAGATACACCGTAATCGTAATAACCGGAGTCAGGGTGTCATTCCTGTGAAACCCTGACAAAAATTCTGGTTTTGTTCCCCATTTCTTTTCCTTTTTGTGTCGTTTTCCAGCCTCCCTGACCTGTGCCCCATAATTTAACCCGGCATAAACCATGTCCTTTACCGGCATTGCATAATGAATATCGCTTTGCAGCTCTGCCCCAATCAAAACCAGATAGACATTTTGATTTTTCTTGATTATAACACGTTTTAATAAATCTCTCCACTTCTGAAACGAAATTTCTTTTCCATCCATTCCAAGCACCGATAACAACTCCGTTGTGTCAGTTGCTTCAAGTGCTTCTGACAGGATGACCGTTCTACCTCCAAACAGTACCGCATTACACATATCTGCAAAACGTCTGTTATCGGCAAAATACTCGTTTGCCTTTCGGTCTTTTGCCCCCATACATCTTCTCCTTTGTGATGTCCTGCTATTTAATTTTCTGTTACACTGGGTATATCGGGATGAAACTCCCATGACTGATTCCGGTCATAAAATATACTTTCCTTTTATGACCGGAACCTATGTGATAAGATTACCGTATTTTCCTGCTGCTGTCAATCTTTTAGCGTCTTTTATTTTCCAACTGAAAATTGCAAAGTTTAATTCTACCATCCATTTATACAGTGGAATTCTCTTCTGCACAAGTGGAGTTTAATCTTTCATATCATAAATGGTATGCTCATGTTGGCTTTCTGACAGCAGTAGAAGGAGAACTAGCATGAGCAAATATATTCCCGGTAATCAAAAACATCTTACTCTCGAAGATCGCAAATACATTGAAAAATCCCTAAACGCTGGCTGTTCTTTTAAGGACATTGCAAGATATCTTTGTAAAGATCCAACAACAATCTCAAAAGAAATTAGGCTGCACAGGCTCAGCGACTGGTATCACAAAGGCTGTTTTAACAATGCACATAACTTTTGCGTCCACAGATATCATTGCAAAAAAGTCAATGCCTGTGGCAAGATCATTCTCTGCGGTGTCAAATGTACCACCTGTCCAACCTGCAACCAGACATGTCCGGACTTTTTCAAAGAACGATGTAACCGACTCGATAAAGCACCTTATGTGTGTAATGGTTGTCCAAAAGCAATCAATCACTGCACGATTGCCCACAAATACCGCTATGATGCTATTTTTGCTGACCGCAAATACAAAGAATGTCTTTCACAGTCCAGGGCCGGTATAAACATGACCAGACACGAACTGCATCAGGAAGATATGGTCATCACGCCCCTGATTTTTCAGGGCCAGTCTCCATATCAGATTATAACGAATCATCCAGAACTCGATATGTCCGTGAGAACTCTATATTCTTACCTTGATAAAGGAATCCTAACATTCTTCTTAACCCGTGAAAAACTGTTTCTTGCATTCATTATGAACAGATGCACCAAAGGTACCGTAAAACTTGTTTTTAACAAGTTGGAACGCCAGCTTGGCATATATCTTATTCAACACGATTCTTACGGATCGCGGATCCGAATTCGGAGATCCGGAGTCTCTCGAAAACGGCATTAATGGCATTATGCGGTCAAGCATCTATTACTGTGATCCGATGAGAAGCAGTCAAAAAGGCGGCATCGAACAGACACATACCATGCTTCGAATGATTCTTCCTAAAAAGACTAGCTTTGAATATCTCACACAATGGGATTTAAGAACTATCGTAGACCACATAAATTCAACCCCAAGAGAAAGCCTTGGTGGTCGAACACCGTATGATGTAGCACTTGCTGTCATTGGTTTCATACAATACCTCTCCAATCTTCTCAATCAATGTCACATCTGCGACAGCTACTTTACATCTGCGTCTACAAATATCTGCATTCTTATATCCAGTTAAAATCGCCACCTGTCACCGCAAGCGATAACAGCTTATCCATCTTCTCTACCTCTTCAACGCCTCTAACCATCTGAATAAGCTTCGCAGATTCTACAACTTTTGGCATCTCCTCATCAGGTCCTATCTCCATATCTGCCTCTTCTCCACAGTATGGACATACCAATGTTGGTGCAATTTTTAAATCCAGAAACCTGCTTCCACACTCCTTACACTCATAATAACCGCACTGCTCGGTGCCATCCGGTACATAATACATATATAATTTCCTGCCTTTCATTTTTTAGTGTTATTTCCATGTCTTCCATACATCCGGCCGGTACCCGATTGTTGACTGCCTGCCGTTTCTAACCACCGGTGTCTTAATCACCTGCGGATTTTCAAGCACTTTATCCAGCTTGTCCCCATCTGCTATGTACTTTATAAGTGCCAGCAAATCCTTATCTTTGCCATCCCAGTTAATCATATTGTCAAGACCGCCATTCACCTGGGCGACAGAATTAAATTCGCCCTTGCTCATGCCTTTTTCCTTCATGTCGATAAACTGAAACTTTATCCCACGTTCCTTGAAAAATCGCTGTGCTTTCTTTGTGTCATTACATTTCTTTGTTCCGAAAATTTGTATGTTCATACTATTTGCTGTCCTTGGTTTCATACAACGCCTCTCCAATCTTCTCAATCAGTGTCACATCCGCCGGCAGCCACTACACGTATTGTTTTCATATTGCCTTAAGCTCCTGTGTATTATTTTGTATGCTTTGTTGTAAATTGCTCTGCAGATATCGAAGCAGATCCTCTCTTACAGGGTGGCGCATCTTCATCTCAAACTTGGTGGAATACCATTTTTCTCCAGCTCCTTAAGCGTCTGGAGCAACGGCATACTGCCTCCCACAGCTCATTCCATCCTGCATAGCCCATCGATACAAAGTATCTAAACCATACGCGCCATGCATCATAAAACAAGCTGTCTTTGTTCTCCTCCGCCAATGTCACCAGATCAGCACACCTTACTACATAGTCCTTATCCTTTGTGAAACGACCTGTTAATATGCCATTTTTGTAAAGCTCATACAGATTTTCAAGGGCAGCCTTTGCTGTTGTCATGTCAAAATTGCAGGCCCCACTTTCGTTGATTTCATTGAATTTAAGGCACTCCCTATAATTTTTTTCTATAACGTTATCTGATACTTTATTTTCCATATTATCACATTCATCCCTTTAGCACCATCTCATGCCACTCTTCTCCGCCCCAGGTAGAGTCAGCAATTCCCAGATCCTGCAATCCAAACTTCTTATACATCTCCACCTTCTGCTCTAAGCATGTCAGAAACAGCTTTTTTCGTCCGTTTGCCTTTTCTCGCCGGCTGTAGCGGTACACGAGCTCTCTGGCAAGGCCCTGTCCACGATACTCCGGCAGCACGTCAAGGCCCAGAAGCATCACATTCTTACCGTTTTCATCACATAAATCGATGTCTGTGAAGAACTCATCCCTGAACCTTTCCTCGTCTGTTGCCACACCATTTAAAAAGCCCGCCAGCTTACCGGTTGATTTGTCAATTGCCACGAGAAATAGCTGTGGTACCTTTGCAATTCTCTCTGTCATTGCCTTTGGAGAACATGCCTCATTCGGTGGGAAGCATATCTGCTCAATTGCTATTGCCTGTTCTACCTCGTCTGGGTGTATACTTCTAAATTCAAAATTGTCTGTCATTTTTTATACCTCATTCTTCTGTTTATCATATGTTAAGATTTTTTGTGTTACCGGCCACTCTCAGGCGTGAACCGTAAAATTTTTTTGTATATGTATATAATACGTGTTTTTGCTGATATAATCAATAATCCCCCCAAAATACCAAAATCAGCCACAAAAGCATTTTACTGCTTTTACGACTGATTTACGTTGAAACCTGACAAAAACCTCCAATTATTTTTGTCTACTTTTCACCTATTCCACATTCTTTAGTGCCATGTCCATCGGGATTCTCTTTATTCTACTGAAATCAAATACTGTCACTATCAGGTAACCGATGAGCACGAACGCAAACATCT
>OIAS01000105.1_pt1 | contig 35899 bp, 31 predicted proteins | sample 1580811 | NCBI WGS metagenome assembly OIAS01 (sample SAMEA3882513, study PRJEB24775) | human gut metagenome | biome: human-associated habitat; feature: intestine environment; material: feces | place: Netherlands | collected 2009/2010
GACTTTGCTAATTTGTAAGGCTTATGATATAATCATATTAAACCAAAGGACAGAAAGCCTTTGGTTAGACGGCAAGTCGAAAGACTTTGTTTTATATGAAAGGAAAAAATCATGAGCAAAGAAAAGGTCATTGACATTTCAACAAGAAAAACAGGAAAGATCGTTGGCATTTGTGCGGCGGCAGTTGCGGCTATAATAGTGGTCGTATCCTCCGTGTCCATAGTTCCGGCAGGCTGTACGGGCGTTGTGACGACCTTCGGCAAGGTATCAGACACTGCACTCAACGAAGGATTGCATCTGAAAGTGCCTTTTGCACAGCGTGTAACAACAGTGTCAAACAAGATACAAGTTTATCAGGCTGACGCTGACGCAGTTTCAAAGGACTTGCAGACTGTGAACTCTACCATAGCGGTGAACTTCCGAATAAAGTCGGCTTCTTCTGCAAGCATTTTCAAGAATATCGGCTCAGATTACGAGAACGTTATCCTTATGCCAACAGTGCAGGAATGTATGAAGTCGGTATGTGCAAAATATACGGCTGAACAGCTTATCACTGACAGAGCGCAGGTGGGCGAGGAAATAAAGGCACAGCTCGTTTCAAAGGTGGATGAATATGGTATCGAGATAGAGAAATTCAACATTGTGAATTTTGATTTCTCATCTGAATTTAATGAAGCCATAGAGGCAAAGCAGGTAGCAGAGCAGAATCTTTTGAAAACAAAGACCGAGCAGGAGCAGGCTATAGTTGTAGCTGAGGCGGAGGCTAAGAAAAAGGTTATTGCCGCAGACGCTGAGGCAACTTCCATAAAGACCAAGGCTGAAGCTCAGGCAGAAGCCAACAAGACTATCTCTGAATCTCTTTCAAACGAGCTTATAAAGTATCAGACCATCGATAAGTGGGACGGTGTTCTGCCTAAGGTGGCTAATGACGCAAACCCTCTGATATCTCTTGACCTTGACGAGCAGAAAACCGCTGAATAACGCTGATTCCTGACAGAACGGCTGTCAATCGTTAAAAACACCAATGAAAGGTATAAAAATATGTTTAAATGGACAAAAAAGAATTTTTTTTGAACGTTGTATGACATATTTCTTGACATAAAAAGCGTTTTCTGTTATCATAAATATATGTGAACATATTTTAGTTTTATGTAAAATATGGAGTTGGGAGGAGAAAAAATGTTGAAAAAGCTATACCGCACATTAGGTTTTGCACTTATTTCCTGCAATTTGTTTTTCACCCCTGTCATGGCATATGCCGACAGCAGTGTGAGCGTGGGAACAAATATGTGCTTTGCTATACCGGGAGGACTTATAACAGGCTTTGTGCTTGTTTCAATGAGCCGCACAAAACAGAAAGCTACCAAGGCGGATAAATACATAAAGAGTAATCTTAAACTCACTGGGCGTAACGACACCTATCTGCGTACCACCACTGATAAGACTAAGATAAAAGACGATTGATAGGGGGTACGGAAAATGGCTGTTAATATTTCTTATAAATGCCCTAACTGCGGAGCGGAGCTTTTCTGGAGCGCTGACAAAAACTGCTGGGCATGTGAATACTGCGACGGACAGTTTACTTTGAAAGACCTTGAAGAAGCAGGCGGTGACGCTAAAAAGGCGGAGGAACTCAACAAGGATAACGTTGAAAAGCATGAAGAGGTCGATAAGGACGAGTATAAGGTTTCAAATGATGGCACAGTAGGAAGCGACCTTGTAAAATACACCTGCTCACACTGCGGAGCGGAGATAATCACCGACCGATCAACTGCAGCAACAGTTTGCGTTTACTGCGGAAATGCGGTAATAATGGGAGAGCAAATAATAGACAATTTCTCCCCTGACTATGTTATACCTTTTAAAGTGCCGAAAAATCAGGTAATGGACACTTTCCAAAAATTCAGCAAGAAGCCTCTTACACCGAAAGATTTCAACTGCGATAGGGTAGTGGACAAGATGCAGGGTGTTTATATCCCGTTTTGGCTCTATTCAGGAAACTGCGAAGGCTCTATTACTGCAGAGGGTATAAACACAAGAACATGGACTTCGGGAAATTACAGATACACAGAGAAAAAGTATTATTCAGTTTACAGAAACGGAAATCTCAATTTCAAAGCTGTTCCTGTGGATGCTTCTTCAAAGACTGACGATGACGCTATGGACTCTATCGAGCCTTTTGATTACTCGGAAATGACAGCGTTCAACCCGGGTTATCTTTCGGGATATCTTGCAGAAAGATATGACGAGGATAAGGATAAGTGCCTGCCTAGGGCTAAAGAACGTATCGAGAACACAACTCGTGACGAACTTAGAAATACTTGTAACTACAACAGCGTAAACGTTCAGTCATATGAAAAGCACACCGAGATAAAGGACGTTAAATACGCTATGCTTCCAACATGGCTTTTGTATACAACCTATCAGGATAAGCCTTATTTCTTTGCAATGAATGGTCAGACAGGTAAATTTATCGGAAACCTGCCTATAAGCAAGGGAAAGCTTGTGGCTTACTCGCTTCTTGGTGGCGTGGGCGGATATATTATCGGAGCTATACTTCAGATAATGGGAATATTCTAGTAGGGGGTATCAGCTAAATGCCTGAAATATCAACGGCGCTTATAATAAAAATAATAGTTATAGCGGTCGCCATAGGCGGTGGTATAGCGGTGATATATTCTGTGAAAAAAGCGGTATCGAACACCATTGGCAGACAACTGAGCCGTGCCAACGACCTGCTAAGGACCATAAATGACGCAACTGAGGAAAGACAGAACAACGCCATGCAGTTTACTTATGTTGATCCTAATGTGGTGAACAACATAAAGAGAGATTTTCCGGACTATGATGAAAATATAGCAAGGAGCATAGTGGAAAACACTGTGATGAAATATTTTCTTGTTATAAACGGAGAAGCAAGCGAGAATCAGCTTGAATACTGTACCGAAGCGTTCAAGCAGAGAGCAGCCACGATGGCAAAAGACAACTTGTCAACGGTTACGCCAAAGCATTATGATGATATACATATCCACAAGTCGCAGGTGGCGTCTTATCATAGAGATCATGACGCTGCAACGGCAAAGTTTCAGGTATCTCTTGAATACAAGCTCAACGGGATAAAGGCACAGCACATTTATGAGGCGGATTATTCATACTATCTTTCAATGGGGATAGAGGGCGAAAACGCCAGCCTTATATGTCAGTTCTGCGGAGCACCTGTGGACACCGCAGGCTCGGTTTGTCCTTACTGCGGTTCTGAGATACACAGCTCTGTAGAGCGCACATGGAAAGTCAGCAGGATATCCTTGCTGAGATAGACAAGTTTAAAACCCCTTGGGGTGAAATAATACAGACAACGAAAGGAATTTAACTATGGGACTTATTAAGATGTTTACATCAGCAGTCGGCTCAACATTTGCCGATCAGGTAGTAGAGTACTTCAGATGTGAGGATATGTCAACTAAGATACTCTGTCAGCCGGCTACTCTTGTTAAGAGAGGAAAGACTGTGAACAACGGCACAGAGGGCGTTATCTCAAACGGCTCACGCTTTGACGTTGCGGTAAATCAGGCGGCTTTGCTTATCGAGAACGGCAGAGTACACGATTTTGTTATCGGTACACAGGAAACAGCAGGTCAGTATAAGTATGATTCAACTGTATCTCCGTCACTTCTTGGCGGCGGCTGGGGTGACCTTGGCGCTTCTATCAAGGAGATAGGCAGAAGATTTACAGCAGGTGGTCAGGCTATGAACACCATGCGTCTTATCTACATAAACCTTAGACCTCTGCCTGGAAACAAGATCGGTTTCGGCAAGATACCTTTCAGAGATGGTGAGATGAACCTCACTCTTAACGCACAGGGTCATGGTCAGTATGAACTTCAGATCGTAAACCCTATGAACTTCTATGAGAACGTTGTTCAGAACGTAAATAAGGTACTTACTGTTGACAGCCCTGACGGCGTGGCAGTTCTCGGCCAGCTTAAGGCTGATATGACGCCTAAGTTTCAGAAAGCTCTTACAAGGATATCCGCTCAGAAAATACCATACGATCAGCTTGGCCTTTATCCTGATGAGCTTGCTGAAGCAATGAATGCAGAGCTTGAAGAAAAGTGGGCTACAAAGGGTGTTAAGATAACAAGCCTTGCTATTGAGTTGAACGTGGACGAAGAGTCAAAGCAGAGGATCGCAAAATTCCAGGAGGCGAAAACTGTTGGAAGTGATCCTTCAATGCTCTATGCTATGGACAGAATGTCTATCAACAAGGCAAGAGAGGCAGCGGCAAGCAACGCAAACGGTGTTATGGCAGGCTTTATGGGCATGGGCATGGCAGGCGGCATGATGGGTCAGCCAATGGACGCGACTATGTATCAGCAGCAGATGCAGCAGAACATGATGAATCAGCAGGCTGCACAGGCAGCTCCACAGCAGGCAGCACCAGCAGCTGCACCAACACAGGCTGAACCTGAGAACGGCTGGACTTGTGCTTGCGGAACAACAAACACAGGAAAATTCTGTGCTAACTGCGGACAGCCTAAGCCTGAGCCAAAGCCGGCAGCAGACAGCTGGAAGTGTTCATGCGGCACAGAGAACACAGGAAAGTTCTGTGCAAACTGCGGTTCACCAAAGCCAGAGCAGCCAGTAGGCTGGACTTGCTCATGCGGAGCAGTAAACAAGGGCAAATTCTGCGCTGAGTGCGGAAAGCCAAAGCCTGCATCAGAGCCGCTTTACAAGTGTGACAAGTGCGGCTGGGAGCCTGAAGATCCTAAAAATCCTCCTAAGTTCTGCCCAGAATGTGGAGATCCATTTAACGATAACGATATTCAGAAATAATTCTTATAGTATTTTGAGCCGTCCTGCGGAATGCGGGGCGGCTCTTTTTTTGTGGGGCGATGTTCGGAAATGTGTCGGTTTATATAGTTTGTTTACATATGAAATATTGAAATCATCACGGATATGTGATATAATATATAGCGTATGATATTTTATATGGGTCTTTACCGATATACTAAAAATTTTTCCGAAAGGACTTGATCTAAATGCTGTCAGATATCGAAATCGCAAAGCAGGCGAAAATGCTCAAAATTGGGGAGGTCGCTGCTAAGCTCGGCATCTCAGAAGATGAATATGAGCCTTATGGTCACTACAAGGCTAAGCTTTCTGAGTCGCTTTATGCTAAAACTAAAAATGATCCAGATGGTAAGCTTATTCTTGTTACCGCTATAAACCCTACGCCTGCAGGAGAGGGCAAGACCACTATTTCCGTTGGATTGGCTGAGTCTATGAACAAGATAGGCAAGAAAGCTATACTCGCTCTGAGAGAGCCTTCACTTGGCCCTGTTTTTGGTATCAAGGGCGGTGCGGCTGGCGGTGGATACGCTCAGGTCGTTCCTATGGAAGACATCAATTTGCACTTCACAGGAGATATGCACGCTATAACTGCGGCTAACAACCTGCTCTGCGCCCTTATCGACAACCATATGCAGCAGGGAAATGAGCTTCACATTGACCAGAGAAGGATACTTTTCAAGCGCTGCCTTGACATGAATGACAGAGCGCTGAGAGATATCGTTATCGGTCTTGGCTCAAAGGTGAATGGTATTCCTAGAGAGGATTCTTTCCAGATAACTGTCGCTTCTGAGATAATGGCTATTCTTTGCCTCGCTTCCGATCTGGCTGACCTTAAGGCTAGAATTGAGAAGATACTCGTTGCTTACACAACTGACGGAAAGCCTGTTTATGCTAAGGATATAGGCGGTTGCGGTGCTATGACTGCTTTGCTGAAAGACGCTTTGAAGCCTAACCTTGTTCAGACGCTTGAGAACAATCCTGCTCTTATCCATGGCGGTCCATTCGCTAATATCGCTCACGGCTGTAACTCAGTAAGAGCCACAAAGCTTGCTTTGAAGCTTGCTGACTACACTATCACTGAGGCTGGCTTCGGCTCTGACCTTGGCGCTGAGAAATTCTTTGATATCAAGTGCAGATACGCTGGTCTTAAACCAAGTTGCGTAGTTCTGGTGGCTACTGTAAGGGCATTGAAATACAATGGCGGTGTTCCGAAAACTGAGCTTACTAACGAAAATGTTGAGGCTCTCGAAAAGGGTATCGTAAACCTGAAAACTCATATTGAGAATATGCACAAGTTCGGTGTGCCTGTAGTGGTGGCTATAAATAGATTCCATACTGATACTGAGGCTGAGCTGGCTGTTATCGAGAGAGTTTGCGGTGAAATGGGTGTTGAGTTCTCACTTGCTGAGATTTTTGCAAAAGGCTCTGAGGGCGGTATCGACCTTGCGGAAAAGGTTTGCAAGACTATTGAAACAAAGCCTTCTGAGTTCAAGCCACTTTATGACGAGAAGCTCCCTATCAAGGATAAGCTTGATATACTTGCGAAAGAGATATACCGTGCAAACGGCGTGATCTATACAAAGCAGGCTGAAAAGGCTATAAAGGAGATTACCGACCTTGGATTCGGGGATATCCCTGTTTGCGTGGCTAAAACGCAGTATTCACTGTCTGACGACCCGACAAAGCTTGGAAAGCCTGAGAATTATGAGATAACAGTAAGAGATGTAAGGCTTTCAGCCGGTGCAGGATTTGTGGTAGCTTATACGGGCGATATTATGACAATGCCTGGTCTGCCTAAGAAGCCTGCGGCTTATAATATCGATTGCGATAATGAGGGCAATATCTACGGATTGTTCTAAGCCGTTTAAGTGAGGAGCAGGGGGTTAAATGAGGAGTGAGGAATGAGGAATTGGCATAGCTGAACCGAGCCAATCACTCAGAACCGAGCGTAGCGAGCACTAAAACGCAGGCTCAAGCCCGGCGTTAGAGGGCTTGTGGGTTCTTAGGGCAAAGCCCTAAGCGGAGTATGAGGCAGAGCCTCATTCGGCGTAAGCCGACTAGGTGCAGATTTAATGAAAAAAAGCACGCAAAAGTTGTGCCTTATCACAAAGTAATATCGGAGTGAAAAATCTGCACCGCCTACCCTCTCCCTTAGCAAATGTAACCCCGCAAAGAGCGTAGCGATTTTGCGGCGGAGCAAACTATCCTGAAACATTGTAGGGGCGAACAGCGTTCGCCCGTGTGTGCAGAGTGGCGTGATATTCAGAAATGCGACAGCCCGTTCGGAGGGGTAATGCCGTGATTGTCATATTCTTGATGTCGAATTATTCGGGCGACATTGTTGTGATATTCTCCGTTAATTCAACGGACGAGAAATAACGGGACGCCGAGGGCGTCGTCCCCTACAGATGTGATAGGATAGTTTTTATGGTTATTCTAACCATGTTGTTACCGTTGGCTTGTTACTTCGGCGGGCAAGCAAATGTGTTTTGATAGCAAGTGAAAATATACGAACCGAGGTGAGCGGCAGTGACAGATACAGCGGTGAAAAAGAGTGCGGAAAGTGTGAAAATGCCTGAGAACGGCAAGAAAAAACATCTATCTTGGCAGGTCATTGCCTGCGGTTGCCTTGTGGTCATAAGCGTGGTGCTGAACGTGATCGCCTGGAAAAGTACGGCGTTCTGCGACTGGTATACGGCTCACATTTTTCCAATTTGGGAAAATACATATGGCAGGCTCACTTCGCTGTTGCCGTTTTCCTTCGGGGAATTGCTTATTGCGGTAGCGGTTTTCGGTATTCCGCTTTCACTGGTGGCTATGCTGGTGCTTGTGATAGTCAGAAAAGGCAAGAGAAAGAAAACTGCGAAAATTTTCGGGCTTGTTTATATGTGGATAGTCACTTTTGTGGTGACGGTGCAGACCTTTAACTGCTTTGTTATTTATCATTGTTCAAGCTTTGCGGAACTTAACGGAATACCCACAGAACAGCACACCAGGACGGAGCTTGAAGCACTTGGCAACAAGCTTGTTACGGAGATAAATGCGCTTAGCAAAGAGGTGGAGCGTGACAGCGAGGGAAAATTCGTGCTGACCGCTGACCTTGACAAGACGGCTCAGGAGGCCATGCGTGGGCTTGGAAGCGAATTTAAAAACCTCGGGGGATTTTATGTCACTCCGAAAGCTATAAAATGCTCGTTCTTTATGAGCCAAATGGACCTTATGGGCATCTATTTCCCGTTCTCTATGGAGGCTAACTACAATCAGGATATGTATAAGGCGAAGCTTCCTGACACCATTTGTCATGAGCTTGCTCATACGAAAGGCTACATTCAGGAGGACGAGGCGAACTTTATCGCCTTTATGGCGTGCGACAGATCGGACAATGCGGATTACCGCTATTCGGGCTATCTGGCGGCGCTTGGCGAGGTTAGAAACAAGATTTTTGACTACGCTTCTGACGATAAGAAGATAGAATTTGACAGCTCTATCTGCGACGAGGTGTGGGCTGATATGGAAGCAAACTGGGACTACTGGCGGAGCGTTGACGAGGCTAAGGACACTGTTTTCGACAGCGAGGCAGTGGGGGAGATATCTGACAAGGCAATGGAAAAATCTCTGAAGCTAAACGGCGTTGAGGACGGCAAGCAGTCCTATGGCAGAATGGTGGATCTTATGCTAAACTACTTCAAGGACAAGGGTGAGCTGTGATGAAAATTCTTGCGGTCATTCTGTTTCTCGGGATAATGCTCAGTTCATGTGGAAATAAGGCGGACAGTGAAAGGCTCAATGATTCGGCTTTTACCACTACTGCGGAAAGCTCTGCGGTGGATAGTGACAGCATGGAAGTTGACGAAAGCTCGCAGGTCGGTGATGAGAGCGGTATTCAGGGCGACAGCTCGGAGGACGATATGAAGTGGCGGCTTTTTGAGGACACTTATAAGGAAACTGACAGCGGCAGGGCTGCGGAAAATTATGCTCACAACAAAGATATCAAGATAGAGGGCTTTGTGAAATACGGGCAGGAAAATCCCCCTGTGTGCGATTTGATGCTTGGCGAAAACAGGTTCGCAGGGGTAGGCTGTGAGGTCATTGCGGCTTATAATTATCTCACATACGAGGGCTTTGAGCCTGACATGGCAAAGCTTGCTTATGATTTTGAAAAGAATGCTCTTATTGCGGCGGACGGTTCGCTGGGGTCTAATCCTAGGAAAATAAGTGGACTTTTTAAGGCAATGGGAGTGGGATACAAAAGATTTTATAAGGCTGATGAGGCTCAGGCGGCTGTTGAAGAGGGCAAGCCTGTGATAGTTTCTTTCCATATCGGGTTGAATATTTTCAGCGGTATCCACACGGTTTTCGCTGTTAAAGAAGAGGGCAGGCTGTATGTTTACAACTGCTACAACTCAGCGGCGGACAAGACAGAGGTGGAGAGCATTTATCAGCTTATGAATAAAAACAGCCTTTTTATTGTGGGCTACACGGAAGATGACGGTCAAATGAGGTGATAGGTTGACAAAGGTATACAAAACATCATCTGCGGCGGAAACTATCGCTTTGGGTGAGGAGATAGGCAGACGGCTGAAAGGCGGCGATCTTATCGCTTATAGTGGCGGTCTTGGTGCAGGAAAGACTACTATTACCAGGGGGATCTCCATTGGCATGGGGCTTGGCGACGAGGTTACTTCGCCCACGTTCGCACTGGTGAACGAATACCGAGGTGACAGGCTCAGCCTTATACACTTTGATATGTACCGCATAAATTCGGCGGATGATCTGGAAACTACAGGCTTTTTTGACTACATGGACGAAGACACTGTGCTTGCGGTGGAATGGTCGGAGAATATTGCTGAGGAGCTTCCTGAGGACGCTATAAGGATAGACATACAGCGCATTGACGAGGACAGCAGGGAGATAAGCATAACTGCACCTGAGGGAGATGATAGATTTGAAGATATTAGCTATTGACACAAGCGGAAAGGTCGCTTCGGTGGCGGTGACGGACGGAGAGAAGCTTCTTTGGGAGAAATCTGTTTACACAAAGCTCACTCACTCCCAGGTGATATTGCCTATGGTGAAGCAGGCACTAGAGGAAACAGGGCTTACTTATACTGACCTTGATTGTGCGGCTATTGCAAAGGGTCCGGGGTCTTACACGGGACTTAGGATAGGCGTGGCGGCTGTAAAGGGAATGTGCTTTGGCTGTGAGAGTTTAAAAAGCGCAGGAGTTTCTACTCTGCTTTCGCTGGCTTACAACTGCATAGATTTTGAGGGCAGGATAATTTCTGTTATGAGGGCAAGGCCTAAGATAGTTTACGCAGGCGAGTTTCAGTGCAAAAATGGCGATGTCACGAGGATATCCGCTGACAGAGTTTGCCCTGAGGAGGAAGTTTTTTCGGGAGAGTTTACTGAAAAGACAATGCTTGTGGGTGACTGTGCGGCAGAGATAAAGGCGAAATATTTCGCTGACAACGAAAATGTTCAGCTTGCAAGCTATGTGAACAGGCTGCAGAGGGCTTCGTCACTGTGTCTTGCGGTGGAGGCTCAGCCTGAGATAATGGTTTCGGCGGACAGGCTGGAGGTATCATATTTGCAGGCTACAAAGGCGGAGAAGGATAAGGCACATAGGGATAAATAGGAGGAAATTAATATGAAAATTGCTATTGGCTGTGACCATGCAGGTCCTGAACTTAAGGCGGAGATATTGGCACATTTGGACGAAAAGGGTGTGGAATACACTGATTTTGGTATTCAGGCAGGAGAGAAAGTGGACTATCCTGACAAGGCAAAGGAAGTTTGCGAGAAAGTGGCTTCGGGCGAATACGAAATGGGAATACTCATATGCGGAACTGGTATTGGAATGTCAATGAGCGCAAACAAGATAAAGGGAATAAGAGCGGCTTGCTGTTCGGACTATTTCTCTGCTAAGTATACAAGAGCGCATAATGACGCAAACGTGCTTTGCATTGGTGCGAGAGTGTTGGGTGCAGGCTTGGCTATCGAGCTGGTGGACGTTTTCCTTGAAACGGAGTTTGAGGGTGGCAGACATCAGAGAAGAGTGGATAAGATCTCTGAGCTGGAGAAGTAGTGAGAAGCTAGGAGTGAGGAATTAAGGTATCACCTTGTGGCGATGAATTTTTCTCTTTTCTTTACGTTAGAAGGGCAGGGTGACTGGGTCGCTCTGCTTTTTTTATGGGTACAAAAACGGCTGACAAGCTTTTCGCCTGTCAGCCGTTTCTATATTGAGGTCTGTATTTAAGGTAAAAACCGTAATGGCAAGGTTTTTATTAGATAGCGTCGAATGCTTCGCTGAGATCGTAGATGATATCGTCGATGTGCTCTGTGCCGATAGAAAGTCTGATAGTGTTTGGCTTGATACCCTGATCTGCAAGCTCAGCTTCGTTAAGCTCTGCGTGTGTTGTTGATGCTGGGTGGATAACCAGTGACTTAACGTCTGCTACGTTTGCAAGGAGTGAGAAGAGTTTCAGGTGGTCGATGAAGTTCTGAGCTGTCTTTGCGTCGCCCTTTATCTCGAATGTGAAGATAGAACCACCGCCGTTAGGGAAATACTTCTTGTAAAGTGCCTGCTGGCTTGGATCGTCTGATACTGAAGGGTGATTTACCTTTTCTACCTTTGGGTGCTTGTTAAGGAAGTCAACTACCTTAAGTGCGTTCTCAACATGACGTTCAACTCTCAGAGACAGTGTTTCAAGACCCTGCAGGAAGATGAATGCGTGGATAGGTGAAAGCGTTGCACCTGTATCACGGAGAAGGATCGCACGGATACGAGTTACAAATGCTGCGCCAGGGGCTGCGTCTGCAAAGCTTACACCGTGGTAGCTTGGGTTTGGTTCTGTGAGCTGTGGGAACTTGCCTGATTTCTTCCAGTCAAACTTGCCGCTTTCAACGATAACTCCGCCGATTGTTGTGCCGTGACCGCCGATAAACTTTGTTGCAGAATGGATAACGATATCTGCGCCGTACTCGATAGGTCTTACGAGATATGGAGTAGCGAATGTGCTGTCAACGAGAAGTGGGATATTGTGTGCGTGTGCGATATTTGCGATAGCTTCAATATCAACTACGTCTGAGTTAGGGTTGCCAAGAGTTTCGATATAGAGAGCCTTTGTGTTCTCCTTGATAGCTTTTTCAAAGTTAGCTGGGTCAAGCGGATCGACAAATGTTGTTGTGATGCCGTAATCAACAAGAGTGTGTGCAAGCAGGTTATATGTGCCGCCATAGATGTTCTTTGCAGCTACGATATGGTCGCCTGCAAGGGCTACGTTCTCAATAGCGTATGTTACTGCTGCTGCGCCTGATGCAACTGCAAGAGCTGCTGTGCCGCACTCGAGAGCCGCGATACGTCTTTCAAAAACGTCCTCAGTTGGGTTTGTAAGTCTGCCATAGATGTTGCCTGCGTCCTTAAGAGCAAATCTGTCAGCGGCATGCTGTGAGTTATGGAAAACGTATGATGATGTCTGATAAATAGGAACAGCTCTTGCGTCTGTTACAGAGTCTGCTGTTTCCTGACCAACGTGGAGCTGGAGTGTTTCAAATTTAAGATTTCTTTCGTTTATTGCACTCATTTTAAATTACCTCTTTCATTAAATTGATGTTTTTTAAATCCGATAAAAATTTTTGTTACTGAACTTTATGCTGATTTTAACAGCAACACATACAGCACATACACATTCGTGAATCGTACGCTGTTTTCAGTTTCAGTATTTTTACACTCATTTTCAACGCCTCATTTCAAATTCATATTAATCCTAGTCGTTTAGTATGTTTTAGCGTATCTATACTATACCACACCCATAGAGGAATGTCAATAGGTTTAAGATGATTTTTCGCATTTTTGTGAAAATTGATATTAATTCTATCGATTTGGTAGGATTTAAAGGCAAAATGCACAAGGGGAAGTGAGGAGTGAGGAATGAGGAAGTGAGGAAGTGAGGAATGAGGAGTGAGGAATGAGGAATTGGCAAAGCTGAACAGAGTAGTGCTCAAGTACGAAGTAAAAGACAGCACCGAGCGTAGCGATTTTGCGGTGGTAGGAAGTTGCCCGAAATATTGTAGGGGACGATGCCCTCGGTGTACAGTTCGGAAGGGCAATGCCGTGTTTTTACTGTTTGTTATTAAATTTGTATAAAAGTATCGTTTACCGACACCTTATAATTGTATACCGAAATAAATATTTTTGGTTGACAATAGGATTGGTATGTGATACAATATTAGTTGTCAAATAAAAAGTAAAGGATAGGTTTACAATGAATAACAATGCTAAAAACAAAACAAAACAAATAGTCGGTATCGGAGTTATGACGGCTATAATCGCTGTGCTTTCGCAGATAACTATTCCGCTTCCTACTCACGTTCCTGTTACGCTCCAGACTTTTGCTGTGGCTCTGGCAGGATATTTCCTTGGCTGGAAGGGCGGAGCTGTGTCTGCTCTGGTCTATGGTCTGCTGGGCGCTATCGGCGTGCCCGTGTTTGCAGGCTGGTCAGGCGGTTTCTCCGTTATCGTAGGGTATACAGGTGGATTCATCTACGGATTTATCGTTATGGCTCTTCTTTGCGGTCTTGGCGCAAAGTTCTGCTCTGACAAGATAAGCGGTAAGGTCATCGCTATCGTGCTTGGTATCGCAGGTCTTGCTTGCGACCACCTGCTCGGTGCTATCCAGTACGCTATCGTTGCTAATATCTCTATTGGCAAGTCAATCCTTCTTGTTTCTGTTCCTTATCTTGTAAAGGACGTTATCTCTGTTGTTGCTGCTTACCTTATCAGCATCGAGCTTGTAAGCAGACTTGCAAAGACAGGTTGCTATGCTTACAAGAGAGCCTGAGCTTAGATTTCATCATCTGCTGTGCCTGCCGCTTTTTCAGGGAAAAGGCTACAGTGACGGTTTTTCGGTGAATATGCAGTCTGTGAAAGACAGATTGGAGAGCGAGGACACTGCGGTGCGGTTTGTGTGCAGCGGAGATATGATATGTCAGCACTGCCCAAACAGGACGGAGGACGGTTGTTTGCTTGACGGCTGTGGCGGAACGGTGGCACAGAAAGACAGCGAGGTTTGCAGACTTTCTGAGATAGAATGTCACTCAGTGGAGAATTATCGCAGTGCGCTGACAAGGCTGAGAAGCAAAATGGATAAAAAGGCATTTGATATACTATGTTCGGAATGTCGCTGGGCAAAGCTTGGTTTGTGCAGCTTTGAAAAGTGGCGTGAGGGCGTTGATGGATTGCTTTCTTCGTGACAGGTCACGTCTGTCATTTTTTACACAAAAGTACAGCTCCCGAGTTTCTTCTCGGGAGCTGTACATTTTTTTGCTTATTCTTCACTTGCCTGATATGCGGATAGGAATTTCTCGTAGATATCGGGATAATGTTTTTTTAGTCTTACAGGCTTAAGGTCGGGGCTGGTGAAGCAGTGGGAGGTGTGGGCAAGGCAGGCTGTTTTCTGAGTGGTAAGGTCAAAGACCTCATAGTCAAGCTCATAGGCACAGCCGTTGAACTTTGACAGCTTACAGCGCACTTCAAACTCATCTCCGAAACGGACGGGATATTTATAGTGTGTTTCAACAGAGAGAACAGGAGAAACTATGCCACGTTCTTCTATTTCGTGGAAAGGGCAGCCAAGCTGTTCCATAAGGTCAACACGGGCTTCCTCAAGCCAACGGACGTAATTTGAATGGTGGATTATATCCATGCGGTCTGTTTCATAATAAAAGGCTTTTCTTTTGTAGGGGGTAAGTGTCATTTTATGTCCTTCTTTCTGTGTGTTGTATGGGTGTGATAAAAAATAGCGGGCGACCAATGGCCGCCCCTAATTGTTGCTGAGTTATTCAAGCCAGATGAAGTTGTTATCGGTGTTCACAAAGTCCATATTATAAAGGAAAATGACCTTTGTTATGCCGTTGTCTTTTACATACTCGCTGACGGTCTTATCCATGATGTGGTAATAACGCATATCTATCATTGTGATGTGCTTATACTTGTCGGCAAAGAACGGCATGACGGTGTTTGCATAGCTGTCTTTTATAATAAGGACGTGTTCGTCGTTTTCGCCGTTTGTCTCTATTTCCGTGAGGGCAAAGTTTCCGCCCATGAATGTGGAGTATTTATCCTTTTTGGTCTTGAATGAATCGTCAAAAAGGGTGTCTGTTTGTTTGTTTTCTTGAACATAATTTACCTTTACGCTGTTGTCAGGGTTTGAGTAGAAGTGCATTTCGTCAGCAGCGGAGAAGTCTGTTGGGGCTTTTGAATAAAGTGTGCCATGAAAGTCCTTTACAGTTTCTATATTGTAGGATGCCTGTGGGATATCTTCATTCATGGCTGTCATAAGTGCGTCAAATCCCACTTTTGCGCCCTCGGCCGTCCAGTGGTGGTCGGTCTTATAGAAAACCTGCGTGGACTTTGCGGCGTCTTTAAGCTGGTCATATGGGAAGCAGAGGTTTATTCTGTCGCTGAGGATAGAGCTTATATACTTTTCGCTTTCAAGCTGATCGTCGGTCTGTGTGACCGCAGGGAGCTTGTCTGACATAACGGAAACTGCATTCGGCACAAGAAGAAAGCTTACGTCGACGGATTTATCTAGGCTGTCAGCAAAATCGTTAAGACAGCTTATATTTTTCTCGATAAGAGGTCTGTTTTCCTGATAGTCTTGGAGATAATAGCCGTCCTTGCCGAAATATACACCGTTCTGATAGTTTTTCAGAAGCGTGCGGTCGGTGACTGTTTTAAGACTCACAAGCTGGTCTTTCATGAATATCTGATCGGACATATAGCTTTCGATATCCGATGTGAACTCGCCTTTTTCGAGTTTTTTCCACGAAAACTCAGGGGCTTGCTGTAGATAGCGGTTCTCGTTTTCGGAGAATTCACGATCCTCGGAAATAAAGCTTGCCACTGCAAAGCCGAATATGAACAGCAGAAAGCACACTATCATAATATAGTTTTTAAGTTGTTTTTTCATATCTGCCGTCCTCCTTTAAAATCTGAAATACAGGAACGGATTGAATGAATTACCTGCAAGGTAGGCGGTGGAAACTGCCAAAAGTGTTAATGCCCACAGCGGTTGGAGTATACAGCCGCATATCTCAGGACACTTGATCTGAAGCTTAAGGCAGAGCTTTTTTGGAAGCTGTGTTGAAGCTATCACAAGTATCACTATTGTTACTGCATATTGTGCGAGCCAGAACACTGTTTGGTGATTTATGAGAGGAAGTCCCCCTGCGCCGAACATATTCTTGAAGTTCTGTGTAAGCTTGCCGAAATCTTCATAGGAGAATATTCCCCAGCCTATGACTATAAAGAGAAGTGCATAGAGGTGCTGGAAAAATGCAGGTATCTTTTTCAGGGCTTTGCCCAAGAAAAGCTTTTCACATAGGAGTATAACACCGAAGTACACGCCCCAGAGCATGAAGTTCCAGTTTGCACCGTGCCAGAAGCCTGTGAGAAACCATACTATCATGATGTTAAGGCACTGTCTTGCTTTGCCCTTGCGGTTACCGCCAAGTGGGATATAGACATAATCTCTGAACCAGCTTGAAAGTGACATATGCCAGCGTCTCCAGAAGTCTGTGATAGAGGTGGAGATGTAAGGGTAGTTGAAGTTCTCGAGAAAGTCGAAGCCGAACATTTTACCAAGACCTATCGCCATATCGGAATAGCCTGAGAAGTCAAAGTATATTTGGAATGTATAGGCTATTATGCCCAGCCAGCTTGCGGCAACGCTCAGTTCGGATTGTGCTGAGTTTGAGATAGTGTCGAAAAGCTCGCCGATAGTATTTGCGAGAATGACTTTTTTGCCAAGACCTATGGAAAATCTCCACACGCCCTGTGCAAAATGCTCTATGCTCTCGTTACGCTTTTTGAGCTGTTCCGCAACGTCGATGTATCTTACGATAGGACCTGCGATAAGCTGTGGGAAAAGGGCAACATAGGTGGCAAGGTCAAGGAAGTTCTTCTGACTTCTTACTTCGCCCTTATAAACGTCGATAACGTAGGAAAGGGTCTGGAAGCTGTAGAATGAGATACCGATAGGGAGGGCGAGACCCAAGGTCTTTATCTGCGTGCCGAAAATGCTGTTTGCCGCACCGATGAAAAAGTCGGTATATTTAAAAAACAGAAGAAGCCCGATGTTCCACACCACCGCTCCTATCATTGCGATGAGCGGAGTGTATTCTTTTGCGTTTTTACGCTGTTTGTCTGCCAATAGTCCTGTTATATACGCAACGATAGTGGAAGCTATCATGAGGACGATATAAACAGGTTCGCCCCATGCGTAAAACACAAGGCTGAAGATAAACAGCACCAGATTGCGTGTTATGCGTGGGACGATATAATACGTTATCAGTACAATAGGCAGGAATGCGAACAGAAATGTTGTACTTGAAAAAAGCATATATTTATTACTCCTAGCCTATTATCTCTTTTGCTTTATCGTTATCGTTTGAAAGACAGAGGTAAACATAATTGCCGTTGGTTACAAGAACAGGGTCATTAAGCTTTGTCATTTCCTCCGGAACATAGTTTTCAAAAACCTTTTTCTGGCTTTCGACTCTTGCTGTAAGTGTATCTGAGATAGCCTTTGCACTGTCTGCGTCCTTGGCTTCAAAGCAGTCTATCTCCTCGGCTGTTCCTCCTGATGAGCTTACATAGACCTTAGCCTTTGTATAGCTGTCTGCTGATATGCCGATTATCTTTTCTATCTTTGCTTCGTCAAGCTCTGCGAGCTCGTCCTTGAACTCTATGCCGTTCTTGAGCTTGTCCGCAACGGCTGTTACGTCAACGCTTTCGTTTGTCTGAGCGGCTGCCGCTGAATTTGCGGAGTTTGCTGTGCTGCTGTCAGAGTCTGAACCGCAGCCTGTAAGTGCTGCTGTGCCAATGCACATAACTGCCATAAGAGTGCAGAGTATCTTCTTTGTTTTCATAATTCTTCTTTCCTTTCTTATGTGTTGTCGATTATATAGTTGAGCCACTTGTCGCAGTATTCGCTCATAAGGTGTATTCCGTCTGAGGAGGCTTCCTCCGGAAGAGTGCCGTCTGCGCCTGCTACGGCGGAGGTACAGTCAAGATAATTTATACCTGTCTGCTGTGCCACCTCTGAGATAGCCTGATTGAATGTGGCTACATTTGTGTTATTTATGGCGTCGCCCTGCAAGCTTCTTGAAGCTGTTACAGGGAGGATAGATTCAGCATAGATAACAGCGTCAGGCTGTATCTCCTGAATTTTTGTGATAAGCTGTGTATAATAATCCTTGAAGGTGTCGATATAAGGCCAGCCAAGCTCGTTAGTGCCGAGGTTTATATACACTCTGCCATATTGTCTTTCTCCAAGGGCATCGATAACAGTTCCTGCATTGCCGTTTGAGAGGGTGATGTTCTGGTCTGTCATAACGGTGTCGATGTGCATTCCCACAGAGCAAAGGAACGTTGCCTTTGGTTTATCGCAGTTGTTTTGCAGACCAACTGTTCGTGAGTCGCCTATGAAAACTGCGTCGGAAAGGTCGTCGGCGTCATCATGGGTAACTGAGCTGTCAGTAAGGCTTTCATCTATGCCACTCTCATCGACCATGCTTTCTGCCTGAGAAGAGCTGTCCGCATTGCTCTCGGAGCTTTCGTTCTCTGCCACAGAGCTTGAAGCTGACATCTTCTTTGCTTCCACAGCCCTGCTGTTGCCGCTTCCTGCATGGAAACCCCATATTGCCGCAAATGCTATGCACACAAGACAACTCAATGACACTATGCTTTGCTGTGCTGTGGCTCTTTTTTTTCTTATATTTTTCAAATTGCTACCGTGTTGGCTCTCCATTATACTACCTCTTATATTATCTCTCCTGACCTGCAAAAATGCAGATCCGTTTCAAAGATTATCATAACACATTTTACAGCCTTTTTCAAGTGCTTTTTAGTCGAATTAAGGATTTTCTTCACTTTTTACAAACAGACGCAAAAAAGTCGGGAGAATTTGTTCTGCCCGACTTATTGTTGACAAATTATTCTGTATTATTTGTTTGAAAAAGTTTTATTTCCAAAGCTTTTCAGGATAAACGCCAGCCTCTATAAGCTTTGCGATATCGGCTTTAACGGTTGGCTTATCTTCTTTATATGTAACGCCGAACCACTTATCGTGAGTTTCCAGAAGCTTGCAGTCTGCAATACCTGTTTTTATCATTATATCGATACCCGCAGGGAGGAGAAACTCCGCTGTCAGGCTGTCTTTATTTTCTTTCATAAAGTCTGTGAACATACCATTGAGCTTATCTATAAAGCCGTCAGGGCAAGCCCACATATTCATTGACACATAGCAGTTCTCGTCAAGCTCGGCTGTTTCTTCCTTGCCGGAATAGACCTTGCCGTCATTTTCACGGCGGATATTGTAGGTTTCAACAACGTCTGTGAGCATAGAGTCTTTCACTTCACAGACACCTCTGTTCACTGCACCGAAGTCGCTTAGAGTGTTTTTCAGTATGAAGCCTGCCATGCCGAGATGAAGCTTTTTGCGATCTGAGTTTTCATTGCAGAGAAAATCGTGGAGCTTCACAAAAGCTTCCTTGCCGTAAAAATCATCAGCGTTTATTACTGCGAAAGGCTCATTTATAACGCCCTTGCAACAGCAGACTGCGTGACCGTGACCCCACGGCTTAACACGCCCCTCAGGAACGGAATAGCCCTCCGGAAGACAGTCAAGCTCCTGATAAACGTAATCTATCTTGACGTACTTTGAGATACGGTCGCCTATCATTTTATCAAAGGCATCACGGATATCCTTTCTTATAATGAATACGACCTTGTCAAAGCCTGCCTCAACGGCGTCATAGATAGAATAATCCATTATTATCTCGCCGTTTGGTCCGAAAGGTTCAAGCTGTTTTATGCCGCCTTTGAAGCGACTTCCAAGACCTGCGGCAAGTATGCAAAGGGTACAACTCATAATTTTTTATCTCCTTGTTCTTTGTTCTTTGATTTCTCAGTTTAATTTTATTCTATTTCTTAAAATTATATTAACATTATGCCATACTTTAAAGTAAATGTCAAGAGATTTTGACATTTTTATTCAGTTTTTTGCGATGCTTTTCTGCGTATTTTACATCTTTCTTACACTTGACAGGGTGATACTAATGTGATATACTGATATGACAAAAATCAAATAATATCCCTGAAAAGGGTGGAGGATGATATAAATGGCTAAGACGGCTTTGGTAACAGGCGCAAGCTCGGGAATTGGCAGAGAGATAGCGAGAGATCTATCTGCAAGGGGCTTTCGTGTGATACTCAGCGCAAGACGTGAGGAAAGGCTCAGAGAGCTTGCGGAGGAGCTTGGTGACAACACGAGGGTGATAGTTTGTGACGTTTCCGACAGGGAAGAATGTCTGCGGCTTTATGAGGAAACAAAGAGCGAGAAGATATCAGTGCTTGTGAACTGTGCAGGCTTTGGTGCAGTGGGCAGCTTTGACAAGCTTCCTCTGGACACTGAGCTTAAAATGATAGACACCAACATTACGGCGGTGCATATGCTCACAAAACTGTTTTTGAAAGACTTTGTTGCCGCTGACAGGGGTTATATAATGAATATAGCTTCCTCGGCAGGGCTTATGTATGGTGGTCCTATGATGGCAACATACTATGCTTCAAAGGCTTATGTTGTGAGCCTTACCAGCGCAATATATGAGGAGTTGAGGGCGAGAAACAGCAGGGTACACGTTTGTGCGGTATGCCCGGGTCCTGTGGATACGGAGTTCAATGACGTTGCAAACTGCAAGTTCGGCGTAAGCTCCATAACACCACAGTTTTGTGCAAAAAAGGCTCTGGAGGGAATGTTCGGCAGAAAGCTCATCATTATCCCTGAGAGGTCTATAAAGGCGCTTTATGCAGGGTCTAAATTTGCTCCTAGAGGAATCGTGCTGAAAGTGACTGGAAAGGTGCAGAAGAAAAAGCTTGATAAATGACGGTTTAGTATTTTTACATAAGATAAAAAAGTTTTGTGAAGTGCGAAAATTGGGCTATATTTCTAAAAATCAATAGTACAAATTGTCATGATTGCATAAGAAAACGATATCATATTTGTTAAATCAGCCGATTGAATTTTTTCGGTAAATAAAGTACAATATATTTAAAGTTATTTAAGAAAGGAAGTTTTAGAAATGAAACTTACAAAGATTTTCGCAGGCATGGCTGCAGCAGCTATAGCTACAACAGCTATGGCAGTAACAGCTTTCGCTGCTGATTCAACAGCTTACAACTATCTGTTCATCGCTACAGATATCCCATGTGAGTACAACGATAACGATGAGGCTCTTGTAAATGGTCAGGTCGTTACTTGTAAGGATCTTAAGGTAAAGATCGGTTCACAGGAGTTTAACGTAAGTGCTGCTCCTGGCAAGACTGATTCAGACAAGCTCTGCTTCCAGATCATCAACAAGTGGAACAGCAAGTTCACATCAGAGATCACTGACTACACTGTAGCAGGCGCTGGTGAGTACATCACTATTGACTTCACAATTGAAGGTCTTGGTGACACAACAGGCAATGCTGGTGTATCTTTCCAAGCTGACGGCACTTGGGATTTCAGAAATCCAGATGACAAAGAAAAGGATAAGGTTGCACAGCCAGCTTACTTCCCTAACAAGTGCGTAGGTATCGCAGGTGGCGCAGGTGGATTCGACACAAACGTTGACTGCCAGGATACTGCTATCAACGGCGACGGCTCTTACACAATTTCTATCGCTCAGTCAGGTACTGTAAACGCTGAGGCTCAGAAGTTCGATGACGGCTCAACAAACGAGGGCTGGATATGGGCTGCTAACGCTGTTCCTGTTGCTCCTGCTACTTCTGGCACAGATTCAAACAGCAAAAAGGATGATTCCAAGACAGATTCTAAGTCTGACAGCAAGACTGATTCAAAGGCTAACAGCACAGCCGCAACAACTTCTTCAAAGACTGGTACAACAGGCACAACAACTGCTACATCTTCAAATGCAGCTTCTGACAAAACAGCAGCTACAGGCGCAACAGCAGGCATCGCTCTTGCAGGTATCGCTCTCGCAGGTGCAGCTATCGTAGTTTCTAAGAGAAAGTAATCTTAACTGAGGACTTGTTTCTTAGAGTACGTAATTAAAATAACTAAAGGGACTTCCACTGTGAAGTCCCTTTTTGTGTGTGGTATAAAAAATAAAAAAATATCGGCGAATAGTCTAGACAAATGGTAATTAATATAGTATAATGATTGTATACTTTTATTTTGGAGTTATTTTTTATGAGAGTTATTACAGGTTCATGCAGGGGAAAAAAGCTTAAAACTTTGGAGTCGTTGGATACAAGACCAACTACAGATATGGTAAAAGAGGCTGTTTTTTCCATTATTCAGTTTGATGTACCAGCAAGCTCGGTACTTGACCTTTTTGCAGGCAGCGGTCAAATGGGTATAGAGGCTCTCAGCCGTGGGGCTAGTCACTGCGTTTTCGTGGACAGCAATCCTGAGGCTGTGGCTATCGTCAAGGATAATGTGGATTCATGCGGTTTCAATAAGGAATCCCGTGTGCTTTGCATGGATAGTCTGGAATATCTTAAAGTTGCCAAAGCCGGGCTTGATATAGTTTTTATCGACCCGCCTTACAGAATGGGCATAGTTGAAAAGGCCTTGGAGCTTGTGGAGAGCAAGCTCAATGATGGTGCTATCATTGTGTGCGAGCATGAAAAGGAGCTTGAGCTTGGAGAAAGCTACGGCAGACTTAAGCTTCATAAGAGATATAAATACGGTAAGACCGCTTTGACGGTCTATAAGATACCAATGAAAGAAGTGGACTATTGATGCGTATCGCTGTTTGCCCGGGAAGCTTTGACCCTGTTACGCTGGGTCATCTGGATATAATCGACAGAGCTTCAAAGCTTTTCGATAAGGTGATAGTACTGGTGTCCTTTAATGCTAATAAATCGAGGGCTGCTTTTACGCCGACTGAGAGAATGGAAATGATAATCGAGGTCACAAAGCATCTTGATAATGTGGTGGTGGATTGTTATAACGGTCTGCTGGCGGATTATCTGCAAAAGACGGGCGCTAATGCTATCGTAAAGGGACTTAGGGCTGTGTCTGACTTTGAGTATGAGTTCCAGATGGCTCTTGCAAATAAAAAGCTTTACAATGACGCTGAAACGGTGTTTCTCACCACTACGGGAGAGAATATGTTCCTTTCGTCAAGCGTTGTAAAGGAGATCGCAAGCTTCGGCGGAGATATCACAGGCTTTGTGCCGAAACAGATACAGAGCAAGATCACTGACAGGCTCTATAAGCCTGCCAATAATATAGATCAGTAATGAAAGGGTGTTTAAAATGACGGTAGAGGAAATACTTGAACTTATGGACGAACTGCTTGACAAGTCTTCAAGCGTACCGTTTTCACAGAAAAAAATGATCGATGTTGAGCAGATGCGTGAATACATCGACAGCATAAGACTTAACCTTCCGGGTGAGATAAAGCGTGCAAAGGATATGACAAGAGATAAGAAAAATATCCTTACTGAGGCCAACAAGGAAGCCGAGGAGATCGTAAAGAAGGCTAAGGACGAGGCTAAGAAGCTTGTGGCTCAGGAGGAGATCATCAAGCAGGCGGCTGACTATGCAAAGCAGATAGCTGCGGAGGCTAACAAGCAGGCGGCTGATATCGTTGAGCAGGCTAAGGCTAAGGACAAGGCTATCCGTGAGGCACTTTCTGAAAATCTTAACAAGTCGCTTTCTGAGGCGGCTGAGGTGCTTACAAAGAGCCTTAAGGACGTAAACACTACTAGGGACGCAGTTTCCAAGATAGGTGCGGCAGAGAAATAATATTGTTTGATGTAAGCAGATGGGCTTTGCGGCTCGTCTGCTTTTTTCATAACTAAAATTGCCCATATGAAATTCAGGCAGAATGTGAAAAATTGTGACAATATCTATTGACAAAGAAGCATATGTTGCCTATAATAAATAGTATATGATAAAAAGGCGAGCTTTTTCGCCTATGTGAAAGGGACGGTATTTTTTTTATGGACGATGTCGGGCGACTGTGGACGGGAATAGGTGTTTGTGCGGCGGTAATATTGCTTATGGCTTTTCTTACCTTGTGCGAAAATGCGGCTGTGGAGTTCAATGACGCGAAGCTAAAGAAAATGGCTGAGGAGGACAAAGACCTGAAGGCAATAAGGCTTGCGGCTTTGCTTGGCAGAACGGGCAGGGTAGTTGCGACAAACCTCATTGCACGTTCTATTATGATAATCGCAGTTTCTGTGGTGGGAGCGATCTACTTTTATGCACCGCTTTCAAATAAGCTTCACAAGCTTTTTGATGTATATACTCAGGCTTCGTATTATATTATCGGCATATGTTCATTTGTTATAATAAGCTGTCTGCTTGCCCTTGTTATATGCACTTTTGGCGTAGGCATACCAAAAAAGCTTTGCATTTCAGGCAAGGTGGGCGAGAGATTTATTCTAAATAGCTGTGTGGCTTACAAGGCGCTTTTGGCGGTGTTCAGCCCATTGGCGATAGTGAGCGGAGCGGTATCCGCAGGGATATTAAGGCTGTTTGGTGTTAAGTCAACAAACAAGGCGGACGCTGTTACTGAGGAAGAGATCCTGATGATGGTTGACGCTGTAAACGAAACGGGCGGTATCGAGGAAAGTCAGGCGGAAATGATAAGCAACATTTTTGATTTTGACGATATCGAAGTTCGTGAAGTTATGACACACCGCACAGAAATGGTTGCCATAGAAGAAAATTCCACGCTTTCGGAGGCTGTGAAGCTTGTTATAGGCGAGGGCTTTTCGAGAATACCTGTTTACTGCGACAATGCCGACAACATAAGTGGTGTTATATTCGCAAAGGACTTGCTCAGGCTGGTGTTTGAAGAGGATAAGAAAGAACGTCCTGTAAAGGAGTTCATGAGAGATATAACCTTTGTGCCTGAAAGCAACAAGTGTGGTGAGCTTTTCAAAGAGTTCACTGAAGATAAGACACAGATAGCAGTTGTGGTGGACGATTACGGCGGAACAGCCGGCATCATTACTATGGAGGATCTGCTTGAAACTATCGTGGGTAGTATTCAGGACGAATATGATGACGAAACGGAGGAGATACAGAAGGTATCTTCTGATTGCTATGATATGGTAGGCACAGCGGCGTTTGACGACGTTATGGAGGCTCTTGGCAAGGAGTATCACGGCGAGGTGGATTATGATACTATAGGCGGATTCGTTATGGACCTGCTGGGCCATGTGCCTGAGGATAACGAAAAGGTGACGGTGCATTGGGAAAACGTGGAGTTCAAGGTGCTGTCGATACATGAAAAGAAAATAGAACGGCTCAGGGCTGTGATAAAAAGAGATAATGAAGAGGTCACGGACTAAGAGCTGAAAGATACAGACAGAATTTTGTGTAAAAATCGAGGACAAAAATTGAAAAAAAAGAAAATGGTCGCCGCACTCACAGCGGCAGTGCTTATCTGCACATCGGGGTGCAGCTTAGGCGGAACGGGAGAGAAAAATAAAAACCGTTCAAAAAATACTTTTGTGAACACTCATGCGTATGTTGAAGCCAGTTCGGAAAGACATACTGAAACAGGGCTTGACAGCAGAAATGAGAGTTTTACGGCACTTGAGATACCTGACACGGCAGAGTATATCGCCGATTTTCTTTGTACTGACGAAAAACGTGTGTTTTCACAGCTTTACAAAGGGCTGAGCGGATTTGAAAGCTCTGTGGATTTGGCTGAGGGAGTTATAAGCAAGGACGATATCGGTGCGTTTATCTCCATGCTTACTTCGGCTTGTCCTTATATCGACTATATGGGTTCACAGTATACTATCTGCATTGACGGAGATGGATATGTGACATCTGTGGAGGTCACATATGACAAGACCGCTGAGGAAGCGCAGGCTGAGAAAGAAAAGCTGGATAAAAAGGTCGGGGAGATACTTGCAGGCATTGAGCAGGGCTGGTCGGATTATGACAAGGTGCTGTATTTCCATGACAGCATAATTCTTGAGTGTAACTATGACGATACAGCAAAAAATTGCTATTCTGCATATGGCTGTCTTGTAGAGGGCAAGGCTGTGTGCGAGGGGTATGCAAAGGCAATGCAGATACTTTGTTCCAAGGCGGGTATAAAGTGCATACCTGTGGCAGGCAAAGCCTATGACGGCGGAGCTGTTCAGCCACATTTATGGAACAAGGTCATGATAGACGGTGAATGGACGAACGTTGACCTCACTTGGGACGATCCTGTGACAGATGCAGGGGAGGACTATATCCGCTATGACTATTTTGGCATCACTGACGCCGAGTGTGCAAAAGACCATACAGCGGACGACAACAAGTTTTTGAACTATCCTGAGGCATTTTCCTCGGGGGCAAATTATTACAGAAGAAACGGTCTGTATGCTCAAAGCGGTGATGATGTCGTTCAGATGATGTGCCGTTCTGTGGCGGAGGCAATGGCTGACAGTGGATATGCAAGGCTAAAATGTGCTGACAGTGAAATGTATGACAAGGCTGTGGATACTCTCTTTGATGAGAATAGTGGTGTTATCTTTGACGTGCTGAGGCGTGCATACAGTCAGGCTGGTGGAGATTGGTCTACCTCGAAATATGCGGTCATAAAAAATGACGAACTGTGTACTGTCACGATAATACTTTACAAAAATGAATAATTTTCTCAAAAGCAAAAAATATGCTCAAATGTGTTGAAATTTGCGGCACTTTGTGATATAATGAATGTATTAGTGCGATAAAATATGATATTTTGGATATATCTTGGAAAGGAATGTTATTTTTAGTATGAGCAGTGCTACTAAGCAGAAGTCATCAGCAGGCAAGAACGTGCTGATATTCTTTATTGTTTTTATTATTCTGGAAATGCTTATAGTTGTGGGAGTGGGACGTGTTTTCAAAAACAAGAACGTTACACCGAGCATTGCAGGCTACAGCCTGTACATAATGAATGGTGACGGCATGGGTGACAGAGTTCCTAATGGCGCACTTGTTATCACATCGAACATGACCCCTAGCACAGACAAGATAGGCGAGGCAGTTGTGTGCGAGAACGTGCCTGATATTGGAACAAGCGTGTTCTGGCTTTATGACATCACTTCAACTGACGATAACAACGGCGTTGTTTACACTGTTTATCAGGAAAAAGACCCTGCAAAGCTTTATGAGATAAGCTCAAAGAACGTTGTGGGCGTAGCTTCTACATATTACATGACAGCAGGCAAGGTGCTTACGTTTATGTCGTCAACATTCGGTATGATAGTGTGCGCTGTTGTTCCTATATTCCTGCTCGTTGTTATCGAGCTTATAATTGCTATAGCTACTCATTCTTCAGATGATGAGGAAGAGGACGATGACGAGCAAGAACCTGCAGAGAGCGTTACTCTTGACGATTTCCTGTTCGGCGGCGAGAACGAGGGCGAGCAGATCGCAAAACATCGCAAGCACGTTGACGACGAGATAGCTTCTCACCACAAGGCTGAGCCTGAGGGTGAAGAGAAGGCTGAAACGGAGGAAGTTATCGAGGAAGTAGAAGAGGTCGAGGAAACTATATTTGAAAGACCTGCGGAAAAGGAAGAGCGTGCTGAGATAGACCGTTCTTACTACGAGAGAGCTTCACAGCTTCTTGACGAGGCAGCTTCAACTGAGGGTACTGTAGCCCCTGAGCCTGAGAAAAAGCCTGTGCAGGCAAAACCTGCGGCAAAGCCTGCACAGCAGACAAAGACAGCGTCAGCTTCCTTGGAGGAACTTATGAAGCTTATGGAGCAGGAGCAGGAAAAGCTCAAAAAACAGCTTGATAAGAAATAATTTTTGAGAATATTTATCCGTCGGGCGTGTGGCTCGGCGGATTTTTTTTGGGGGGAAGCCTGATGAAAAAAGCCCATTTCAAGGCGAAAAATGCGGCTTTGATGTTGCAAATGCACATAAGTTTTTAAAAATATCGGACTGGTATTGTAAAATGATACAAAACATAAAAAATATCAAAAAAAGTGTTGACAAACAGGGTGGGATAGTGTATAATAGATACTGTTGTGAGGGACACAACGAAACAAAGTCACAAAACAAAGTCCTGAAAACAACAAACCAGCTAAAAGGGAGCATAGCTCAGCTGGGAGAGCATCTGCCTTACAAGCAGAGGGTCACAGGTTCGAGCCCTGTTGTTCCCACCAATTATTTCGTGACAGGTAAAGAGATTTGCCTGTCAACGATAATAATTATTCTTCATTCTCGGAGAGCTGAACTCGAAAAGTTTGAAGTTATTTTTTTCAATGGCCGGGTAGTTCAGCTGGTTAGAACGCTAGCCTGTCACGCTAGAGGTCGTGGGTTCGAGCCCCATTCCGGTCGCCATTGTTTTGCTTCTGTAGCTCAGTCGGTAGAGCAGAGGACTGAAAATCCTCGTGTCGATGGTTCGATTCCGTCCGGAAGCACCAAATGCGGATTTAGCTCATCTGGTAGAGCGCCACCTTGCCAAGGTGGAGGTAGCGAGTTCGAGCCTCGTAATCCGCTCCAAAAAAGTCCTTACGATAAGTAAGGACTTCATATTTTTTGCGGGTTTATTTCAATTACCAGAATACTTTTCTTCCTGAAAGGAGATGGAGGTGCGATCCCTCTGACCCGCTCCAACAACGCCTTGCTTTTTAGCAGGGCGATTTTTTATGCCTGCGTGTTGGCGGAGGTGCTGCAAAGTGCGTAGGTAGGTGACTTGACTGACAGTCCAGCCCGATTTTATTGACATTTTCAAAGCCGTGGGCTATAATGTTGACCATAGAGAGTGCACTCCGAACAAATTGAAAGGTGATATGCTATGGAAGATAAAATTACTCTTGGAAAATTCATTCAATCAAAAAGAAAAGAACTGGGCCTTTCTCAAAAAGACCTTGCTAAGGAGCTTTATGTTACTGAGTCGGCAGTGAGCAAGTGGGAGAGAGGGGTATCATATCCTGATATAACGATGATATCGGGACTTTGCAGGGTGCTGGGCATTTCTGAGCACGAGCTTTGCACGGCGAGCGAGGACAATCAGCAGAGAGAGGCTGAGTTTATGGCGCGAAGTTATAAAAGCTTTGTTCGGGGGTACACTATCATAACTGGGATAGGCTATCTTGCGGCGATAATACCGAGCTTTATTTATAATGTGGCTCATGGTGGTATAGGTTGGTTCATGGTGCTTATCACGTCGCTGATGCTGACGTTTTCTTTCATCAATGTGCCTGTGCTTGTGAGGGAGAATAGGGCACTGTGGACGCTTGGGACTTCAACAGTTTCGCTTATGCTTCTTTACGTCGCAGGGTGCATTTATTCTCACGGGGATTGGTTTGTTATGGCGGTGCTTGGAACGCTCCTTGGGGAGGCTATCGTATTTTTGCCTTTTGTGCTGAGAAGTGAACGGCTTGAAAAGTATGTGAGAAACAGCAAGGGTCTTGTGTGCATGGCGGCGGATTCGGTACTGACTTTTGCATGCGTTGTTTTTGGTACGCTGAAATACGGTGACGTGGTAGACCTTCGTGACGGCATGCTTGCAACGGTGACTTGTGTGGCATTGGTGTGGGCTGTGTTCCTTATTATAAGGTATCTAAAGGTGAACGGCTTTTTCAAGGGTGCACTTTGCTTTGTGGCATCTGCGGTATGGGTAGTGGCAATGACTGTGCTGAGTAATGCGTGGAACGGAATGAAACTGTCTGACATAATTTCACTGAAGGGTGCTGATAACGATCGCTATGATGTTATAGTCTGCCTTTGTCTGGCAGGAGTTGCGGCGGTGCTTGCTATTGCAGGGGTTGTGTATAAGTTTGTGAGGAAAAAACCGCAGGATAGGTAAGGCTGAGAGGACAAAAGAAAGATACCAAACGGATAGGGACAATTTGGACTTTGTGGGACGTCGAGGACACCGTCTCCTACATAAATGTGATCGGAAATAGGAAATACTGCACTTGGGTGAAAGCTTGGGTGCGGTATTTTTATTTTGCTGTGAATATTTTACCCGTATATGTCAAAAATAATGCCAGAGGACTTATGCCGCCGATAGCATAAGACTGCCGTGGGCGCAACAGTGGCTGCGGAAATCATATCGGAGAAAGGTTTTGTGTGTATGAAAAAATTCAGTATCAGAAATTCACACGCAGGCAAGGCTCTGGGAGCGAAGGGTGTTTACATTACACTTGCGGCGTGTCTGCTGGCTCTTGGCGGTGCGGGTATAGCTGCATATAACAAGGCTATGGAGGATATCACCGACAATCTGACTATTTCGAGCGTTGACAGCACTGCACCAAAGCAGGCTGATAACAAGAAAACGGACGTTAAAAAGGACGAAAGCTCCAAGCCGGATGTGGACATTCAGACGCAGCCAAATGTTATGCCTGTGAACGGTGAGATATTAGAGCCGTTTTCTAATGGCGAGCTTGTGAAGTCGGAAACTCTCGGCTATTGGAAAACCCATGACGGCGTTGATATCAAAGCTGACCTTGGCGAGCCTGTCAAGGCGATGAACAAGGGCACTGTTACAAAGATATGGGACGACCCTCTGTGGGGCAACTGCATGACTATCGACCATGGAAACGGCATTGTAGGACATTACTATAATCTGTCAAATGAAATGTCCGTCAAGGAGGGTGACGAGGTGAATGCAGGGGAGGTCATAGGTGCTGTGGGTGACACTGCTCAGGCGGAAGTGGCAGAGCTTTCTCATCTGCACTTTGGCTTGAAAAAGAACGGTCAGTGGATAGACCCTATCGAGTTTATTGACCCTGCGGACAAATAAGCTTTCTTCATTTTGGCGCTTTGTAATACAAAGTGCTGATGTTATAATCCCCCATATAACGCCGCATCTGAAAATTTTCGGGTGCGGCGATACATATGTATTGCAGAATAGAGAGAATTGTGCTATAATTATACTTTAAGGCAATATTGCTGATGTTTTTACACAGAACATGGAGTGGTGGGACGCCGAGGGCGTCGTCCCCTACGGTCTGTTTTATATTGTGTGGATAATGTATAAATTATTGTGAGGTATAATAATGAAAAGCAAAAGAATCTATCCTGCGTTCACTATATCGAAAAAAGGGGAAATGTCCCTGAAAAACGGTCACCCATGGGTGTATTGTGACGAATTGAGAAACGAGCCTGAGGGCTTGAAAAACGGTGAGCTTTGCGATGTTTTCTCTGAAAAAGGCTCTTATCTTGGAACGGGTTTTCTCAGCCTTAACAGCAAGATAAGGATAAGGATCTTATCTGACAACGCAAATGAAAATTTCTCGGAAAACTTTTTCCGCAGACGTATCCGCTATGCTATAGATTACAGAAAAACTGTTATGGGGGACGATTTTTCGGCTTGTAGGCTTATTTTTGGTGAGGCTGACGGCATGCCGGGGCTTACTATCGACAAGTATGGAGATATACTTGTTTCGCAGGTGCTTTCCTACGGCATGGATATGATAAAGGATATGATATTCAGGCTTCTTGTTGAAGAGCTTGAAAAGGACGGAGTTAAAGTTTCGGGCATAATGGAGCGTAACGATGTCGCTATCAGAAAGCTGGAGGGCTTGGAGCAGTACAAAGGCTGGTATAGGGCTGAATTTCTCCCTGAACCACCGTCAAATATCACTGAGATAACGGAAAATGGAATACGTTATGAGGTCGATGTTGAGAACGGTCAGAAAACTGGATTTTTCCTTGACCAGAAATATAACCGCCTTGCGGTGTCGAAGATAGCAAAGGGCAAGAAGGTCCTTGACTGCTTTACCCACACAGGTTCGTTCGCACTCAATGCGGCAATGGGCGGTGCAAGGCACGTTACGGCGGTGGACGTTTCACAGTTCGCTGTTGATACGGCCAGGGAGAATGCTGAGAGAAACGGTTTGACGGACAGAATGGATTTTCTTTGCGCTGACGTTTTTGACCTGCTACCTAAACTTCTTGAGGAAAAGGCGGATTACGACATGATAATCCTTGACCCGCCTGCGTTCACGAAAAGCAGAAAGACCGTGGGCAGTGCAGAGAGAGGCTACAAGGAGATAAATTATAGAGCCATGAGGCTGCTGCCTAGGGGCGGATATCTTGCGACCTGCTCATGCTCACATTTTATGGAGAACAGGCTGTTCGTGAAAATGGTCATGAGTGCGGCAAAGGACGCAGGCGTTCAGCTCAAGCTTATTGAAGCAAGACAGCAAGCCCCTGACCACCCGATACTTCTCAATGTGCCTGAAACGGATTATCTGAAATTTTATCTTTTTCAGGTGGTATAGGGTTGACAAATGCTTGCGGATATGCTATAATATAACTGTCGAAAGACCCAATATATTTCAGCGAGTCTGCTGAGTTCGGACATAAGTAGCTTATTTTTCCGCAGTTATGCGGCTGCTTCCAGCCGACGAAATAGACGTTTCAGCCCTGTTGTTTTTCAGCAGGGCTTTTTATTTGCATTTTGGTGTTGACAAATGCTTGCGGATATGGTATGATATAGGTGGCTTAGAGATAAGCGTGGCGCACCCCGTTCAGCGCATTATAAATGTACGGCATATCGTATATTGCCGTTTGTCTGCGGTATCGGACATAAGTAGGTATTTTCTGCAGAGGCAGCTGCTTCCACCGACAAAATAGACGTTTTAGCCCTGTTGTTTTTCAGCAGGGCTTTTTTATGTGTTGATATTTAAAAACTGTCATATTGCACATAAAAAGTGAGCAAATATTGTATAAGATTTTATGTATAAAAGTGAGAAAAACCTATGGTAATTTGGCTTTAAATCTGTTATAATATATATGTAACCGTGGGCGACGGGATAATTGTGTCCGCACGCTTCGGAATTCAAAAAATTTTTGGAGGTAAAAAACCAATGGCAAAGAAGTATTGTTATCTTTTCTCTGAGGGTAATGCCAACATGAGAGAGCTTCTCGGCGGTAAGGGTGCTAACCTTGCTGAGATGACAAATATCGGTCTCCCTGTTCCTCAGGGCTTTACGATCACAACGGAAGCTTGTACTCAGTATTATGAGGACAACCGTGAGATCAATCCTGAGATCATGGCAGAGATCAACGAGTACATTGTAAAGATGGAAGAGATCACAGGCAAGAAGTTCGGTGACAAGGAGAACCCACTCCTCGTTTCTGTACGTTCAGGTGCTAGAGCATCAATGCCTGGTATGATGGATACAATCCTTAACCTCGGTCTTAACGAAGAAGTTGTTGAGACTATCGCTGCTCAGTCTGGTAACCCAAGATGGGCTTGGGACTGCTACAGAAGATTCATTCAGATGTATTCTGACGTAGTTATGGAAGTTGGTAAGAAGTATTTTGAAGAGCTTATCGATGAGATGAAGGCTAAGAAGGGCGTTAAGCAGGACGTTGAGCTGAACGCTGAGGATCTTAAGGAGCTGGCTAACCAGTTCAAGGCTGAGTACAAGTCTAAGATCGGTTCTGACTTCCCAACTGATCCTAAGGAGCAGCTCATGGGCGCTATCAAGGCTGTATTCCGTTCATGGGATAACCCAAGAGCTAACGTATACAGAAGAGATAACGATATCCCTTATTCATGGGGTACAGCAGTAAACGTTCAGTCCATGGCATTCGGTAACATGGGTGACGACTGCGGTACAGGTGTTGCATTCACAAGAGACCCAGCTACAGGTGCTAAGGGTCTGTTCGGTGAGTTCCTTACAAACGCACAGGGCGAGGACGTTGTTGCTGGTGTTCGTACACCAATGCACATCTCTGAAATGGAGCAGAAGTTCCCAGAGGCATTCGCTGAGTTCAACAAGGTTTGTAAGACACTTGAAGATCACTACAGAGATATGCAGGATATGGAGTTCACTGTTGAGCACGGTAAGCTTTATATGCTTCAGACAAGAAATGGTAAGAGAACTGCACAGGCTGCTCTTAAGATCGCTTGTGACCTCGTTGATGAGGGCATGAGAACTGAGGAAGAGGCTGTTGCAATGATCGACCCAAGAAACCTCGATACACTTCTTCACCCACAGTTCGACGCAAAGGCACTCAAGGCTGCTACTCCTATGGGCAAGGGTCTTGGCGCTTCTCCAGGAGCTGCTTGTGGTAAGATCGTATTCACAGCTGATGACGCTGAGGCTTGGAACGAGAGAGGCGAGAAGGTCGTTCTCGTAAGACTTGAGACATCACCTGAGGACATCACAGGTATGAAGGCTTCACAGGGTATCCTTACAGTTAGAGGCGGTATGACATCACACGCTGCCGTTGTTGCTCGTGGTATGGGTACATGCTGCGTATCTGGCTGCTCAGATATCGTTATGGACGAGGCTAACAAGAAGTTCACACTCGCAGGCAAGGAGTTCCACGAGGGTGACTATATTTCAATCGACGGTTCAACAGGTAACATCTATGATGGTATTATCCCAACTGTTGACGCTACGATCGCTGGCGAGTTCGGCAGGATTATGGGCTGGGCTGACAAGTTCAGAACAATGAAGGTTAGAACAAACGCAGATACTCCTGCTGACGCTAAGAAGGCAAGAGAGCTGGGTGCTGAGGGTATCGGTCTTTGCCGTACAGAGCACATGTTCTTTGATCCTGAGAGAATCGCTGCATTCAGAGAGATGATCTGCTCAGACACAGTTGAAGAGAGAGAAGTTGCTCTTGCTAAGATCGAGCCAATGCAGCAGGCTGACTTCGAGGCACTTTATGAGGCACTTGAGGGTAACCCTGTTACTATCAGATTCCTTGACCCACCACTTCACGAGTTCGTACCAACAGAAGAGGCTGATATCGAGGCTCTTGCTAAGGCACAGAACAAGCCTGTTGAGACTATCAAGGCTATCATCGCTTCACTCCACGAGTTCAACCCAATGATGGGTCACCGCGGCTGCCGTCTTGCAGTAACATATCCTGAGATCGCTAAGATGCAGACAAAGGCTGTTATCAAGGCTGCAATCAACGTTAAGAAGAATCACCCAGACTGGACAGTTAAGCCTGAGATCATGATCCCACTGGTAAATGATATCAAGGAGCTTAAGTATGTTAAGAAGTTTGTTGTTGAGACTGCTGACGCTGAGATCAAGGCTGCTGGCTCTGACCTTGAGTACGAGGTTGGTACAATGATCGAGATCCCAAGAGCTGCTCTTACAGCTGACGAGATCGCTAAGGAAGCTGACTTCTTCTGCTTCGGTACAAACGACCTTACACAGATGACATTCGGTTTCTCAAGAGATGACGCTGGTAAGTTCCTCAATGCTTACTATGATGCAAAGATCTATGAGAACGATCCATTTGCTAAGCTCGACCAGAACGGCGTAGGCAAGCTTATGGAAATGGCCCTTGAACTTGGTAAGCCAGTTAATCCAAAGCTCCACTGCGGTATCTGCGGTGAGCACGGCGGCGACCCAACATCTGTTGAGTTCTGCAACAAGATCGGTCTTGACTATGTATCTTGCTCACCATTCAGAGTTCCAATCGCTAGACTTGCTGCTGCTCAGGCTGCTATCGCACAGAAATAAGCGAAATTTACAACTGCCCTTATATGAGTACACCTTTGGCTTTGAGGAAGCTCAGCACTACCGAAAAGCACAGGGATCATATCTCAGACGAAACCAATGGGAAGATTTGACCATTAAGGTTTGGGTGAATGTATAAATATGCTGATAAAACCTCCGTAGTTTAACTGCGGAGGTTTTGTGTTATAGTGTGTGAAGGTCAGGCAAAGATAGTCAAGTGAAGTCTTTTTATATTAAAGATGATCTGCTTGTGTTATGCCATTAACGCAGAAAAATAAAAATGAACCGAATAGGAGCTATTACAAAGCTGTTGTATGTCATCATAACCATACAACAGCTTTTATCATTTGATCGGAAACTCCAATTTCAGAATAAACTCTGGGAACTGTTTTGGAATTTTCATTTCACCACCAAGATTTTCGACAGTCCTGCGAATGTTGTATAACCCAAAGCCGTGATTATTTTTGTTAAGCTTAGAAGTCTCTGTGGAATTTTTGTTATCCAAAGTTGGATTTGATATTTTAATCCTGTATAATAAAACTTGACACATACAAAACAATCAAAGTATAATAAAAA
>OIAS01000110.1_pt1 | contig 34752 bp, 28 predicted proteins | sample 1580811 | NCBI WGS metagenome assembly OIAS01 (sample SAMEA3882513, study PRJEB24775) | human gut metagenome | biome: human-associated habitat; feature: intestine environment; material: feces | place: Netherlands | collected 2009/2010
ACTTATTCTGTAAGAGGTATCCTTGTAGTAGGTCCAATAACCGCCGTTGGTTGCGATATCATATCCGGCATAGACTCCCTGTGTACCGGACGCCCAACGACTTGCGGGATACTCAACATCGTAGTTTATATATCCCTCATACGGAGAAGAATCTCTCTTGATACCGGGGTTAGATGTAGAGATAGCGGTAACTCTGTATCTGTCTTCCCAGTTATTTGAATTTGTAGCGCGAAGGTCGCAAATAGTTCTGCCCATATCATCCGTGTAATATGCCGGCAGAGTATAGTTGCTCTTCTCCCAGTTCTTATTGTTATCATCTGCATAGAAGAACTGAATATCTCTTGCTGTGGGCTGCGCTACCGAATCACCCCAGAAGGAGGCGTCAAGGTTCTTGCCTGTTGCAACAATAACACGGTTGCCTGCACGGCTGCCTGCCTGGCCGAGGCCTCTTTCAGCCTCAACGGCAGAACCGTCGGCATTGACCATATTCCAATAGTTGACGCCGATCTTGGACTCGAACAGCGAGCCGCCCTTGTATATAACAGCTCCGTCGGGAAGATAAACGTCATCGGAGGTATCCGAATAGGCATAGCCGTCGTTTACGTTTGAGTTAGTAGTGCCGTAATATACCCAACCGCCGGCGGGATCCGTATAGGTCGCACCTGCTCCGTTGGTATCGTCGGTTTTGTAAACTCTGTCATCGACGACCGTTCTGTTCTGCGCCCAGAAACGCTTGTAGTTTCTGATCGAATTAAACGCCATATGGCCGTTGGTGAGGAAGTCATAGTTATCGGTAATCCATGTACGCTCACCGACAACGAGCTTTCCGTTTTCGCCGACGCAAACGCCTGCGCCGTCGGAGGTTACCTTCATGTTATCATTAACGATAACGCTGCCGAAAATACCGCTTGTTGCGTGAGCAACTTCCTCGGTTGCAAGCTGAAGGTTATCGGTAAATCTGTCATCAAGACGGGTAATATAGGTCTTGGGACGCTGCTTAATACCCTTATGTCCGCCGCCGTAGGTCTCGTTGCTGATATCTTCCCAATAATCAAGAACATAGAGCGCAAGGTCTGTGCCTGTGCCGGGAAGAGTCGCGGTCTTACCGTCGGAATAGGTTATTGTTCTCTGGCCTTCGGGAAGGTATTTGTCACGCATAATGTGGACTGCCGTCTTTGCGTCAGACTGTCTGGCCTCGGAGAAATCGTTGGAGGCAATCAGAGCATTCTTTACATTGACTGTACCGTCATTATATATACCGCCGCCCTTAACTTCAACGGCGGAGTTTGTGGTATAAGAGGCCTTAACGATCTGGCCGCCGCAGGAATTGTTAACAATCTGCGGGAAGCTCTTCATCATTTCGATATTGGTGGAGGCCGAATCAGAGTCGGCGCCCTTTATGTTGCAGACAGCGCCGGTGCCGACATATATGCCCGCGCCGTTCGCGTGCGTTACACGAGATTTGGAGGAAGCATTGGTGCCGCCCTGAGCATACGCCGCATTTTCGGCTATCTTACCGCCGGTCATATTGAAGACCGCGCCGGGGACAGTTACGGTAGCACCGTTTACAGTCTCTTCCTGAGAGCCTTCAAGGTAAATACCGCCGCCTTCGGAATAAGCGTGATAAATTCTGTCATTGCCAGTGCTCCAGTTCTTGAAGAACGAGCGAGTGGCATTCTTGGAAACCTCGCCGCCGAACATATTGAACACGCCGCCGGCCTCAACGTAAACGCCGCCGCCCTTAGCATAGGAATCAACGTCGGTAGCAAAGATTCCGCTTTTTGGCTCCATAAATGCCTGGTTTCCGCTTATTTTACCGCTCTTAAGAGTAAATACGCCGCCGTTTTCAACATAGATACCGCCGCCGCGGGATTCTTTAACATTTTCAACCCATGTTGATTTCGACTGATATTCGATATTGTACTTACCGGTGCTTGAAAGCCAACCTACCCAGCCGGTAGTATCTCTTACCGTCCAATCTTCATTGAACATTGCGTCACGGGTATGTTCGCTGTTATCCGTAGAAATAGTTTCCTTATAATACACGTTGCCCGTACCGCCGGAAATAGTACCGGTCTGCTCGGAGGAGAGGTCCACAACGGTCAAAGCGCCGCCCTTGTTGACCTTGATAGCGCTCATCTGGTACGCAGGCGTGCTGTCATACGGATTATAGTCGCTGGCCTTCATGGTCTTGCCATAGAGGTCGACGGTGATATCGGCATTCTCATTAACAACAAGCATACGCTCGCTGTATTCGTAGCCTATCTTCTCGTCATAACCGGTTCCCTGTCCGGCCTTTCTGCCCATTCCGACATAATCCTGCATTCCTTTGTCAACCAGGAAGCCGTTTTTAAGTTCGTCCTCCGTATAGCCGTAGAAGTATGCATTGGGATCGCTGACGTTAAACGGGGAGTTCGCCTGTGACATAAGCCATGCGAAATCATGGGTTGTCTTATTAGTTCCTGTCCACAGACCGCCGCGTTTCTCTTCAATCTTTGTTATTCTTGTGGTTGAATAGAGATACATCTTGGCCCAGTTGGTTTTGCCGCCGTTTATTTCATCGCTGTTGAAATAAGGCCTCTGAAGAGTTATGTCCGAAGTAAGACGGATATAAGTCTTCTCGCCGGTCTTATTTGCATTGTCAAACGCTTGCTTCAGTGATGCAAAATCGCCGACCTCTGTCCAAGTAACCCCGGCATATTCTGATGAATCTGCGAGGACACTGGCGGCAGGAATCATGATCGTTGCAACGAGCACTATGGCGACGAGCAGCGACACTATCTTGCCGACTTTTCTTGTCTTCATAATTATCACCTTTCTTTTGATTTTTGCACCGGGCTTGTACGCATGGCGTACGGTGCATTTTTCTTGCCCTTTTATTTTCCGCAGCGGCGTCATAGGCGCTGCCGCAACTGCAACGGCATCGATTTCCGCGAAAAGAGGCCACCTCTCCACATACCTATACCATTACACTGTAACCTTATTTTACTCGCGCCTCTTTTGTTTGTCAACACAAAAGTTCAAATTTTATATATAGATTAGAAACAGTTTATTTTGCCAAAACCATTTTTTGCACTTTGCACAAAAATTGCTTTATTGATATATTCAAGCCGGGGTCAGGGAGTCCGAAATTGGGGACAGAGGTGGGGGATTACCTATTCATGCTGTTTAATTTGCTTTGTTCCGAGCTTGCGTTCTGTGCCGCCGACGGCGGAGCGGTGCGTCGAGTCGCCGCACCCTACAAAGGGATTGCAAAGAATTTGAGAAAATGCAAGAAATGTTCGTGCCATGCCCGTGCGTTGTCGGCATGATTGCATTGTACGCACCTACCCTGTAGGGGTCGGCGACCCCGACGACCCTTTGACGCGCAAGTGTCACTGAAAATTCATTATATTATTGTGTGATGAGCAATGTTTGCAGCTTGCCTTTTCGTGCCGCCGTCGGCGGCAGCGGTGCGTCGAGTCGCCGCACCCTACAAAGGATTGTAAAAAGCAAAATTGCGGTTGATTTTTGTTCTCTGTATGATAATATATTGGTGGGTGATTAATATGGCGTTACCGGACAGAAAACCAAACAGATTGAAAAACTTCAGCTACAGCAGCACAGGCGCATATTTCATAACCATATGCATAGCCGAAAGAGCAAAAATTTTATGTGACATTGTAGGGGGCGGCGACCTCGACGCCCCGGAAGTACATCTGACCGACGAGGGTCAAATCATTTTGAAATACATAATCGGGTTTGAAAAGGTAAAGGGTGCGCACATTGATAATTTCGTTATCATGCCAAATCACATACATATGATAATCCGCATCGATGAGACCGATATTTCCTCAACACGCGCAAATGAAAAAATCCCGCGCATGGTCGCGGCGTTCAAGCGATTCTGCAACGCCGAGATAGGCAGGGATATCTTTCAGCGGACATATTTTGATAGGGTTATCCGCGACGAGCACGATTATGAAATGATATGGAACTACATTGACACAAATCCCGCAAAATGGGAAAATGACTGTTTCTATTAATTCATATATCTTTCGTGCCGCCGTCGGCGGCAGCGGTGCGTCGAGCCGCCGCGTACTACAAATTGCGAATAATCTGCCACCGCTCGCACAAATCGTCAAGACTGAATGCGGCGTTTGCGGGGCTGGTTGACGGGAGGGCGGTTATGGGGACATTTGTCTGCGGCAGGATGAACCTTTCGTAGAGCCGCGCGGCGGTCTTGCCGTTTGCGAAAACGCGGTCGATGCCGGTAGTATATAATAATGTATATATATCGTTCGGGCGGACGTTCTTCATGCTACTGTCGCTAGAACCGTTTATCTCACAGCTCTGTGCGACATCCCATAGCGCGACACCGTTATCAAGCAGCAGTTTTTTCTTCTCATCTATGCTCTGCGGCACGGGCGAAGAAAACACGGCGGAGAGCACTTTCCAGAAGCGGTTCTGCGGGTGTCCGTAATAAAATCCCTGCTCACGCGACTTCACGGACGGGAACGAGCCGAGTATCAGCACGCGCGAATGATTGTCATAGACAGGGTCAAAGGTATGATAAAATATTTCTGCCATAGCTCCTCCCAAAATTTCAAAAAACTCTTGCCGTGGGCAAGCGGCGTATATATAATAAAGGTATATAAATATACAGGGGGTGTATAAAGATGAAAAAGATCAAACTCGTTGAAGAATTCAAGGCGTTTATCTCAAAGGGGAATGTCGTTGACATGGCGGTCGGCGTTGTGGTCGGCGGCGGCAACTTCTGGCGTTCGGCAAGATAGTCACTTCGCTCGTCTCCGACCTCATCATGCCGCTCGTCGGTCTGATAACAGGCGGCGGCAGCCTCAAGGATATGTTCGTCGTTCTCGGCGACCGCACGGGATTTGACCCCGCGAAGTACACAACTCCCGCCCTCGCTGCCGAGGCAGGATACGCCACGCTCAACTACGGCAACTTCATTCAGACTATCCTCGATTTTCTGATAATCGCGCTCGCAATTTTCCTCGTCATAAAGCTCATGGCGACGGCAAAATCGAAGCTCATCCACGAAAAAGTCGAAGAGCCCGCTCCCGCGACCACGAAAGTCTGTCCGTTCTGCTGCACTGAGATTCCGATCGATGCAGTCAAATGCCCGCACTGCACGAGCGACCTGCCCGAAGAGGAAAGCGCGGAATAAAATACATACTAAAAGGACTGCCCGGATGAGCAGTCCTTTTTATTTATGTTTTGTCAGAAACCGATTATCAATCCGCCCTTTTCGGCGTAATAGCTGCAAAGTCCGCGCGCGCGGACTATCTTGACCTCCGCCTTATCCCAGACGGACTGGATAGCCGACTTGACGCTCTCGGCGAACTCCGCGTTGCGGCAATGACTGATGACGACTTTGCCGCAGTTATAGCCGCGCTCTTTCATATCCTCGATTATCGCGTCGAGCGCTTTCTTGCTGCCGCGTATCTTCTGCTTTATCTCGATCGTACCCTGCTCGCTGCCGATACCGATGCCCCAGAAGCCGAGCTTATTAGCGACGAAGCCGACGATTTTGCTCATGCGGCCGTTCTTGACGAGATTGTTGAACGACGAGAGAGCGAAGACGACATGGGTGTGGCGGGAATAAAGCTCCGCCTTTTCAACGACGGTCTCAAAGTCCGCGCCGGACTCGATAAGCTCGCAGATTTTTTTGACGAGCAGAACAAGCTCCGAACCAGCGGAGCGCGAGTCTATAACGGCGATTTTCTTATCGGGCTGCTCTTCGAGCACCATATCTTTTGCGGCGCACGCGCTGTTGTAGCTGCCGGAGAGCTTGCTCGAAATAGTGATGGCAATGACATTGCCCTCCTGCTCGAACTTCTCCTGCCACGCATGCGGCGACGGACACGCCGTGTGGCTCGCCTCTGCACAGGCGTCCATCGAGTCGATCATTCCGTCGACATCGAGGTTGCGGTCATCAACAAAGTTTTCGTCTCCTACGCTGATAGTGAACGGCACGGAAGAAAACACGATGTTCTCATGCTCCTTGTCAAAGCCGAACATATCACAGCTTGAATCGGTGATGATGTTCCATTTCATTTTTGAATTTCTCCTCCCTTTTTAAGCGTCTGATTGCCGCTTTCTATCCATTATATATGTGTTATAGGCGCGAAGTCAATGCTTTCATGTCATAACGAAAATAATTTACAATTGCTTCATTTATAACAGACATCTTGACAAAGCGGGCGGCTGTTGGTATAATGAAACAAATCAATTTTTAAGCGGTACAGAGATGCCGGCAAGATTGGTGATGAATACGGATAGTCGGCGTTGATGTTCCGGCGTTCTTTGCATACACAGTCTTGCGGCAGCAGGACTTTTTCTTTTTTTAAAGGAGACGCAAAAAATGACGCACGACTTCGCTTGCAGATACGAAAAAATAAGAGCCTTTGCGGAAAAGTTCCTTGCCGACGGAGGTCTTTTGTCCGCTGTTGAAAATTATATTATTGTCCCCGGTCTTTGTGATGTTCATGTGCATTTCAGAGAGCCGGGTTTTTCTTATAAAGAAACCATTGCTTCCGGCTCAGCCGCCGCGGCGCACGGAGGATACACGGCGGTCTGCACGATGCCGAACCTCTCGCCCGTGCCGGACAGCGCGGAACATCTGCAAGTTCAGCTGGACGCGATAAAGCGCGGCGCGGCGATAAAAGTTCTGCCCTACGGCGCGATAACCGTCGGCGAAAAAGGCGAAAAGCTCGCAGACATGGAAGCTATGTCCGACAAAGTCTGTGCGTTCTCCGACGACGGAAAAGGCGTGCAGAACGACGAAATGATGCGAGAGGCGATGACCGCCGCCAAGAGGCTCGGCAAGATAATCGCCGCACACTGCGAGGACAACTCCCTGCTCTTCGGCGGCTACATCCACGACGGCGAATACGCAAGAATGCATGGGCACAGGGGCATTTCGAGCGCGAGCGAATACAAGCAAATCGAGCGCGACCTGCGCCTTGCGGAGGAGACGGGCTGCGCATATCACGTCTGCCACATCTCGACAAAGGAGAGCGTTGAGCTGATAAGGCAGGCGAAGGCGCGCGGAGTCAATGTGACCTGCGAGACTGCGCCGCACTATCTCGTGCTCTGCGACGAGGACATGCAGGAGGACGGGCGATTCAAGATGAACCCGCCGCTGAGAAGCCGCGAAGATAAAAAGGCTCTCATAGAGGGCATAAAAGACGGCACGATAGACATGATAGCGACCGACCACGCGCCGCACAGCGCAGAAGAAAAAGGGCGCGGGCTCGAAAAGAGCCTCATGGGCGTTGTCGGGCTCGAAACCGCGTTTCCGGTGCTCTACACAGAGCTTGTGACAAAAAATATCATAACGCTCGACAGGCTCGTTGAGCTGATGAGCTTCAAGCCGAAAGAGCGCTTCGGGATAGACACAAATAATGACTTCACGGTGTTTGATATAAGCGAAGCGTATAAAATAGACCCGGAAGATTTTCTTTCGATGGGACGCGCCACACCGTTCGCGGGGCGCGAGGTATTCGGCAGATGTCTGCTGACGGTGCATAATGGAAAAGTAGTTTACAAGGCGGAGGATAGAGCATGAAGCAGAGTATTTTCAAGATAACTTCAAACGAAAAAATCGCGCGCGACATATTTAAAATGACTCTTGCGGGCGACACCTCGGCGATAACCGCGCCGGGACAGTTCGTGAACATAAAGCTCGACGGATTTTTCCTGCGCCGCCCGATATCGGTCTGCGACTGCGTCGGAGAAAATCTGACGCTGATATATAAAACCGTCGGCCACGGTACAGAGCAGATGAGCCGTGTGGCGGCAGGAGATGAACTCGATCTGCTGACGGGGCTGGGCAACGGATACAACACAAAAAAGAGCGGCGGCAGTCCCCTGCTCGTCGGCGGCGGAGTCGGAGTTCCGCCGATGTATATGCTCTGCAGGGAGCTTATATCAGAGGGCAAAAATGTCACGGTAGTGCTCGGCTTCAACTCAAAGGACGACGTGTTCTATGAGGACGAATTTCGTGCGCTCGGCGCGGACGTACACATTGCGACCGCCGACGGCACCTACGGCACAAAGGGATTTGTCACGGATGTGATAAAAGACATGCAATACACATTTTTCTACACCTGCGGACCCGAACCAATGTTCCGCGCGATGCACAAAATCATGAAAACGCCCGGGCAGTACAGCTTCGAGGAGCGCATGGGCTGCGGCTTCGGCGCGTGCATGGGCTGCTCCTGCAAGACGCTCACGGGCAACAAGAGGATCTGCAAAGAGGGTCCCGTAATGGAAAGCGAGGAGATTATATGGGCAGACTGAGCGCGAATCTTTGCGGCGAAGAGCTCGACAATCCCGTTATCCCGGCATCGGGCACATTCGGCTACGGATACGAATTTGCGGAGCTCTATGACATAAACTGCCTCGGAACTTTTTCGTTCAAGGGCACGACAAAGGAGCCGCGTTTCGGCAATCCGACACCGAGAATAGCGGAGTGCACCGCCGGCATGATAAACGCCGTCGGGCTTCAGAATCCCGGCGTCGACAAAGTTATAAGCGAAGAGCTCCCGAAGCTCAAAAAGTGTTTTAACAAAAAAGTGATGGCGAACGTCAGCGGCTTTTCCGTTGACGAATACGCCTACACCTGCGAAAAGCTCGACAGTCAGGAGCAGGTCGGCTGGCTTGAGGTCAACGTCAGCTGTCCGAACGTTCACGGCGGCGGAATGAGCTTCGGCACAGACCCGAAGGCGGCGGCGCAGGTTACAAAAGCCGTCAAGGCGGTCACGAAAAAGCCGGTTATCATAAAGCTCTCGCCCAATGTCACGGACATCGTGAGCATCGCGAAGGCCTGCGAGGACGCGGGAGCGGACGGAATCAGTCTGATAAACACCCTGCTCGGCATGAGAATAGACCTGAGAACAAAGAAGCCCGTGATAGCGAACACAATGGGCGGCTTCTCCGGCAGCGCGATATTCCCCGTGGCGCTGAGGATGGTCTACCAGGTCTCGTCGGCTGTCAATATCCCGGTAGTCGGCATGGGCGGCGTATCGTCCGCCGAGGATGTTATAGAAATGATGCTCGCCGGAGCGACGGCGGTCGAAATAGGAGCTGCAAATCTTGTTGACCCGTTCATATGCAAAAAAACAGTCGAAGCCCTGCCCGCGGCTGCGGACAAGTATAATATAAACGAACTCAAGGACATCATAGGAGGAGCACACAATGGGTAAAGACGTAATAATCGCCTGCGACTTTGCAGACAAGGAAACCGCGCTGAGCTTTCTCGACAAATTCGAGGGCAGAAAGCCGTTTGTCAAGATAGGCATGGAGCTGTTCTACGCCGAGGGTCCGCAGATAGTGCGCGAGATAAAGGCGTGCGGACACAAAATCTTCCTCGACCTCAAGCTTCACGATATCCCGAACACGGTCAAAAAGAGCATGGCCGTACTCTCGCGGCTCGATGTCGATATGTGCAACCTCCACGCCGCGGGCACATCGCGCATGATGGAGGCGGCTCTTGAGGGGCTGACCCGCCCGGACGGCACGCGCCCCCTGCTCATCGCCGTGACCCAGCTGACCTCCACCGATCAGGAGGCGATGGAGCGCGATCTTCTGATAAAAGAGCCCATAGACAAAGTTGTCATGCACTACGCCGAGACCGCGAAGAACGCCGGACTTGACGGCGTTGTCTGCTCCCCGCTCGAGGCGCGGAAGGTTCACGACATATGCGGCGAAAAGTTTTTGACCGTCACTCCCGGCGTACGCTTTGCGGACGGCGACATAGGCGACCAGAAGCGAGTCATGACGCCCGAGCAGGCGAAGAAAATCGGCTCCGACTACATCGTCGTCGGCAGACCGATAACCGCAGCGCCCGACCCCGTCGCGGCATACGAGAGATGCATAAAAGAATTTGTTGACTGAGGAGAATGAAAAATGACTGAAATCAGTAAAAAAATCGCAAAGGATCTTCTTAAAATACAGGCAGTGTTTCTGAGCCCCGATAAGCCGTTCACCTGGGCGAGCGGAATAAAGAGCCCCGTCTACTGCGACAACCGTCTGACGCTCACGGCGCCCGAGGTTCGCACGGATGTTGAAACCGGGCTCAAGGAGCTCATCGAAGAAAACTATCCGGAGGCTGAAGTTCTCATGGGCACTTCGACCGCCGGCATCGCTCATGCAGCGATAACCGCGCATCTGATGGGGCTGCCGATGGGCTATGTCCGCTCCGGCAACAAGGATCACGGCAGACAGAACCGCATCGAGGGCAAGCTCGAAAAGGGTCAGAAAGTCGTCGTAGTCGAAGATCTTATCTCGACGGGCGGCAGCGTGATCGAAGTCGTTGACGCTCTGCGCGAAGCGGGTGCGGAGGTGCTCGGAATAGTCAGCATCTTCACCTACGGAATGAAAAAGGGTCTTGAGAGACTCGCCGCGGCGGATGTAAAGAATGTGAGCCTTACTAATCTCGACGTGCTCTCCGAAGTCGCGGCTCAGGAGGGATATATAAAGCCCGAGGATGTAAACAGACTTATAGCGTTCCGCAACAATCCCTCGGACGAGAGCTGGATCGGCGGTGCAAAATGAGGAGCATAATAAACATACTCGACCTCTCCGCCGGGGAGATCGACCAGCTGATAGCCGTCGCCGATGACATCATGGCGCAGCCAGAAAAATACAACGAGGTCTGCCGTCACAAAATTCTCGCCACGCTGTTCTTTGAGCCCTCGACGCGCACAAGACTCAGCTTCGAGAGCGCGATGCTCTCGCTTGGCGGTCAGGTGATAGGCTTTTCCGGCGCGGACTCAAGCTCCGCCGTCAAAGGCGAGACGATTGCCGACACGATAGAGGTAGTCAACGGCTACGCGGATATAATCGCCATGCGCCACCCGAAAGAGGGCGCGCCGGTAGTTGCATCCATGCACACGGCGGTGCCGCTGATAAATGCCGGCGACGGCGGGCATTTTCATCCCACGCAGACGCTCGCCGACCTGCTGACCATTCACCACGAAAAGGGTACGTTTGATAATCTTACAATAGGACTCTGCGGCGACCTGAAATACGGCAGAACCGTCCACTCGCTCATAGCCGCGATGACGAGATACAAGAATGTAAAGTTCGTGCTCATCTCCCCCGAGGAGCTGCGCCTGCCGCAGTTTGTAATTGACGACTATCTCGAGGGAAGCGGACTTCAATATGAAGAGTGCCGCTCGCTTGAAGAGGCGATGCCGAAGCTCGACATACTCTATATGACCCGCATCCAGCGCGAGCGTTTCACGGACGATGCGGAGTATCAGCGTCTCAACGGCATATATGTCCTCGACAAGGAGAAGATGAGCCTTGCAAAGAGCGACATGTGCGTGCTGCACCCACTGCCGCGAGTCAACGAGATATCGCCGGAGGTGGACTCCGACCCGCGCGCCAAGTATTTTGAGCAGACGCGGTGCGGCAAGTTCATGCGCATGGCGCTGATAATGAAGCTGCTCGGGCTCATACCAAACGAGGTTCAGCCCGAAAAGGCGGAGGAGCCGCAGTATATATACGACAAATACCGTTGCGACAACCCCGCCTGCATCAGCGTATGCGAGCCGGATGTCAGAAGCATTTTTAAGACTTTTGACGCAAACGGCGGCGCGTGCAGATGCATTTATTGTGACAAAGAGCGAAAGTAAAAAAGTTCTCCGATGCGCCTTGACTGAAAGGTCTTGTATTTGGTATACTTTAGGTACAATACAGATGAGTTTTCTGCGACTGACGGATTATTGCAGAGCACTGCAAGGGAACAGAAAAACTCTTTTTCAGCCGACCGTCTGGGCACACCTGAGATACATTCTCGGAGTGTGCCCTTTTTGATTTTTTCAGGAGGTATGAAATGAAGAAAGTCGGTATAGTAATGGGCAGCGACAGCGACCTGCCCGTCATCAGAAAAGCGACAGACACCCTGCGCGCGCTCGGCATCCCGTTTGAAGCGCACGTCTATTCGGCACACAGAACGCCCGACGAGGCTATGGCTTTTGCCCGCTCGGCAAAGGAAAACGGCTTCGGGGTCATTATAGCCGCAGCAGGCATGGCGGCACATCTCGCCGGAGCCATTGCGGCGAACACCACCCTGCCCGTTATCGGCATTCCCTGCAAATCCAATACTCTCGACGGCATTGACGCCCTTCTTTCAACAGTACAGATGCCCTCCGGCATACCCGTTGCGACTGTTGCGATAAACGGAGGAGCCAATGCCGCTTTGCTTTCGGCTCAGATACTCGCGCTGAGCGAGCCGGAGCTTGCAAAGAAGCTTGACAGAAAACGCGCCGCCGACGCCAAAGCAGTCCTCGAAAAGGACGCCGCCGTTTCGGCAGAACTCAACTCGGAGGTTTAAAACATGAACGAGATATCAAAGTCCGATGTATACGCCGACGCGGGCGTTGACATAACCGCGGGATACAAGGCAGTGGAGCTTATGAAAAAGCACATCGCGCGCACGCTCACCTCGGGCGTATGCTCGGATGTAGGCGGCTTCGGCGGTCTGTTCGAATTAGACCTGACGGGCATATCAAAGCCCGTGCTCGTCAGCGGCACCGATGGAGTCGGCACGAAACTCAAGATAGCCTTTCTCATGGACAAGCATGACACAGTCGGCATCGACTGCGTGGCTATGTGCGTCAACGATATAATCTGCTGCGGCGCAAAGCCCCTGTTCTTCCTCGACTACATAGCCTGTGGCAAGAACTATCCCGAGAGGATAGCGGACATTGTCAGCGGCGTCTGCGAGGGCTGCGTTCAGTCGGGCGCGGCGCTCATCGGCGGCGAGACCGCGGAGATGCCCGGATTTTATCCGATAGACGAATACGACCTCGCGGGCTACTGCACGGGCGTTGTCGACAAGGACAGAATTATTGACAATAAAACAATGACCCCCGGCGATGTTATAATCGCGCTCCCCTCGAGCGGCGTTCATTCAAACGGCTTCTCGCTCGTGAGAAAAGTTTTTGATGTTGAAAACCGCAATCTCACCTTCCCCGTTGACGAGCTCGGCGGTAAGAGCATCGGCGAGACCCTGCTCACGCCGACAAAGATATATGTAAAGCCCGTTCTCGCCCTGCTCGAAAAGATAAAAGTCAAGGGCATATCCCACATCACGGGCGGCGGCTTCTACGAAAACATCCCGAGAAGCATCCCCGACTCGCTCGGCGCGAAGATAGACCGCTCGGCGGTAAAAGTTCTGCCGATATTTGATCTCATCGCAAAGGCGGGAGATATCTGCGAGCGCGATATGTTCAACACATTCAACATGGGTGTGGGCATGAGCATAGTCGTTTCAAAGGACGACGCCAACGAGGCGCTCAGCATTCTTAAAGCCTCGGGCGAAGATCCCTATATCATAGGCGAAATAGTCTCGTCTGCGGAGAAAATCGAGATATGCTGAAAAACTTTCTGAGTTCTGTCTGCGCGGGTGTATTGATTTCCATCGGCGGCTGTGTATTTCTCGCGTGTGAGAACAGATATGTCGGCGCGGTGCTGTTTTCGGTGGCTCTGCTCTGCATCTGCCTCAAGGGCTACGCGCTCTACACCGGCAGGGTCGGATATATAATTGAGAGCCACAAGAAGAGTGATTTTGCCGCTCTTGCGGTTATACTCATCGGCAATCTTATAACGACATTTCTTCTCGGCATGCTCGTGCGGGTCTCTATGCCGCAGCTCGGCGAGACGGCAACTGCAATTTGTTCCGGCAAGCTCACCCAAGCGTTTTGGCAGACTCTTGTCCGCGCATTTTTCTGCGGAATACTGATGTATCTCGCGGTAAGCACATACAAAGAGAAGAACACTGTTTTGGGTATTCTCTTCTGCGTGCCGGTGTTTATTCTAAGCGGATTTGAACATTCGATAGCCGACATGTTCTATTTCGGCGCATCGGGCATCTTCTCGTTGAGTGCCGCGCTGTTCATGCTCGCTGTTGTTATCGGCAACTCGCTCGGCGGAATGCTCCTGCCGGCGCTGACTCTTATCGGAGGGGAGAAAAAATGAAAGCAAACAAAGCTGAAATCGCCGTTTTTGTCTCCGGCGGCGGAACGAATCTCCAGGCTCTTATCGACGCGCAGAAAAGCGGAATAATCGAGCACGGCGAGATAAAGCTAGTCGTTTCGAGCAACCCGAATGCCTACGCGCTCGAACGCGCGGCGAAAGCGGGAATCAAGAGCGTCACGGTCAGCAAGAAAGAATTCGGCAGTCAGGCGGCTGTTGAAGAAAAAATAATTGAAATACTCGAAGAAAATAATATAGACCTGATAGTCCTCGCGGGCTACATGAGCATACTGAGCGCGGACTTCACGCGCAGATACGAGCGCAGGATAATAAATGTCCACCCGTCGCTCATCCCGTCGTTCTGCGGCGAGGGCTTCTACGGGCTGCGAGTCCACGAAGCGGCGCTGAAAAAGGGAGTCAAGGTGACGGGCGCAACGGTTCATTTCGTCAACGAGATACCCGACGGCGGCGAAATAATCATGCAGAAGGCGGTCAAAGTTCGGAACGGCGACACGCCCGAAACGCTTCAAAAGAGAGTCATGCGGCTCGCCGAATGGAAGATACTCCCGGCGGCAGCCGAAAAAATATCGGACGAGATAGTCCGAGAAAAGGCGGAGGAAAAATAATGGATATTTACGCAGTCAACGACATAGCAAAGCTCATCGAGGGCAATTCCTACGTAGGCAGAGGCATCGTCATCGGCAAGAGCGCCGACGGCACAAAGGCGTGCACCGCATATTTCATCATGGGTCGCTCGGCAAACAGCCGCAACCGCATATTCACCGAGCGCGGCGGAGTGCTCTATACCGAGCCGTTCGACGCTTCAAAAGTAGAAGATCCGAGTCTCATTATTTACGCCGCAGTCAGAAATTACGAAAACAAGATAATCGTCACAAACGGCGATCAGACGGATACAATAAACGACGCGCTGAAATCAGGCGGCTCGTTCAAGAGTGCTCTTGAGACCCGCGAGTTTGAGCCGGACGCGCCGAACTTCACCCCCAGAATCAGCGGCATGCTGACATTTGAAAACAAAGATTTCACATATGAGATGAGTATTCTCAAGAGCGCGGACGCCGCGGGCAGTGCGTGCAACAGATACACATTCTCTTATTCCCCGCTCGCAGGTCTCGGTCATTTCATCCACACCTATGTCTGCGACGGCAACCCCATTCCCACCTTTCAGGGCGAGCCGGAGAGAGTGGCTATCCCGAACGATATCGACGAGTTCACGCAGTCACTTTGGAACGCTCTCGATGCGGACAACAAAATCTCGCTCTATGTCAGATACACCGATCTCGTGACCGGTGCGGAAGACAGCAGACTCATAAACAAAAACGCTTGAAAAGGAGAATAAAAATGAAAGAATTCGAGCTTAAATACGGCTGCAACCCCAACCAGAAGCCCTCGCGCATCTATATGGCAGACGGCAGCGAACTGCCCATAGAAATACTCTGCGGCAGACCCGGATACATAAACTTTCTCGACGCTTTCAACTCCTGGCAGCTCGTCAAGGAGCTCAAAGAGGCTCTCGGTCTCCCGGCGGTCACTTCTTTTAAGCATGTCAGCCCCACCTCGGCGGCGGTCGGCATTCCGCTCTCCGACAAGCTCAAAAAAGCCTGCTTCGTCGACGACATTGAGGGCCTTGACGACTCCCCGCTCGCCTGCGCCTATGCGCGCGCACGCGGCACGGACAGAATGTGTTCGTTCGGCGATTGGGTCGCCCTCTCCGATGTCTGCGATGTGACTACCGCGAAGATGATAAAGCGCGAGGTCTCCGACGGCATCATCGCCCCCGGATATGAGCCCGAGGCGCTTGAAATCCTCAAATCCAAGCGCAAGGGCAACTACAATATAGTGAAAATCGACCCGGATTATGTTCCCGAAGAGACAGAGCGCAAGCAGGTCTACGGCATAACCTTTGAACAGGGCAGAAACAATTTCAAGATAAACAGAGAGCTGCTCTCGAATATAGTCACCGAAAACAAAAATCTCCCCGACAGCGCGGCGCGCGACCTCATAATCTCGCTCATCACGCTCAAATATACTCAGTCAAACTCCGTATGCTACGCGGTTGACGGGCAGGCTATCGGCGTCGGCGCGGGTCAGCAGTCGAGAATCCACTGCACACGCCTCGCAGGCACAAAGGCAGACACCTGGTTCCTGCGCCAGCACGAAAAAGTCCTGAAGCTCCCGTTCAAGGATTCGATAGGCCGCCCCGACAGGGACAATGTCATTGACGGCTACATCAACAAAAACGAAGAGGATGTCTGCGCCGAGGGCAACTGGCAGAAATATTTCACCTCCCGCCCCGAGCCGCTGACCGATGGGGAGATAAAAGAATATCTCGCTTCTATAGACGGCGTATCGCTCGGCTCGGACGCGTTCTTCCCGTTCAGCGACAATATCGAAAGAGCAAAGCGCAGCGGAGTAAAATATATCGCAGAGCCCGGCGGCTCCATCCGCGACGACCTTGTGATAGAGTGCTGCGACAAATACGGCATGGTCATGGCATTCACCGGCATGCGCCTGTTCCACCATTGACGGAGGACTGAAAATGAACATTCTTGTAGTAGGTTCCGGCGGAAGAGAGCACGCCGTTATAAAAAAGCTCAGAGAGAACAGCAAAGTCAAAAAAATATACGCCCTGCCCGGAAACGGCGGCATTGCCGCGGACGCGGAGTGCGTCAACATAGGCGCTACAGATATTGACGGCATCGCGGAATTTGCGAAGAACAATCAGATAGATTACGCGGTTGTCACGCCGGACGATCCGCTTGTGCTCGGCTGCGTGGACAGGCTTGAGAGCCTCGGCATACCCTGCTTCGGCCCGCGCAAAAACGCCGCGATAATCGAGGGCAGCAAGGTTTTTTCAAAGAACCTGATGAAAAAATACGGCATACCCACCGCACAGTACGAAGTTTTTGACAGCGCGGAGGACGCGCTCGCCTATCTCGATTCAGCCCCCATTCCGACTGTTATAAAGGCGGACGGTCTCGCGCTCGGCAAGGGCGTTATAATCGCCGCAACGCGCGACGAAGCAAAAGAAGCGGTCGTTGAAATCATGCGCGACAAGAAGTTCGGCAAGAGCGGAGACAGCATCGTTATCGAAGAATTTCTGACGGGTCCCGAGGTCTCGGTGCTCTCGTTCACGGACGGCAAGACCGTAGTCCCCATGATATCGTCGATGGATCACAAACGCGCGCTCGACAACGACGAAGGTCTCAACACCGGCGGCATGGGCACCGTTGCGCCAAACCCGTATTACACAAAAGAGATCGCCGACAGGTGCATGAAGGAGATATTCCTGCCGACGGTAAACGCGATGAACGCGGAGGGCAGAACTTTCAAAGGCTGCCTTTATTTCGGACTCATGCTGACGGAAAACGGTCCTAAAGTCATTGAATATAACTGCCGCTTCGGCGACCCGGAGACTCAGGTCGTGCTCCCGCTGCTAAAGAGCGATCTGCTCACCGTTATGAGAGCCACAACATACGGCACGCTCGCCGAGACACCCGTTGAGTTTTCGGATAAAAACGCCTGCTGCGTCATCATGGCCTCAAAGGGCTATCCCGTCGCATACGAAAAGGGCTATGAAATCGATATCCCGGACGAGATTCGAGACAGCGTATATGTCGCGGGTGCCGCCGAGAAAAACGGCAAGCTCGTGACGAGCGGCGGCAGAGTTCTCGGGGTGACGGCGGTCGAAGATACGCTTCGGGAGGCAATAGCCTCGGCATACGAAAAGGCAGAAAAAATTCATTTTGAAAACGCCTTCTACAGGCACGACATCGGCGCGAAAGCGCTCGCCGCAACGGAGGAAAAGTAAATGGTATACAGAGTATTCGTCGAAAAGAAAAAAGAACTCGCTCAGGAGGCTAACGCCCTGCTCGGCGAGGCAAGAGACCTGCTCGGAATCAAGAATCTCACCGATGTGCGCGTTATCAACCGCTACGATGCGGAAAACATCACGCCCGAACTTTTTGACTACGCAAAGCGCACCGTGTTCTCCGAGCCGCAGCTCGACATTGTGTCGGACAGCATCGAGATAAACGGCAAGTGCTTTGCCGTCGAATTCCTGCCCGGTCAGTTCGACCAGCGCGCCGACTCTGCGGCTCAGTGCATCCAGATAATCTCGCAGGGCGAGCGCCCGCTGATACGCACGGCGAAAATATACATCCTCATCGGCGACATCACCGACGCCGACGCGCAGAGGATAAAGAAATATGTCATCAACCCCGTCGAGGCGCGCGAGGCAAGTCTCGAAAAGCCCGAGACTCTCGCGGTAAAATACGATATCCCGACCGAAGTCAGAACTCTCGACGGATTTATCGAACTCGACAGAGCGGGACTTGAGGACTTCGTCAAAAAATACGGTCTTGCCATGGACGCGGACGACATTGCGTTCTGCCAGGATTATTTCAAATCCGAGCACCGCGACCCGACGATAACAGAAATTCGCATGATCGACACCTACTGGTCGGATCACTGCCGTCACACGACATTCTTGACCGTCATTGACAGCGTGAAGTTTGAGGACGAGCTGCTCCAGAGCGCATACGACGAATATCTCGCGGTCAGAAAAGAATTAGGCCGCACAAAGCCGATATGCCTTATGGATCTCGCGACGATAGCGGTCAAATATCTCAAGAAGCACGGCAAGCTCGACCGCCTCGACGAGTCCGAGGAGATAAACGCCTGCACGGTGAAAATCGATGTCGAGGTCGACGGTGTGACCGAGCCGTGGCTCCTGCTCTTCAAAAACGAGACGCACAACCACCCGACGGAAATCGAGCCTTTCGGCGGCGCGGCGACCTGCATCGGCGGCGCTATCCGCGACCCGCTCTCGGGGCGCTCGTATGTCTACGGCGCGATGCGCGTCACCGGCGCGGCAGACCCGCTCAAGCCCATTGACGAGACGATAAAGGGCAAGCTGCCGCAGAGAAAAATCGTCACTACCGCGGCAGCGGGCTATTCCTCATACGGCAACCAGATAGGCCTTGCCACCGGCATAGTCGACGAGATATATCACCCCGGCTATGCGGCAAAGAGAATGGAGATAGGCGCGGTCATCGCGGCGACTCCCGCGGAGAACGTGCGCCGCGAGGTACCCGCTCCCGGAGACATTGTTATCCTGCTCGGCGGCTCGACCGGACGCGACGGCTGCGGCGGAGCGACGGGTTCTTCAAAATCACATACGGTTGAATCGCTCGAAAGCTGCGGCGCGGAGGTTCAGAAGGGCAACGCCCCCGAGGAGAGAAAGCTCCAGAGACTTTTCAGAAACAAAGAAGCCTGCCTGATGATAAAACGCTGCAACGACTTCGGCGCGGGCGGCGTATCGGTAGCTATAGGCGAGCTTGCGGACGGACTTGAGATAGACCTCAACGCAGTGCCGAAAAAATACGAGGGTCTCGACGGCACGGAGCTTGCAATAAGCGAGAGCCAGGAGCGCATGGCGGTCGTTGTCGAGCCGCACAATGTTGACGCTTTCCTTGCGCTGGCAAATAAAGAAAATCTTCAGGCCGTGCCCGTGGCGCAGGTCAAGGCCGAGCCGAGGCTCGTCATGAACTGGAACGGCAAAAAGATAGTCGATATCAGCCGCGAATTTCTGAATTCCAACGGCGCGGACAAGCATATAGACATCATCCCCGAGGCTCCCGCACTCAAAGAGAAGGAAATCTCCGGCTCGTTTGCGGAGAACTACTCGGCGCTTGCATCGGATTTAAACATATGCTCGAAGCGCGGACTTTCCGAGCGTTTCGATTCGACGATAGGCGCGGGCACGGTGCTCATGCCGTTCGGCGGCAAGAATCAGCTGACCCCCATTCAGGCGATGGTGCAGAAAATATCCGTCGAGAAGAAGCACACCGAAGACTGCTCGCTCATGGCGTTCGGATACAATCCGTTTATAACCGAGCAGAGCCCTTATCACGGCGCATATCTTGCGGTTATCGAGTCGGTCTGCAAGCTCATCGCCTCGGGCGCAGAGTTCAAGGATGTTTATCTCACATTCCAGGAATATTTTGAGCGCCCCGGCAGAGACGGCAAGCGCTGGGGTCAGCCTTTGGCGGCACTTCTCGGTGCATTCAAGGCGCAGATGGAGCTCGGTATCGGCTCCATAGGCGGCAAGGACTCGATGAGCGGCTCGTTTGAAAATCTCGATGTCCCTCCGACCCTCGTCTCGTTCGCCGTGACAACGGAAAAGACCTCTTCAATAGTCTCGCCAGAGTTCAAATCGGCGGGTCACAAGGTTGTTTTCATCGCGCCGGAGAAAGACGAAAACGGTCTGCCGAAGACCGACTCGCTAATAGATGTGTTCTCCCGAGTTACCGGGCTTCTTCGTTCGGGCAAGGCGGTCGCCTGCTACACCCCCGGCATGGGAGGCATAGCAGAGGCGGTCATGAAGATGGCGTTCGGCAACGGCATCGGCTTTGAATACAGCAAAGATATCACGCTCGAAAAGATATTCGGGCTCAGCTACGCGGGCTTCATTCTCGAGCTTGCGGACGGCGCAGAAGAAACAGGCGCGCTTCTCGGTCACACAAATGACAGCGGCTGCATCAGCCTTAACGGTGAGAGCATCGCGCTCTCAAAGCTTCTCGGAATATATGAGAACAAGCTTGAAAGCGTCTACAGCTGCAATATCAAAAACGCCGGCAAGGGCGCGGAGAACTTCTCATATGAAACTGTTGAGCGCAAAGCTCCCGCGATAAAAGTTGCAAAGCCGCGCGTGCTCATCCCGGCTTTCCCCGGCACGAACTGCGAATACGACAGCGCAAAGGCAGTCCGCGACGCGGGCGCAGAGCCGGAGATAATTGTTATAAACAACCTCAGCGCGGACGGCATCAGCCGCAGCGTCGAAAAATTCGCGGACGAGCTTCGCTCCTCACAGATGATATTTATCCCCGGCGGCTTCTCCGGCGGCGACGAGCCGGACGGCAGCGGAAAGTTTATCACGGCATTCTTCAGAAATGCCGCGATAAAAGAGGGCGTCACCGACCTGCTTGAAAACAGGGACGGACTCATGTGCGGAATCTGCAACGGCTTCCAGGCGCTGATAAAGCTCGGACTCGTCCCCTACGGCAAGATAATCGACACGGACGAAAATTGCCCGACGCTCACCTTCAACACCATCGCGCGCCACCAGTCGAGAATAGTGCGCACCCGCATTTCTTCGAACAAATCGCCATGGCTCGCGCTGACTCAGGTCGGCGACATATATTCCGTGCCGATCTCGCACGGCGAGGGCCGTTTCCTCGCAAGCGACGAGCTCATAGCCAAGCTCGCCGCGAACGGACAGATAGCCACGCAGTATGTTGATCTTGACGGCAACGCTTCAAATGATATACACTTCAACCCCAACGACTCCGTCTGCGCTATCGAGGGCATCACATCGCCCGACGGCAGAGTCTTCGGAAAAATGGGACACAGCGAAAGAATCGGAAAAGGTCTTTACAAAAATGTCCCGGGAGATTATAATATTCGTATGTTTGAAGCGGCTGTTAAATATTTTAAATGATGACAAGGAGAATGGAGCATGGCCTATTTATCCGACATTGAAATTGCGCAGCGCTGCAAACCCGAGCACATCGGCGTTATCGCAAAGCGCGCCCATGTTGACGAAAAGTACATCGAGCAATACGGAAACTACAAGGCGAAAATAGACCTGTCCCTGCTCTCGGAGACGAAGCGGGAAAACGGAAAGCTGATTCTCGTCACCGCCATAACCCCGACCCCCGCGGGCGAGGGCAAGACCACGACGACGATAGGCCTCGCAGACGGACTGCGCCGGATAGGCAAGGATGTCACGGTCGCCCTGCGCGAGCCGAGCCTCGGTCCGGTTTTTGGAGTCAAGGGCGGAGCCGCCGGCGGCGGATATGCGCAGGTGGTTCCCATGGAGGATATCAACCTCCACTTCACCGGCGACTTCCACGCGATAGGCGCAGCGAACAACCTGCTTGCCGCGATGCTCGACAACCACATTCAGCAGGGCAACGCCCTGGGCATAGATGTCCGCAAGATAACATGGAAACGCTGCGTTGACATGAACGACCGCCAGCTTCGATTTATCGTCGACGGCATGGGCGGCAAGGCGAACGGTATGCCCCGCGAGGACGGATTTGATATAACCGTCGCGAGCGAGATAATGGCTGTGCTCTGTCTTTCAAGCTCGATAACCGACCTCAAAGCGAGGCTCTCGCGCATGATAGTCGGCTACACCTACGACGACAAGCCCGTGACCTGCGGCGAGCTCAAGGCGGCCGGCGCGATGACCGCGCTTTTGAAAGACGCCCTGAAGCCCAACCTTGTCCAGACCCTTGAGGGCACGCCCGCATTCGTCCACGGCGGACCGTTCGCGAACATAGCGCACGGCTGCAACTCCGTCATGGCGACTAAGATGGCGCTCAAGATGGGCGATTATACCGTCACCGAAGCGGGATTCGGCGCAGATCTCGGTGCCGAAAAGTTCCTCGATATAAAGTGCCGCATGGCGGGACTTGCGCCCGACGCGGTGGTCGTTGTTGCCACTGTCCGCGCGCTCAAGATGCACGGCGGGCTCGACAAAAAGGAGCTTGCGGTTGAAGATATCGGCGCGCTCGAAAGAGGTATACCGAACCTCCTGCGCCATGTTTCCAACATCAAAAATGTCTATAAACTCCCCTGCGTCGTTGCGGTCAACAGATTCCCGACCGACACCGACGCCGAGATAGATTTCATCATCGCAAAATGCCGCGAGCTCGGGGTCAACACCGTGCTCTCCACCGTGTGGGCTGAAGGCGGCAAGGGCGGTGAAGCGCTCGCGCGCGAAGTAGTCCGCCTGTGCGAAGAGGAAAAGGGCGATTTCACTTTCGCCTACGAAGATGAGCTTTCGATCGAGGAGAAGATCGAAGCCGTTGTCAGAAAAGTCTACGGCGGCGACGGAATAACCGTCATGCCCAATGCCAAAAAGCAGATAGCCCAGCTTGAAGCTCTCGGTTTTAGCAAATGCCCCGTATGCATAGCAAAGACCCAGTACAGCTTTTCGGATGACCCGACAAAGCTCGGCGCGCCCGAGCACTTCACCGTGACGGTGAAAAATGTCAAGGTCTCCGCGGGCGCGGGATTCATCGTTGTTCTGACCGGCGACATTCTAACCATGCCCGGACTGCCGAAGGTTCCCGCCGCAGAAAAAATCGACGTTGACGAAAGCGGCAGAATAACAGGTCTGTTCTGAGATAATAATTCCGCTCGGAGAAAAAGCTCTGCCGAGCGGAGTTTCTATAAATATCGGAGGTAATAAAATGGCTTATTATTTCAACGAAGTATCGCATACCTTTAATGAGTATCTGCTCGTCCCCGGCTATTCGTCGAGCGAGTGCGTGCCCGCGAATGTGTCGCTCAAGACGCCCCTTGTCAAGTACAAAAAGGGTGAGGAGCCCGCGATTTCGCTCAACATCCCGCTGACTTCCGCCATTATGCAGTCCGTCTCCGGCGAGAAACTCGCCGTGGCGCTCGCAAAAGAAGGTGGCGTATCGTTCATCTTCGGCTCCCAGAGCATCGAGGACGAGGCGGCCATGGTCGCAAGAGCGAAGAATTTCAAGGCGGGCTTCGTCATCAGTGACTCGAACATCACTCCCGACGCGACTCTCAACGACGTTATCGCGCTCAAGGAGAGAAACGGGCATTCCACTATTGCCGTGACCGAGGACGGCTCGGCAAACGGCAGGCTTGTTGGCATAGTCACGAGCAGAGACTACCGCGTCAGCCGCATGACCGGCGACGAGAAAGTTTCTTCCTTCATGACTCCCCTCGAAAAGCTCGTCACCGCTCCGGACACCACCACGCTTAAAGAAGCCAATGATATAATTTGGGACAACAAGCTCAACTCCCTGCCCATAGTCGATTCCGAAGGCAAGCTCAGATATTTTGTTTTCCGCAAAGACTACGACGCCCATAAGGACAACCCGAACGAGCTTCTCGACGCGGACAAGCGCTACGTCGTCGGCGCAGGTATAAACACAAGAGACTACGCCGAGCGTATTCCCGCACTTGTCGAGGCGGGCGCAGACGTGCTCTGCATCGACTCCTCCGAGGGCTTCTCGGAGTGGCAGTCCCGCACCCTCGCATGGGTCAGAGAGCACTACGGCGACAGCGTCAAGGTCGGCGCGGGCAACGTAGTTGACAGAGAGGGCTTCCTCTTCCTCGCCGAGGCGGGTGCGGACTTCATAAAGGTCGGCATCGGCGGCGGATCGATATGTATCACCCGCGAAACAAAGGGTATCGGCAGAGGTCAGGCGTCGGCTCTTATCGATGTCTGCAAGGCAAGAGACGAATATTTCGAGAGAACGGGCGTATATATCCCCGTCTGCTCCGACGGCGGCATCGTCTACGACCACCACATGACCCTCGCGCTTGCAATGGGCGCGGACTTCCTGATGCTCGGCCGCTACTTCGCGCGCTTTGACGAGAGCCCGACAAACAAGATTTCACTCAAGGGCACTTACTACAAAGAGTACTGGGGCGAGGGCTCCAACCGCGCAAGGAACTGGCAGCGCTACGACCTCGGCGGCGACAAGAAGCTGTCGTTCGAGGAGGGCGTTGACTCCTATGTCCCCTACGCCGGCAGCCTCAAGGACAATGTCACGCTCTCGCTGAGCAAGGTAAAGTCCACTATGTGCAACTGCGGCGCGCTCACCATCCCCGAGCTGCAGCAGAAAGCGAAGCTGACCCTTGTCTCCGCAACGAGCATTGTTGAGGGCGGCGCGCACGACGTCGTGCAGAAAGAGACCTACTCCGATCTGAAAAAATAAGCCTGATTCTTTACGGCAGGGAGCGGTGAAAACCGTTCCCTGCCCTTGCATTTTGCCAAAACAGCTTGCAGAATCACCAATAAATAAGATGTTCGCGGGCAAAAGGCTGTTGAATCCGCCGTTTTTGCCAAAATAATTCACAAACTGTTGACACGCCGAAAATGCAATGCTATAATACAGACAATTTAAGACAGCACTTGATAGAGGATGCGAACAAGAAGAGTATCCAGCAGCAACGCCGGCAAGCGGCAGCTGGGGAAAGGCAAGTTCGCCGAAGTGATACCGCGGTTGCCGCCGCTGTAACGCTGGGCCCTCGCCGAACAGGCGACGGACTGTCACATGACTTATGTGGAGCGCTATCATCGGTTTTTCTGCACATATAGCAGCATATACAAAGCCTGTGATACCTCTTCGGGTCGCAGGCTTATTTAATTTTTTCCAGGAGATGGTACTAATGAACAGAACGAAGAGAATTGTGGCCGCCATTCTGGCTATCGCCATGTGCGCAGTATTATTTGCAGGCTGCGGCACGAAAACCGAAAGTGCCAAGACCGGCGTTGAAGACGGCGTTCTGACCGTTGCCATGGAGTGCGCATACGCTCCCTACAACTGGACTCAGAGCGATGATTCCAACGGCGCTGTCCCGATAAAGGATTCCAGCGACTACGCCAACGGATACGATATCATGATGGCTAAGAAGATATGCGAAGCAAACGGCTGGAAGCTTGAAGTTGTCCGCCTTGACTGGGATTCACTTGTTCCTGCAGTCCAGACCGGCAAGGTTGACGCCGTTATCGCAGGTCAGTCGATGACCGAAGAGCGTATGCAGCAGGTCGATTTCGCAGGTCCCTACCTCTATGCGAGCATCGTCTGCATGACAAAGCAGAACAGCAAGTATGCAAACGCTACCTCCCTTGCTGATCTCGCAGGTGCAAAGTGCACCTCCCAGCTCGGAACCATTTGGTATACCACCTGCCTTCCGCAGATAAACGGTGCTCTTATCCAGACTGCACAGGAGACCGCTCCCTCGATGCTCATGGCTCTTGAGACCGGCGCTGTCGACTTCATCTGCACCGATATGCCCACCGCTCAGGGCGCGCTCATCGCTTACAGCGATCTGAAGATCCTCGACCTCCCCGAAAATGCTTTCAAGGTTGACGAGGGCGACATCAACATCGGCATCTCTGTCAAGAAGGGCAACACCGAGCTCAAGGACAAGATCAACTCCGCCCTTGCAGGCATGACCGCAGACGACTTCAACAAGATAATGAACGAGGCTACCAAGATTCAGCCCCTTTCAAAGTAATCAACAATAATCAGAACGGAGATAACAAGATATGAACAAGCTTGCCGAGCTGTGGAGCGACATAGTCCAGTGCTGGAGCGATAGCTCAATGCAGTATTTGACCGGTGCGCTCAAGACAATAGAGCTCGCTGTTATAGCGACAATCATAGGCTGCCTCATCGGCCTTGTCTGCGGAATAATCCAGACTATTCCGTGCGGCAAAAAAGACAATATCGTAAAGCGGGTCATCCTCGGCATAGTCAAGGCTATCGTGCGTATCTACGTCGAAGTTTTCAGAGGCACGCCGATGATAATCCAGGCGATATTCATCTTCTACGCCCTGCCCTACTTCTCGAACGGTGCGATAAACCTTGAACCGACTTTCGCGGCATATCTCGTTGTCTCCATCAACACCGGAGCATATATGGCAGAGACCGTCCGCGGCGGTATAATGTCGATAGACGTCGGTCAAACGGAGGGCGCAATGTCCATAGGCATGAACCACTTCAAGACCATGCTCTATGTCATTCTTCCTCAGACCATACGCAATATCATCCCGCAGATAGGCAACAACCTCATAATCAACATCAAGGATACTTCCGTCATGTTCGTTATCGGCTACGCCGAGCTCTTCGCGGCTCACAAGGCTATCGTCGGTGCAAAGTATGTCTACTTCCCGTCGGCAGTTATAACGCTGACTATCTACCTGATAATGACGGTCATCTGCTCGCTTATCCTCAGACTGTGGGAGAAGAAGCTTGACGGTCCGGAGAACTTCGATCTCTCGACCACCGACACTCTCGCCCACACCAGCGGAATGTACACATTTGTCAAAAAGGCCAAGAAGAAGGAGGGAAGATAATGTCAGAGCCTATTTTACAGATAAATCATCTTTCAAAGACCTTCGGCAACCACGAAGTTCTGCGCGACATTGACTTTTCGGTCAATCCCGGCGATGTCACGAGCATCATCGGCGCGTCGGGCTCGGGCAAATCCACTTTGCTCCGCTGCATAAACCTCCTTGAGACTCCGACCTCCGGCGAGATACTCTATCACGGCACGAACATCGACAATATCAAAGGCGGCGCGAGCGCATACCGTTCGCACGTCGGCATGGTGTTCCAGTCGTTCAATCTTTTCAACAACATGACCGCTCTCAAGAACTGCATGATCGGTCAGACGAAGGTTCTCAAGAAGTCCAGAGCCGAAGCCAAGGCTTCCGCACTGCATTATCTTGAAAAGGTCGGCATGGCGCCCTACATCAACGCCAAGCCCTCCCAGCTCTCCGGCGGTCAGAAGCAGCGCGTCGCAATAGCCCGCGCGCTTGCGATGGAGCCCGAAGTTCTGCTGTTCGACGAGCCAACGAGCGCACTCGACCCTCAGATGGTCGGCGAAGTGCTCGAAGTCATGCGCAACCTCGCAAAAGAGGGTCTGACGATGATAGTTGTCACCCACGAAATGGCGTTTGCGCGCGACGTTTCAACGAATGTCGTATTCATGGCGGACGGACTCATCTGCGAACAGGGCAGTCCGAAGGACATCTTCGAGAATCCGCAGGATCCCAAGACGCAGGAGTTTCTTTCAAGATTCCTCGCGAAATAAAATTAAACAGGATATCTCCGACAAGGAGATATCCTGTTTTTGCTATTAAAGCCCCAGAAGCTCTTTCTTCTTCGCGTCAAACTCTTCCTGAGTTATCGCGCCGATATCAAGAAGCTCTTTCATTTTCTTTACTGTTTCAATCTTATCTTCGTATGTATCCTGCTCTTTTTCTTCCTGTTGCGGGGTTGTTTTCTTGCTTATAAAACCGGATATTCCGGCACCCACGCTTTTTATTCCCTTGGAAAGCTTTTCTTTGACCACCGCTGTTTCCTGCTGCAATTTTGTCGGCTCAACCTCAATATATTCCACTGCATTTTCAATAGTGTTAAGGTCTGACTCCAGCTCATTCTCGCTATAATCAAAGCAAGCTTTGTCAAATGCCGCATAAAGTCTTTTTGCCATAGGCATCATCGACGCAAAATTCAGGCTGCCGGAAATCACACCTCCCACAATCGGGATAGCTTTTGAAACGCCCTTGGCAACCGTAGTTTTTGTAACTCTTATACCAATCGCTTTTCCAATCTGCTTTACGATAGGATACCAAAAAGTTTTCGTGAGAGCTTTTTGCGGCAATTTTCTCATAGTTGTTTTCGCTATCTGTGCAGAAAGGACTCTAACCCCCGATACTGCACCGGATACACCGAACATTACTCCGCAGTACATAATAAGCTGAGATCTTACTTTGTCATCATCAATCTCGCCGTCTTTCCAAAGATCCTGTGCTCCATATAGGTATGAGAGTTCCTGTGCCAGTCTCAGTGCCATACCGAAGAACTGTAATATATCGGCAGGAATCGTCGCCGCCATCGCAAGACCCCCGGGTATTCCTGCTGCAAATGAAGCTATCGATGACTGACTGGTTCGCTTTATTATCAATTTATTTGCCAAATACGACAGCCTCTCGCGCGGAACATTTGCTTCTATCGGTCCCAAATTCACAACATCCTGAATGTTTACATTTTCCTTTGCGAAAATGCTCTCAAGGAAATCGCTGCGGCTGACTTTAACTCCGGGAATTTTCACCGCCGCCGTAATCATGTTTTCCAGCGAAAAATCTGTTGTTTGTAACTGATTGTCCATTGTTTTGCAACTCCTTATAAATTATTCATATCAGTACTTGTTTTTTTCGCGAAAGCCCTACTTAATTGTCATAATATCACGAATAGAAAAATTAAGCAAGGTAAAATATTACTCTCACAAAAATTTCTATACATTATTATATTTACCCTCTCTCCCATTCTCTTGTCAATTTTTACAAAGCTGTTTGCCAACGGACGAAGGTATGGTACAGATTGACAAAATTGAATTTATTTTGCTGAAGCACTTGAATATTTATGCATATAGTAGTATATTATTAGTCAAATAGTTGAATAATTTTGCACCGTCGGCGAATATCGGATCGTTTTTATAAACGCCGTGTTCGCCGAAAGCGCATTAAGCGGGAGACACCATGAAAATATTTATTGACGGCAGCGCCGGCACGACCGGGCTGAGAATAAAAGACAGACTGATGAAGCGAAGCGACGTTGAGCTGACAACGCTCAGCGAGGAGCAGAGAAAAGATACCGAGAGCCGCAAGCAAGCGCTGAACAGCGCACAGGTCGCTTTTCTTTGCCTGCCGGACGCCGCCGCAGTTGAGGCGGTCGAACTGGTTGAAAATCCGGACACTGTTATTATAGATACCTCGACGGCGCACCGCACGAGCGAGGGCTGGGCTTACGGCTTCCCGGAGCTGTCAGCAGAATTTGAAGATAAGATAAAGAACTCCAAACGCATCGCCGTCCCCGGATGCCACGCCGGCGGGTTTATCGCGCTTGTTTATCCGCTTGTTGAGGCGGGCGTGCTCGGAAATGATGCACTGCTCAACTGCTATTCTCTGACCGGCTACAGCGGCGGCGGCAAGAAGATGATTGCCGAATACGAGAGCGAGAATAAATCTCCCCTGCTCTTCGCACCCAGACAGTACGGGCTGACTCAGCAGCACAAGCACTTAAAAGAGATGAAAGGCATAACGGGCATTGAAAACGCCCCGATATTCTGCCCTGTGGTCGATGATTTTTACAGCGGAATGCAGGTCACCGTGCCGCTGTTCGCGGAGCAGATAAGCTGTTCTTCAAGCGAAATCGCCGACATCTACAGAGCGAAATACCAGGGTCCCGTCGTGACCTTCTGCGACAAATCGGACAACGGCGGCTTTCTGTGCGCGGGCGCGCTCTCGGGCACTGACGGCATGAAAATATCGGTCTACGGCAACGATGAGCGAATACTGCTGACCGCCGTATACGACAATCTCGGCAAAGGCGCATCGGGCGCCGCGCTCGAAAATCTGAACCTTGTCATGGGCAAGGACAAGGCTTTCGGACTTGATATCTGAGGAGGTAAAATAAAATGAAAATAATATCGAGCGGCGTCTGCGCCGCAAAGGGATTCAAGGCTTCCGGCGTTCACTGCGGCATACGCAAGAACAGGACGAAGCGCGATCTCGCGCTCATATACAGCGAAAAAGTCGCCAACGCGGCGGCTGTCTATACAACTAATCTTGTCAAGGGCGCGCCGCTGATCGTCACGAAAAATCATATCGCAGACGGCAAGGCGCAGGCGGTCATATGCAACAGCGGAAACGCGAACACCTGCAACGCGAACGGCGTTGAGATAGCCGAGCGCACGAGCGACCTGCTCGCGTCCGTGCTCGGAATAAAGCCCGCCGACATCGTCGTCGCTTCGACAGGCGTTATCGGCCAGCCGCTGAACATCACTCCGATAGCTTCCGGCATACCCGCTCTGAAAGCGGGGTTGGGCGACCACTCAGATCAGGCGGCAGAGGCGATAATGACGACCGACACGATTCCGAAGGAGATTGCCGTCAGCTTCGAAATAGGCGGAGTTGAATGCAAAATGGGCGGCATCGCTAAGGGCTCGGGCATGATTCATCCCAACATGGCGACGATGCTCGTTTTCATAACCACCGACTGCGCGATAAGCAGTGAGATGCTCCAGAAAGCTCTGTCTTCGGACATTGCGGAGACTTTCAATATGATAAGCATCGACGGCGACACCTCGACAAACGACATGGTGACAGTGCTCGCAAACGGGCTCGCCGGGAACAAAGAGATCAACAAAGAGGGCGATGACTTCAATGAATTCATGAAAGCCCTCAACACTATAACCGTGTGGCTCTGCCGCAGGATTGCCGCCGACGGCGAGGGCGCGACGAAGCTGCTCGAATGCAAAGTCAGCGGCGCAAAAGATAAAGATACCGCCAAGACTGTTGCAAAGAGCGTTGTCTGCTCGTCTCTGACGAAAGCCGCCATGTTCGGCTCGGACGCCAACTGGGGCAGGGTTCTCTGCGCCATCGGCTACAGCGGTGCGGATGTTGACGTCAACAAAATCGACGTTTGGTTCAAGTCAGATAAAGGCTCGATCCTCGTCTGCGAAAACGGCGCGGGAGTTGATTTTTCGGAGGAAAAGGCAAAAGAGATACTCTCCGAAAATGAGATAGATATTCTTATTGATTTAAAGAGCGGCGACGCATCTTCGACGGCGTGGGGCTGCGACCTGACATATGACTACGTCAAGATAAACGGAGACTACCGCACCTGATTGCGAAAAGCGGAGGGAAAGATATGAACATTTCAAACGCGGAGCGCGCAAGGGTTCTTGTCCACGCGCTGCCGTATATACAGGATTACGCAGGCAAGATAGTTGTCGTCAAATACGGCGGCAACGCGATGACGAGCGAAAAGCTAAAAGATTCCGTCATGCGCGACATCGTTCTGCTCTGGCTCATCGGCATAAAGGTCGTTCTGGTTCACGGCGGCGGTCCGGAGATAACTGATATGCTCCAAAAGACCGGCAAGAAGAGTGAATTCGTCAACGGTCTGCGCGTCACGGACAAGGAGACCGCCGATATAGTGCAAATGGTGCTCGCCGGCAAAGTCAACAAAAGCCTCGTCAACCTCGTTGAAAACAAAGGCGGCAAGGCGATGGGACTCTCCGGAATAGACGGCCACATGATTGAAGCGAAGATAAAAGACGAGAAGCTCGGCTTCGTCGGCGAGATAACAAATGTAAATATTCAGCCGATACTCGACGTTATCGACAAGGGATATATCCCGATCGTTTCGACCGTCGGCTGCGACAACGAGGGCAATGTCTATAACATAAACGCGGACACCGCCGCGGCGAAGATAGCCGGCGCGCTCAACGCGGAGAGCCTTATATCCATGACAGATATAAGCGGCATTCTTCAGGACAAAGATGACCCTGACACGCTCATCTCGGTCATAAAAGCGGACGAAGTTCCCGCGCTCATAAAGAGCGGCATCATCGGCAGCGGCATGATTCCGAAAGCCGAATGCTGCATCGACGCGATAAAATGGGGAGTTCACAGGGTTTTCATTATTGACGGCAGGATACCGCACTCAATACTTATTGAAATGCTGACAGACGAAGGCATGGGCACGATGTTCACGGCATAAAAGGAGATATAATGGATATATTACAGCAGCAGGACAAGGAATACATCGCCGGAACTTATGCGAGGTTCCCGCTGACCATCGAGGGCGGCAAGGGCTCCGTGGTCTGGGACGACGCGGGGAAGATATACACCGATCTGTCCTCGGGCATAGCGGTCAACACTTTCGGCATAGCCGACGACGAATGGATAAAAGCAATAACCGAGCAGGCGGGCAAAATTCAGCACATGTCGAACCTCTACTACACAGAGCCTTGCGTGAAGCTCGCGCAGATGCTCTGCGACCGCACGGGCATGAAAAAAGTTTTCTTCTCGAACTCCGGCGCGGAGGCCAACGAATGCGCGATAAAGGCAGCGAGAAAATACGCCGCAGAGAAGCACGGCGCGGACTGCTACAATATAGTTACGCTAAGAAACAGCTTCCACGGCAGGACGATAACCACCCTCGCCGCAACGGGGCAGGATGTGTTTCACAAGGATTTTCTGCCGCTGACTGAGGGATTTATCTATGTTGAGCCAAATGATATCGAGAAGATTGAAAAAGTTCTCTTTGAAAATCGCTGCGCCGCGGTCATGCTCGAAGTCGTTCAGGGCGAGGGCGGCGTCATGCCGCTCGACAAAGACTATCTCCAATCGCTCGAAAGAATCTGCCGCGAGCGCGACATTCTGCTCATCTGCGACGAGGTTCAGACAGGCAACGGCAGAAGCGGCAAGCTCTACAGCTACATGAACTATGGCATATTCCCCGACATCGTATCGACCGCAAAGGGGCTCGCGGGCGGTCTGCCGCTCGGCGCTACGCTGTTCAGCGAAAAGACAAAGGATGTTCTCACCCCCGGCTCCCACGGTTCCACTTTTGGCGGCAACCCGATATGCTGCGCCGGCGCGATAAATATTCTTTCGAGGCTCGATGAAAAGACTCTCGCCGGAGTCCGCGAGAGGTCGGAATATATATTTTCAGAGCTCAGCGGTGCACCGGGTATAAAAGAAGTCTCGGGACTCGGGCTGATGATCGGCATAAAGACCGAAAAGGACGCCTCCGAGGTCATAAACACCTGCATGAAAAAGGGCGTTCTCGTTATCAAGGCAAAAGACAAGGTCAGGCTGCTCCCGGCGCTCAACATTCCCATGGAGCTGCTCGAACAGGCAGTCGGCGTTATAAAAGAAGTCTGTGCAGACAAGGAGGCTTGAACATGACATTCAAAGACAGAGATTTTTTGAAACTTTTGGATTTCACTCCCGAAGAGATTGAATATCTTATCGACTTCGCCGCCTCTCTCAAGGCGAAGAAGAAGGCGGGCATACCGCACAAAATATGCGACGGCAAGAATGTTGCGCTGATATTTGAAAAGACGAGCACAAGGACAAGGTGCAGCTTTGAAGTCGCTGCGCGCGACCTCGGCATGGGCACGACTTATCTCGACCCCTCCGGCTCGCAGATAGGCAAAAAAGAGAGCATCGCTGACACGGCGCGCGTGCTCTCAGGCATATATGACGGCATTGAATACCGCGGCTTCGGCCAGTCGATAGTCGAGGAGCTCGCGCAGTATGCGACCGTCCCCGTCTGGAACGGTCTGACGAACGAGTTCCACCCGACGCAGATCCTCGCGGATTTTCTGACGATAAAAGAGCAGTTCGGGCGTCTTAAAGGCATCAACTTCGTCTACATGGGCGACGCCAGATACAACATGGGCAATTCGCTCATGGTCGGCTGTGCGAAGATGGGCATGAACTTCACCGCCTGCGCGCCGAAGAAATATTTCCCAGACAAGGCGCTTATTGACACCTGCATGGAGATTGCCGCGCAGACCGGCGCTGAGATAAAATTCTGCGAAAGCCCCGACGAGGCAGTAAAAAACGCCGATGTAATATACACCGACGTGTGGGTCTCGATGGGCGAGCCTGTCGAAGTCTGGGAGGAGCGCATAAATGACCTCGCACCCTATCAAGTCAACTCCGAGCTCATGGCAAAGGCATCGCCGAACGCCGTATTCATGCACTGCCTGCCCTCTTATCACGACATGAAAACAACAATAGGCAAAGAGATGGGCGAAAAGTTCGGGCGCGACTCGATGGAGGTTACGGACGAGGTGTTCGAGAGCGCACAGTCCGTTGTTTTTGCCGAGGCGGAGAACCGCATGCACACGATAAAGGCTGTCATGGCGGCAACGCTGACCGACGAGAGATAATATATATTAATGTATAGGAGCTGTCAAAAATGACGGCTCCTTTTTATCGGTTCGGCAAACAGGGATTTGTCGCGAAATCCGCACAATTTTATTGATATGTAGCTTGTAGGGTGCGGCGACTCGACGCACCGCTGCCGCGTGAGCGGCACGAAATCTTCGAAAAAGCCCGTTTTGCAGACCGTAGGGGCGAACTTCGTTCGCCTTTCAAAATCCGCACAAATTTTAGACCGCGTACTTCGTAGGGACAGCCCTTGCGGCTGTCCGATATCGGCGAAGCCGATACAAAGTTATAGGAAGGCTGAATTGTTGCTAATTGGTTTCTACCTTCGCTACACACCATAGTCAAACGATATATACTACCCGCATTTCGGCATTTTCTTTTTATTTGAAAAAGAAAACGCCTGCAAAAGAAAAGCAAAC
>OIAS01000139.1_pt1 | contig 30801 bp, 39 predicted proteins | sample 1580811 | NCBI WGS metagenome assembly OIAS01 (sample SAMEA3882513, study PRJEB24775) | human gut metagenome | biome: human-associated habitat; feature: intestine environment; material: feces | place: Netherlands | collected 2009/2010
TTCTTTGGTGCACCATCGGGGACTCGAACCCAGGACCCACTGATTAAGAGTCAGTACTGGGCAACGATACAACGTTCAAATTATCGCTTTACCGTTAGTCTCAGGCAGTCAAAAGTAGTCAGGATGGGTCCGGGATGTAGTCAGTTTGTAGTCAGGCCGTGCCCTCCGTTCTATCCGCAGCGGACGGGGCGGCGTTGAAATAATCGTCCAGTTTGCCGCTCATCTTCAGGCCGTCTTCGGCTTCCAGGTGGGTGTAGATCCGGGCGGTCATCTCGATGCTGGCGTGACCAAGCAGCTGCTGGGCGGTGCGCAGATCCACACCGGCGTGGTACAGGCAGGTGGCATAGCTGTGGCGCAGCATGTGGGCGTGCACCGGCAGCAGTGACACCCCCGCCACATAATAGACCCACATCTTTTTATAGGCTGACTGCGTCATCACGCCGCCGTCGGCTTTGGTCACAACGTGCTCCCCCAGGTGTGGGGTGGCGTCCAGAATCGCACGCAGCTTGGCAGGTACCGGCACCAGGCGGTGGGATGCTGCGTTTTTTAGCTCCATGCTGGGGTCCGGCTGATTGCCGCCCGCAAAGGTCACGGCTCTGCTGACAACCAGCGCCGCCGGGCCGACATCCCGCCATTGCAGGCCCAGGGCCTCTTCCTTGCGCAGGCCGCAGTAATAGCAGAGCGCGCAAAACGCCTTGGCCCGCGGCTCCGCAATAGAGGACAACAGTTCCTCCGCTTCGTCCTGCGTCAGGTATTTCTTTTGCTTAGGGCGCGCGTGGGTCGTAATGCGGATGCCGTCGGTGGGGTCATCGCGGATCAGGTGGTTTGCCTGGGCCGTCTGCATGATCTGCCGCACCGTGATCAGCACCTTGTGCTGCAGGGATTCCGACTGCTCCGTGATTTCCGCCATAATAGCCCGGATATGTACCGGCCGCACCTCCTGCAGCTCCATGCATCCAATGTGCTGCATGATGTGCAGATTGTAGGCATCCCGGTACATTTTGGTGGTGGCGGGCCGCAGCCCCTGCTTGTAGGAGCGCAGCCAGATTTTTGCCCACTCGCCCACCAGGGTGTGGTCCCCCACTTTCAGCCCCGCTTCATCCTGCGCCTGCACGGAGCGCACCGCGGCTTTCAGTTCCGCTTCGGTGCGGCCATACACCAGCCGCGTTTTGCCGTTGGAAAGGGTGATCCGCTTCTGGTAGCGGCCATCTGGACGGCGGGTCAATTTTTGTTTGGGCATAAAAAATACACCTCCAAGGTATGACTTGTAAGCCTGCCTTAAAGGTGATACAATACAAGTGTTGGGTTGGTATTGTATCCACTTTTGGTGGGCAAGCTGATCTATGGAAACGCTCTCGGTGTTGGTAGCACCGGGGGCGTTTTTTTATTTATATGTTGCTATTTCAATAAAAAATTTTGTCCTTTTGTCAATCAAAGAAACTGCCGCAAAAATGGGGCGCGCTTCCTTTTTTGCATTGTAAATAGCGTCTTCCAAATAGCTGGGTCGCAGTTCCCCAATCTTTGTATCGTTCCAATATGCTTCAATCGGAAAGCACTCCACATCTCCCGATTTTGATAATTTTAATTCTATTGGATCTCCTCTTTTCACTCCCATGGAGAGAAGCGTCGATGTCCTCTTTCTGTTACTACTTAGCGTAACATCTGCGTACAAGTTAGCTCGCAGACGCCCCTCCATCTGCGCTGGTGACAGCGGATTGTCTCCCAGTAATTTTCTAATCTCAGATTCTGAAGCATACAAAAATTTATCTTCAGCCGTGATCCTGCCTACTTGTTCCTGAAAAGTCATCGCGTTTTTTCTCCCTTCTGCAGACAACTTACCACTTCACGCCATCATTTCTTTCAGCTTTTCCCTGTCCCAAAGCAAAACGTTCGTCTTCTGGGCCGTTTCGATTGCCGCGGGGGTAAATGTACTGTTGGTAAGCACTACAGCAACCATCCGGTGGTAATACTGCGCGCCGGATGTTGCTTCCTGCACAGCATGGTTCCCTACCTTATCCGAATAGCATTTACACTGCACGGCATAAGTTACGCCGTCTTTTTCTGCCAGAACGTCCACGCCAAAGTCTCCGCTGGCCTGTGTGACCTCTACATTTACAAAACCATTTTCCTTTAGCAGTTCAGCACAGAAATATTCAAATTCATGGCCATCCATGGCATCTACTGCCGCAAGCTTGTTTTGCATTTCCGGGTAGTAGTTATCTGACAGCACTTTTTTGAGCTTTTTAATCTTATATTCAAGAACCCGTATTCTGATTAGATTCTCAATTCTTACCAGCGGAAACGAAAGAACTGCCGCAATAATTGCTATGCCTAAAAGGACAAAGGCCGGGGTGCTTCCTCTTTGAATCGAAGAAATTCCAAATCGCAAAAAAATCAGTACGAAAACTGCGCAAAATGTCACTAGGTATGGACGACTTTTTATCGTATTCCAGAGCTTTGATTTCACTGTGTGCCGCCTTTCTGCCACTCGCTGTGGCATATTTATTTAACGTGCTTTCTCAAAACCAGTGTGTATACCCCGTTGCCTTGCCTTCTATCTGGATGTCATCCAGCTCCGGGCCGGAGTAGGATTTGGGGCGGTAGGCGCTGTTGGCGGGCACAAGGGTGATGGTGCTGCCGTCATAATACACGCGCTTGAGGGTGGCTTCGTCCCCAATGCGGACGGCGGCTATTTCGCCATCTTCCACCTGCGGCTGGGTTTTGATGTAGACCACATCATTATCCCGGATGCCGGCATCAATCATGCTGTCGCCATGGCAGCGCAGGCAGAAATCGCAGACGATACCCTCCGGCACATCCACATACTCCTGCACGTTCTGCTCTGCGGTGATAGGCTCACCGCAGGCAATATCCCCCACCAGCGGCCGCTTGACGGTTTTGGGGCGGGGTTCAAAGCCGGCGGGGATGGCATCATCTCGCTTTTTCTGCAAGATTAGGGCATCCTTAATATTGCCTGCTTGAGCAAGGAGATCTCCATCTATTTCATTTACAATATCTAAAGTTTTGTCATCTATTCTAACATTGCTTTTTCCCAGCAGATAATCAATAGAAGTATTATAGAAATTCGCAATGTTAATTAGCGTTTCGGAATTCGGTTCGCGTGTACCTTTTTCGTAATTCACATAAGTGGTATAGGGCATTTCCAGCGCACGCGCTGCATCTTTCATGCTTATCCCGCGTTCCTGCCGCAGTTCCTGCATTCGGTTCATTATACGAACCTCCTTTTACTCTATATGTATATTATAATACACAAAACGAGTAACAGGTCAACTACAAAGCGCAAAAAATACTCAAAATGGGCATGGTGCACAATTTGCATCAACTCATTTTGAGCATTTTTTGTCTTTACAAATACCCAAAACGGGTATATTATAATTGCAGTTACCCGAAATGAGTAACGCAAAATGAAAGGAGGTAATAGTAATGCCTTATCCCAACATAAATGCCGAGCGAAGCCGCATGGGGCTGACTATTGAAGAATTGGCTGAAAAACTTGGCGTAACTCGGAAGACTGTTTATAACTGGATGGCTCGCGGGAACATTCCCCAGTCAAAGCTTGAAGCTATGTCGAGTCTTTTCAATTGTTCTATTGACTATCTGCTCAAGAAAAATCCTTAAGCCCCCACCAGTCCCCTGCTTCGGACTTCCAAGAGGTTGACAAGGATAAATTTGCAAAAGGAGGTAACCCCATGACCCTCTACACCGCCGACCGCCTGGCCGAGATGCTGGGCGTGCAAAAATCCACCGTACAGCAGCTTGTGCGTGCCGGGGAGTTTGGGCCCACGGTTAATGTGGCACGCAAGCATCTGGTGACCGAGGACGGCCTGGCCGGGTTCATTGCGCGCCGCACCGGCCCCGCGCACAGCGGCCTTGCCCCCGCACCGCAAACCAACTATCACCACCGGCACAGCGACCGCGACCCTGGGCCGATCTGAAAGGAGAACATCATGCCCCAAACAAAAACAGCCGCCCCGGTGCTGCAACACCGGAACGGCCAGACGAAAAATATCATCACCTGTATTCTACCCCACCTTGCCCGCGTTTGCAAGGTCTGCGCCAATTTTGCTTTGCTTGGCTGCGGGCTGGGCGCGCTGGGCGCCATGGCCGCCCTGACCCAGGGCGGCGGGGCGGCTGCCCTGGCCGGGCTGGCAGCCTGCCTGCTGGGCGGCTGGGCCGCGATCACGCTGCGGGAGGTGGCGACATGCGCGGAATCGTGATTGACCCCGGCGCAAAGCCGGAGCTTTACCGCCTGCCGGACACCCTGCAGGAGCTGCAGCGCTTTATGGGCGGGTACGCGCAGCGCTGCCCGATCGACAACAAATTTGCCGCGCTGTTTTATCTGCCGCAGGCAGGGCAAAACCTGCCGACCCGGCATTACAATGGCCGCTGGTTTTATGGGCGGCTCTGTCTTGTGGGCTGGCGCAACGCCCGCATGACGGACCTGCCCATGCCGCTGGCCGAAGAGTTGCTTCAGAAATTCACCCCTGTGGAGGTAACGCCATGAACGAGTATGACGCCATCCGCGCTGCTTTTGTCCACAACCGCAAGGATGCCGAACTGCTGCTGCACGAAACCGTGCGCGGCATTCTGGCCGAGGCAACAAGCAGCAAGGTCAAACAACTGGAAAAGATCAGTCTGTGCTACAGCGCTGCGGACACCGGCACTGCCCAGCGCAAAGCGTTGATCGACATGGAGGTAGAAGATTGACTGACTACATGATTTGCCAGAACCAGGACAACCACCTGCTGTACGCCTTAAAGCACGGCAGGTTCTGGTTCTGGGACAAACACCAAAACAAATGGGTACCCAGCGATTTTGCCGCCCAGCAGTACGCCAAGGCCCAGACCAAAGAGCCCGACCTGGCGCAGGAGGACTGGCTGGGGAGATGCTTCGGCATCCTGATGGATGACTACGAGGTACCGGACGCTGTGGTAAAAGCCCTGCGCGCGCTGTCCAACAAGGAGGAACCACCATGCAAAGTGAACACGACTGCCCCGAATGCGGATGCTGCTGTGACTACGGCCGCCCCTGCTGCCACGTTGGCGGAGGAAACATCGACCACCCAGGCGGGTGCAAACAGCTGCCCGCCGGACCCCTGCTCCCCTGCGGATGCTTCCGGTGCAATGTCAAACCCGTCCGGTGCAGCAGCTGCCTGTTCGGCAGCGGAGTTTGATTATTCGGGGCTGGATGCCCAAACCGTTACCGACCTGCACCTGGCCGAACAGATGTACACATCGGGACGCAAGCTGGCCGAAATGGGCCTGCGCCGCATGGCGGATGGCGTTTCCATTGCGCACGACGCGCTGTGCGGCGGAGTTGTCCACAAGATGGACAACTCAAAGCATGGGAACCGTGGTGAAGATACTTTCCGCCGCTGGTGCGAAAGCATAGGCGTGGGAAAATCTACCGCATACAAGCTGCTTCAGGTTGCTGCCCTGTTCGATTCCAGCAGCCCCCGCCAGCAGCAAGTGCTGGAAGAGCTTTCCCCTTCTTTATTATATGCTGCCGCCAAACCCAGCGCCCCCGCCGATCTGGTGCAGGCCGTCAAATCCGGCGACATTACCACCCACAAGCAATACCAGGAACTGTTAAAAGAAAACCAGCAGCTGCGCGCCGACCGGGTGAACGCCCTCAATGCCGCAGCCGCCGCCGAAGCCGCCCGCGATGCCGCCCTGGCCGATGTTGACGGCCTGCATGAGCAGAACCGCCAGCTGCAAGCCGCCGCCACCGGTGCCCAGGAAAGCTACCGCACCGCCCACAAAAACGAAGATTCCGCCCTGCGCCGCGCCACCGAAGCCGAGCAGCGGGCAAAGGAAGCGGAAAAGCAGCTGGCCGGTGCCCGCCAGGTTGCCGATGCCGCCCGGATGCGTGCCGACAAATACCAGCGGGAAGCCGAAGCCGCCAAAGCGCAGCCGGTGGCCGCCGCTGTGGACGAGGATGAGATCAACCGCCGTGCCCACACCCTGGCCGATGAACTGACCGCCCCTTTGCGCAGCGAGCTGGAAGCCGCCAAAGCTGCCGCCGCCACACCGGAACAAATCGAGCTGGACACCCGCAACGCCTATGACAGCCTGCTGCTGGCCGGGCGCGCCATGCAGAACGCCTGGAAGTCCGTCAAGCCGCAGCTGGCCAAGCTGCCGCCGGACACCCGCGCCGGGGCCATCAACCAGCTGACCAACACCCTGACTGAAATTCAAACGGAGGCAATAAAATGTCTGTAAAAATTGCGGCTCTGGAAGCCGAAAACGTAAAACGCATCAAGGCGGTTGCCCTCACGCCCTCCCCCACCGGGCTGACCATTGTGGGCGGCAACAACAACCAGGGCAAAACCAGTGTGCTGGATGCCCTGGCCTGGGCCCTGGGCGGCGAGAAGTTCCGCCCTACCGCCGCTGTGCGGGACGGTGCCCTTGCCCCGCCCCACCTGAAAGTGATCCTGTCTAACGGCGTTGTGGTGGAGCGCAAGGGCAAAAACAGCAGCCTGACCGTGACGGACCCCACCGGCCAGCGCAGCGGCCAGCAGCTGCTGAACGCTTTTGTGGAGCCGCTGGCGCTGGACCTGCCCCGCTTTATGCAGGCCAGCGATAAAGACAAGGCCGACACCCTGCTGAACATCATCGGTGTGGGGGATGCTTTGACCGGCCTGGACCGGGAGATCAAAGCCCTGTACGACCGCCGCACCGTGATCGGCCAGATCGGCGCCCAGAAACGCCACGCCGCCGAAGAGCTGACCGAATACCCGGACGCCCCGTCCGAACCTGTCAGCGCCATTGAGCTGATCCAACAGCAGCAGGAGATTTTGCTCCATAACGCCGACAACCAGCGCCAGCGCGACCGCCTGACCGAGATTACCCACGCCAAACACCGCGCCATGGATGAGCTGACCCGCCTGGACGAGCAGCTCAAAAACCTGCAGGAGCGCCGCAGCCAGCTGATGGAGGAATACAACGCCGCCTGCGTGCAGGAGGAAGCCGCTACCAAGACCGTGGCCCAGCTGCAGGATGAATCCACCGCCGAGCTGGAGCAGAGCATCCGCAATGTGGAGGAGATCAACCGGCAGGTATCCGCCAACCTGGCAAAATCCAAGGCTCAGGACGAAGCCGAGCGCTATGCGCAGGAATACACCGCCCTGACGGAGCAGATCAAGGCAAAGCGCACCGCCCGCATGGACCTGCTGAACGGCGCAGACCTGCCCCTGACCGGCCTGGGTGTGGAGGACGGCAGCCTGACTTACAACGGCAAGCACTGGCAGGACATGAGCGGCAGCGACCAGCTGCGGGTGGCCACCGCCATTGTGCGCCGCCTGAACCCCGACTGCGGCTTTGTGCTGCTGGACAAGCTGGAACAGATGGACCTTGCCACCCTGGCGGAGTTCGGCAGCTGGCTGCAGGCCGAAGGATTACAGGCCATCGCCACCCGCGTTTCGACCGGCGGGGAGTGCCAGATCATCATTGAGGATGGCAGGGCAAAAGACGCCGAGGAACCACCCACCCCCAAAGCATGGACGAAAGGAGCGTTCTGAAATGAGCAAATACGCAATCACATCCGGCACCATTGCCGCGCCGGTCAAAACCGTTCTGTACGGGCCGGAGGGCATCGGCAAAAGCACGTTTGCCGCCCAGTTCCCCGCCCCGGTATTCATTGACACCGAGGGCGGCACCAAGCGGCTGAACGTTGCCCGCCTGCCCGCGCCCACCAGCTGGGGCATGCTGCTGGATGAAGTTGCCGAGGTCAGCCGCGGCAATGTGCCCTGCGGCACCCTGGTGATCGACACCGCCGACTGGGCCGAACGGCTCTGCATTGACGCCGTCTGCGCCCGCGCCAAGGTCAAGGGCATTGAGGATTTCGGGTACGGCAAGGGCTATACTTACGCGAAAGAAGAGTTCGGCAAGCTGCTGGATGCCCTGGAAGAGGTGCTGAACACCGGGCACAACGTGGTGGTTCTGGCCCATGCTGCCATCACCAAGTTTGAGCAGCCCGACGCCGTGGGCAACTATGACCGCTGGACCATGAAAACCAGCAAACAGGTAGCCCCTCTGCTGCGGGAATGGTGCGACATGCTGCTGTTTGCCAACTACAAAACCGTGGTAGAAAAGGCCGGCAGTGCCCCCAACGCCAAGAACAAGGCCAGCGGCGGGCGGCGGGTTCTCTACACCAGCCACCACCCCTGCTGGGATGCCAAAAACCGCTTTGGCCTGCCGGAAGAACTGCCCTTTGAGTATGCCAGCATCGCCGCCTGCATCCCGGACCCGCACCCCGGCGCAGCCCCCGCGCCGCGCCCCATCATGGTAGAGGATGCCCCCGCCCCCAAGCCTGCACCGGTGCCGGTTCCCGCAGCACCTGCTGCACCGCCTGCCGTGCCTGCCGGGATCTCCGCCAGTGATCTGCAGGCGCAGGGCGTGCCGACCGCCCTTGCCCAGCTGATGGCCGCCAATAATGTGACCCCGGAGGAACTGCAGACCGTGGTCGGCCAGCGCGGGTACTTCCCCGCCGATATGCCGGTCAAGGATTACCCGGCTGATTTCGTCAGCGGCTGCCTGGTGGCCGCCTGGCCCCAGGTGCTGGAGATGATCTGCACCAACCGCGATGTACCATTTTAACAAATTTTAATACAAAGGAGATTTACCCATGGCTGAATATATGAACAACATGCCGGATGCTGCCCTGGACTGGGACAGCGAGGTTACCAACGAACAGCGGGAATTTGTGCTGCTGCCTGCGGGCGATTACCTGTTTACCGTGCAGGGCTTTGAGCGTGCCCGCTATGAGGGCAGCGCCAAGCTGCCGCCCTGCAGCATGGCCAAGCTGACCATTACCATCCATGGCGGCGACAAAGGCGAAACCACCGTCACCCACCGCCTGTACCTGCACACCAAGACCCAGGGCCTGCTGGGCGCCTTTTTTGAGAGCATCGGCCAGTGCAAGCGCGGCGAGACGTTCCGCCCCCGCTGGAACGAAATTGTCGGTGCGCAGGGCATGTGCCGCCTGGGCGTGCGGGAATACACCAAGCAGAGCGGCCCCCACGCCGGTGAGACCGGGCAGGCCAACGAGATTGAAAAGTTTCTGCCCCGCCCCGAACCCACCGCCGCCCCCAGCACCGGGTGGAAGCAGGGAGCTTTTTAAGTTAGGAGGTAGGAAGTAGAAGTTAGGAGTTTATGGTGTGCGCTAACGCGCACGGTTTGAATATCAGGCTTTTCATAATTTCAAAATTGCGGCGCAAGCCGCTTCTTCAACTCCTAACTCCTCACTCCTAACTCCTCACTAACACGGAAAGGATACTTATGCCCAACACAAACTCTCTCCCCCTCCGCCCCTATCAGCAGCGGGCGAAAGAACAGATCCATACCGAGTGGGAACAGGGGCGGCTGCGCACGCTGCTGGTGCTGCCCACCGGCACCGGCAAAACCATTGTGTTTGCTGCCGTGGCCGAAGACCAGGTGCGCGCCGGGGACCGGGTGCTGATCCTGGCCCACCGCGGCGAACTGCTGGAACAAGCCGCCGACAAGCTGCAAAAATCAACCGGCCTGGGCTGCGCGGTGGAAAAAGCCGAACAATCCTGCCTGGCCAGCTGGTACCGCGTTGCCGTTGGCAGCGTGCAAAGCTTGCAGCGCCCCCCGCGGCTGGAAAAGTTCCCCCACAATTATTTCAGCACCATCATCATTGACGAAGCCCACCATGCCGTGACCGACGGCTACCGCCGCATTCTGGACTGGTTCCCCGCGGCCAAGGTCCTGGGCGTAACGGCCACGCCGGACCGCGGCGACCTGCGCAATCTGGGCGAGGTGTTCGACAGCCTGGCCTATGAGTACAAACTCACCGATGCCATCCGAGACGGCTTTCTGTGCCGCATTATGGCGCAGACCATCCCCCTCAGGCTGGACATCTCCACCGTGGGCATGTCCGGCGGGGACTATGCCGTGGGCGAGCTGGGCAGTGCCCTGGACCCTTATCTGGACCAGATTGCCGCTGAGATGGCGCACTACTGCAAGGGGCGCAAAACCGTTGTTTTTCTGCCGCTGATCAAAACCAGCCAGAAATTCCGGGATACCCTGAACCGCCACGGATTCCATGCTGCCGAGGTCAACGGCCAGAGCACCGACCGCGCCCAGGTCCTGGCAGATTTTGACGCCGGAACCTACAACGTGCTGTGCAACAGCATGCTGCTGACCGAAGGCTGGGACTGCCCCAGTGTGGACTGCGTTGTGGTGCTGCGCCCCACCAAGGTGCGCAGCCTGTACAGCCAGATGGTGGGGCGCGGCACCCGCCTGCACGAAGGCAAAAAGGACCTGCTGCTCCTGGATTTCCTCTGGCTGACCGACCGCCACGAGCTCTGCCGCCCGGCCGACCTTGTGTGCGAGGATCACGCCGTTGCCCAGCAGATGACCGATCACCTGGCTGCCGCCGCCTGCCCGGAGGACGTGGAGGAAGCCGCCCGGCAGGCCGCCGAAGATGTGGTGGCCCAGCGGGAGGAAGCCCTTGCCAAACAGCTGGAAGAACAGCGCCGCAAGCGCGCCCGCCTGGTTGACCCGCTGCAATACGAAATGAGCATCCAGGCCGAAGACCTGGCCGGGTATGTGCCCGCCTTTGGGTGGGAAGCCGGTCCCCCCAGCGCCGAGCAAACCGCCGCGCTGGAAAAGCAGGGCATCTGCCCCGATGCGGTGGAATCCGCCGGCAAAGCATCCCTGCTGCTGGACCGGCTGAACAAGCGCCGGGATGAGGGATTAACCACCCCCAAGCAGATCCGCTGCCTGGAAAAATACGGCTTCCAGCATGTGGGCACCTGGAGCTTCAACGCCGCCAAGCACATGATCGACCGTATCGCCGCCTGCGGCTGGCGCGGCACCCCCAGGGGCGTGGACCCAAAGACCTATATGCCCTCTGCGGAAACAACCCCAATCTTTGACTTCGGATGGTAAACGGAATGGACAATGCAAATGATCTCAAGGAAGCCTTGGACTTTATCTCCCCGGCAAACTTGACCTATGAGGAATGGGTCACGGTGGGTATGGGGCTGAAAGAAGCCGGGTTCCCTGTTACCGCATGGGAGCAATGGAGTTCCCGCGATGGCAGCCGGTACCACAAGGGCGAATGCGCCCGCAAGTGGGAAAGTTTCCGCGGCAATCCCAAACCGATCACCGAGAACAGCATTTTCGCCCTGGCACGCAATCACGGCTGGCCGGGCCCCGCCGGGCATGAGCTGGACTGGAACGACGCGATCTGCGCCCCCGGCACCCGGCCGGACGGCGTTGTGGTGGATACCCGCTGGCTGGATGTGCAGGAGCTGAACATCCCCGAACAATGGGACCCCGCCGACCAGCTGCGCCGCTACCTGCAAGCCCTGTTTGAGCCGGAGGACCATGTGGCCTATGTGACCGAAAGCTACCTGCGGGATGACCGCTATGCCCCCACAAAAGGCTGCTGGGACCGCACCGCCGGTCAGCTGATGGACGAGCTTGCCCGCTGCGGCGGGGACATCGGCGCTGTGGTGGGTGATTACAACCCCGCCGCCGGTGCCTGGATCTGCTTCAACCCCGTGGAGGGCGGCCGCAGCAACAACAATGTGGCCGACTACCGCTATGCCCTGGTGGAATGCGACAACATGGAGCTGGAAAAGCAGCAGGCCATTATCCGCCAGCTGGAACTGCCCTGCGCGGCCCTGGTGTACAGCGGCAGCAAAAGCCTGCACGCCATTGTGCGGGTCGGCGCGCCGGATTATACCGAGTACCGCCGCCGGGTTGACTACCTGTACGCTGCCTGCAAGAAAAACGGCCTGATGCTGGACGAAGCCAACCGCAACCCTGCCCGTCTATCCCGCATGCCGGGCATCCTGCGCGGCGGCAAAAAGCAGTACCTGCTGGAAACCAACACCGGCAAATCCTGCTGGGAGGAATGGAAAGACTGGTTTGAAGCCTGCACGGACGACCTGCCCGATACCGAAAGCCTTGCCGATGACTGGGCCAGCCTGCCGCCGCTGGCAGATGCCCTGATTGAAGGGGTGCTGCGCCAGGGCCACAAAATGCTTCTGGCTGGTCCCAGCAAAGCGGGCAAAAGCTTTGCCCTGATCGAACTGTGCATCTGCCTTGCCGAGGGTGCCCCCTGGCTTGGCCGCTTTGCCTGTGCGCAGGGCAAGGTGCTTTATATCAATCTGGAACTGGACCGCGCCAGCTGCCTGCACCGCTTCAAAGATGTATACGAAGCCTTGCACCTGCCGCCCCGGAACCTTGCCAACATCGACATCTGGAACCTGCGCGGTGCCTCCGTCCCCATGGATAAGCTGGCTCCCCGCCTGATCCGCCGGGCTGCCAAGAAAGGCTACCTGGCCGTTGTGCTGGACCCGATCTATAAAGTCATCACCGGCGATGAAAACAGCGCTGACCAGATGGCCAAGTTCTGCAACCAGTTTGACCTGGTCTGCCGGGAACTGGACTGTGCCGTCATCTACTGCCACCACCACAGCAAGGGCGCGCAGGGCGGCAAGCGCAGCATGGACCGTGCTTCCGGCTCCGGTGTGTTTGCCCGTGACCCGGATGCCATGCTGGATATGACCGAGCTGGTTCCCACCGATGCCATCCGGGAGCAGCTGCACAACAAAGCGGCCTGCGCCGCAGCCAAAGCCCTGCTGGATGCCCGCGGCCATGCCGATGCTTACGGCCCGGACGATGCCCTGAGCCGCAGCCGGATGCTGGCCATTGCCAAGGAACACCTGCCGCTGCCCGATCTGCACCGCCTGGATGCAGACACCGCGGCTGCCATCAAGCGCGCCGATGCCATGACCGCCTGGCGCATTGAGGGCACCCTGCGCGAGTTTGCCCGTTTTGACCCGGTCAACCTCTGGTTCGACTATCCCATACACAAGCTGGACAGCGGCCTGCTGGAGGACCTGCAGCCAGAAAGCGATTACAAGCAGCTGGGTTCCCGCGGTGCCGCAAAGCGCTGGGGAGACAAAGATACTGCCGCCAAAAGCAAGCGTGCCGAACTGCGCACCGCCTTTGAAGCCTGCACCATGGATGGTAAAGTGACCATTTACAGCATGGCTGAATACCTGAACCTGAAGCCCGATACCGTGCGCCGACGCCTGAAATCCGACGGCGGATTTTGGATTGATGGCACCAGCGTGGGGCTGAAAGAGCCCGGAAGCAACGGATAACATTTCTTATATTTCACGGAAAATAGCCGCTATCACAAATCCGTCCGAACTTCCGTATTTCGGAAAATAGCCGCTATCCGTACCAAATACGGACGGAAAATAGCCTTATATATATAGTAAAAATCCGTCCGTGTGTTGGGGTATCCCAGAGGATGGGGCGTACACAGCCCCCATCCTTCCGGGAACCCACCCCAACACGTTGGCCACAAAAAAAGAACGAGGTGAAAATACATGCAATTTTTTATTCCCATGCAGCCGCCCACCACAACCCACAATGCCAAGCAGCTGCATGCCTTTATGCGCGGCGGCAAGCCCTGCGCCGTGCTGCACGACAGCCCGGAGCTGAAAGCCACCCGTGCCAAGCTGCACGCCTACCTGGCCCCTTATGCACCGCCTACCCCCTGCAGCGGCCCGGTGCGGCTGTTGGTCAAGTGGCTGTTTCCCACCGACGGCCGCCACAATGACGGCGAGTGGCGCACCACCAAGCCCGATACCGACAACCTGGAAAAAGCCCTGAAAGACGAAATGACCCGCCTGCACTTCTGGCGCGATGACGCATTCGTGTGCAGTGAGGTGGTTGAAAAGTTCTGGGCCGATACCCCCGGCATTTTCATCAAGGTGGTGGAATTATGATGCCTGTTTCAAGCGGCATGCGGTTCGATGCGGAAAACAGCCGGTGCATCCCTGCCGAACGGATGACGCCGGACGAATTGCGCCAGCTGCACCGCCTGGCCATTGAGCGCCGCCCCGAAGCCTGTCTTGGCTGCGGGCTGGAACATAATTGTTTTGTGTATGGGCATGGATGTGCCGTCATCCGCAAAGCATTGCGGCTGTTGGGAGGTGGGGCGGATGCCTGTCTTTGATTCCAACTGTCTCTACATCATCCAATGCCTGGCCCTTGTGTTTCTTGCGGCCCCCTGCGTGCTCTTTGCCGGCGGAATGCTGATCTGTGGGCTGATGTGGTGCGGGCTGCGCATCACCCGTGCGCTGAACCTGCGGCTGCTGGGCCTGCCGCGGTGCGGGCGCTGCCGCTACTGGGCCACCGTCCAGTGCCCGCTGTATGGCCGCAACACGCCGGATGATTTTTGCAGCCGCGGCGAAAGGTGGGGTGATTGATGGATATTCTGCTTTCGATCATCGGCAGCGCTGTTCTGGCCGCGCTGCTGGCCGCCGCCTACACCGCCGGGCTCTGCGCCGGAAAGGCCACCGCCCACCTGGACGAGGACGACGAGCCGAAGATCTACATGGATCATACACATGGAGGTGAGGATTGATGTCAAAATATTCCGATAGGCCCTGCGCCCGCTGCGGCAAAATGATGCTGCATGCCTATTGCAGCCAGCGCTACTGCAAAGCCTGTGCCCCGCTGGTGCGCAGCGACGATGCCATCATCAACCGGGCCAAACAGCGCAGCCGCCGCGCCATGAGCGAGATCGCCCGCGTGGAACGTGCCGCCCGTGCCCTTGGCCTAACCTATGGCTGCTATGTGGCCCTGCATGAGCCGAGGAAGGGGTGATGCCGATGAGCAGGACGCATTATGGCTGGTGGGGATATGTAAAAGATATCATCCGCCGCTATCCCACTCTTTGCGAACAGGAAAAAGCCCTGCACGAAACCTGTATCAGTCCCGATCTGAGCGGCATGCCCCGCGGCTCCGGTACCCCCACCGACCCGGTGGCCGATGCCGCCCTGCGGGAACTGCCGGAGATCAACCGCCGGGAAATGGAAGCCGTGCGCCAGGCCATTGCTGAAACCCTTACCCTGGATACCGGCCAAGAGCGCATTCAGGTGATCCGGTGCGTTTTCTGGGACAAAACGCATACACTGGAGGGGGCCGCAATGAAGCTGCACCGCTGCAAGCGAACCATCGCCCAGTGGCATGGGGAGTTTATACGGTGTGTAGCCAAGTATTTTGGGCTTTTATAAAAGTATGTTGATCATTCTTCAATTTTATGTTATCCTTATGAAAAACTAAAGGAGTGTTGCGAATATGGCCGGTTGGGACGATATACTAAAGGAGTTAGGTGATACTCCTTCTCCTTCGGATCTTGTTCGGAGAAAATATATTAAACAGCTGTCGCAATACACGAAAAGGAATACCATCGCCTACTACTCTGCCTTTATTACGAAGAATGGTGGAAATATCGATATCAATGATTCAGATATGACCGGCTTTATGAACGCGTTGAAAGGCATGGATTGTTCAAAGGGCTTAGATTTGATTTTACATACACCAGGTGGATCGCCCGCTGCTGCTGAGGCAATCGTTCAATATCTTCGCAGCAAATTTGGCAAAGATATTCGTGTTATTGTGCCCCAAGCAGCTATGTCTGCCGGCACAATGATTGCTTGCGCATCGAAAGAAATTATAATGGGAAAACATTCTAGTTTAGGTCCCATTGACCCTCAATTTAGTGGAATTCCTGCATATAATATAAAACAAGAATTTGAAGAAGCTAAAATTGATCTGTCTGAACATCCAGAAAACGCCCAATACTGGTCTATAAAGCTATCTCAATATCCCGCTGCTTTCATGAAAACGGCAATTGATGCAATCGAGCTTTCTAGTCTCCTTGCAAGAGACTGGCTTGGTTCTTGTATGTTCAACAAAGACGATGAAGATGATCGCAAGATTATAGAAAATATAGTTCACAATTTAAATGAACACGACAGCTCAAAGAATCATGGTCGTCATTTTAATATAAAATTTTGCCAAGGTATCGGATTAAAAGTCAAATCAATGGAAGATGACAATAAACTACAGGATAAAATTTTGAGTGTTCACCATGCTTATATGCTAACAATGTCTGGAACCGACGTCTGCAAAATCATAGAAAATCAGAACGGAAAAGCCGTTATAAACCATCTCCGTTCTTGAACGCTTCAGTCAAAGGAGAAATTTGCTATGAACAATCTGCATGCCGAAGTCGATTTATTATATCAGCAGCTTAATATTCCTACCGGTACTATGCAACTTAATAACACTTTAAATTTAGGCAAATTAAATCGTGAGAATGCTTTCTCGGAAAGTAATTCTAATCGTACACGCGAAACGCCTGTCCAGGGAAAATCCGATGGGTTGAAGCTTAAGAAGATCGATCTGCATTAAAAAGCCAAAATTCCATGCTATAATACCATCATCAAAAGCCGTAAGGAACGGGGCGACCGCCTTACGGCTTTTGTATTGTCATTTTATCCTCCCCATTTCAGCCAGACGGCCATGCCCCGCCTGGCTGTTTTTATGCCGCACAGCCGGCCCTTTGGCAGGGGCGCTGTGTTCCCAAGCAACGGCACAGCAAGGGTGCAAGGCCCTTGTGCGGCCCCACTCCCCGGCACCCGGCAAAGGCTCACACACTTTACTCTCTTTCCTTTTGTCCGTGCGTGCCGGGGTTCTTTAATATTCCACCCCGCCCCAACCCGGCGGGGTATTTTATTGCAGAAAGGCGGTGAAACATGGCATACAAACGCAACCCGGTTGGGCGGCCCCCGAAGTACAAGAGCGTGGAAGAGATCCAAGGCAAAATTGATGCCTATTTCACCGCTTGCAAGGGGCACCCCCTGATGAACCCGGATACCGGCAAGCCGTTCCTGGACAAATACGGCCTGCCCATTATTGTGGATGCCAAACCACCGACGGTAAGCGGGCTGGCCCTGGCGCTGGGGTTTTCCTGCCGCCGGGACCTGAACGCCTACCAGGGCAAAAAGGAATTTTGCACCACGATTACGCGCGCGAAGGCCCAGTGCGAAGCATACGCCGAAGAACGCCTGTTTGACCGGGACGGCACCAACGGCGCGCAGTTCAGCCTGCGCTGCAACTTTGGCTGGAACGACAAGCCCGCCGAAGCACCACCCCCGCCCGCTGATGACGGCTTTTTGACCGCAATGCAGCAGCAGGCGCCCGAAGCCTGGAAGGATGGTGCGGATGAACCCGGTTAAGCCTGCCGCGTTCCGGTTCCGGCCGTTCAGCCGCCGCCAAAAGCAGGTACTGACCTGGTGGTGCAGCACCTCCCCCGTGCAGGCGGCGGACGGGCTGATCGCGGACGGATCCATCCGTTCCGGCAAAACTGTTTCGCTCTCCCTCAGTTTTGTGCTGTGGGGCATGGCGCGCTTTAACGGCCAGAACTTTGCCCTGTGCGGCAAGACCATTGCCAGCCTGCGGCGCAACGTAGTGGGGGTGCTCAAGCAGATGCTGACCGCCCGCGGCTACACCGCCGCCGAGCGCCGGGGCGACAATTTGCTGATTGTGACCCGCGGGACCGTGACCAACTATTACTACCTGTTCGGCGGCAAGGACGAGGGCAGCCAGGACCTGATCCAGGGCATTACGCTGGCAGGTGCGCTGTTTGACGAAGTTGCCCTGATGCCGGAAAGCTTTGTAAACCAGGCCACCGCCCGCTGTTCTGTGGACGGTTCCAAGTTCTGGTTCAACTGCAACCCGGAGGGGCCGGAGCACTGGTTCTACAAAAGCTGGATTTTGCAGGCCCGCGCCAAGAACCTGCTGTACCTGCACTTTACGATGGATGACAACCTGAGCTTGTCCGAGCCGATCAAGGCGCGGTACCGGGCGCAGTACACCGGCGTGTTTTATGAGCGGTACATCCGCGGGCGCTGGGTGGCGGCCGAAGGTCTGGTTTACCCCTTTGTGGCGGCCAACCCGGATGCCTACCTGCTGCGCGGGCCGACCGCCGGGATGGATGGCCGCTTTTTTGTCTCGATCGACTACGGCACCCACAACCCGTGCAGCATGGGGCTGTGGTGCGTGCAGGCCAACCGGGCAGTGCGCATCAAGGAAAGTTACTACAACTCCCGCGAGGTCCAGCACCAGCGCACCGATGAAGAACATTACGCCGCGCTGGAAGAGCTGACCCGCGGTTACTATGTGCAGGAAGTGGTGGTGGACCCCTCCGCCGCGTCTTTCATTGAGACCATTCGCCGCCATGGGCGGTACATGGTGCGGGCTGCCGCCAACGATGTGCTGGACGGCATTCGGGTCACGGCCAGCTTGCTGCAAGCCGGGCGGGTGCAGATCCATGAAAGCTGCACAGATGCCCTGCGGGAGTTCAAGATCTACTGCTGGGACGACAAAGCCCCGCAGGATGCCGTCATCAAGGAGAACGACCACGCCATGGACGACATCCGTTATTTTTGTTATACCGTGCTGGCCCGCGAATACCGCTGGGCGGATTGGAGGAAGTGAAGATGTTCCAAAAGCTTTTGCGCTGGCTGCGTGCCCAGATTGGCACGCTGTTTGGCGATGCCCCCGGCGCAAACGACATTATCCTGTCCGGCCAGATGGAAAATGCCCTTGCCCTGTGGGCCCAGATGTACGAGACGGGCGGCCCCTGGTGCACGGCCAAAAATGACCTGCACAGCCTGCACATTGCAGCCAGCGTGGCGCGAGAGTTCGCCCGGCTGGTCACGATGGAGCTGAAAGTCAGTCTGTCCGGCTCTTCGCGGGCGGACTATCTGGCAGAGCAGCTGGCCCCGTTTCTGGACAAGCTGCCCAACTACACCGAGATTGCCTGCGCACTGGGCGGGGCAGTGTTTAAGCCCTATGTTTCCGGTGACCGGCTGCTGGTGGATGTGGTGCAGGGGGACTGCTTTTTCCCCACCACCTTTGACACCACCGGCCGCCTGACCGGGGCGATCTTCTCCGAGCAGCTCAAGCGCAAAAACACGATCTACACCCGCCTGGAGCGGCACGAATACGCCGCCGGGGTGCAGACCATCCAGAACAAGGCGTTTGCCAGTTCCAGCACGGCCAGCCTGGGGCAGGAGATCCCGCTGGCCGATGTGCCGGAGTGGGCCGACATTGCGCCGGAGGTGCGCATTGAGGTGGAGCGGCCGTTATTCGCTTACTTCCGCATTCCCCTTGCCAACCGCAATGACCGGCACAGCCCGCTGGGGGCCAGCGTTTACGCCCCCGCCGTGGATACCATCCACGATGCAGACGAACAGTTTGGCCGCCTGTTGTGGGAGTACGAGGGCGGCCAGCTTGCCATTGATGTGGACGCTGCGGCCCTGCGCCCCACCGGGGACGGTGGTTTCCAGATGGACCAGCGCAGCGGGCGGCTGTACCGCGGCTGCATGACCGGCAATGTGGCGGACCGCACACTGTTCAATGTGTTTGCGCCCGCCCTGCGGGATGAAGCCTATCTGCGCGGGCTTGACGGCATTTTGAAGCGGATCGAGTTCCAGTGCGGCCTTGCCTATGGCACCCTGAGCGACCCCCAGAATGTGGACAAGACCGCCACCGAGATCATGGCAAGCAAGCAGCGCAGCTACTCCACCGTAAAAAGCATTCAGCACGCGCTGCAGGTGGCGCTGGATGACCTGCTGTACGCAATGAACGCCTATGCCGACCTGTACCAGCTGGTTCCCGCAGGCAGCTACACCGCCGTGTACAACTGGGACGACAGCATTGTAAATGACCCCAGCGAGCGCAAGCAGCTGTTCTGGCAGTATGTGCAGGCGGGCAAGTTCCCCATGCAGCGCTACCTGACCGAGTTTGAGGGCTACAGCCAGGAGGAAGCCGCCCAGATCGCGGCTGAAACCAGCGCCGAGAACACCGCCGACGAAACCCTGACCTTTGCCCCGTGAGGTGATGCCCCATGCTGACCCCTGACCAGCTGGAAGCCCTGCCCCGCCGTTTTGTGCAGCTGTGGCAGCAGGTGGAAGACGACATTTTGCAGGACATTGCCCGGCGCATGAAAAGCCTGGGCGAGCTGGACCCGCTGACCCCAACGGCCATATGGCAGGCATGGCGGCTGGCCGAAACCCGCGCCGTGCGCAGCAACACCGTTGCCACGCTGGCGAAGTACACCGGCAAAAGCCGGGCGGAGATCAAGCGGCTGCTGGAAACCGCCGGGGCACAGACCCTGGCTGCGGACGATGCTGTTTACGCTGCTGCCGGGCTGGACCCGCCGCCGGTCAACCAGTCCCCTGCCCTGCTGAACCTGCTGAATGCCGGGTACCGCCAGACCTGCGGCACCTGGCAGAACCTGACGGCCACCACCGCCAACACGGTGACCGGCACGTTTGAGGACCGGCTTTCCCGCGCGTGGGGGCTGGTCAGCACCGGGGCCATGGATTACAGCACCGCCATCCGCCGCACGGTGGATGACCTGGCGGACACCATGCCGTACATCACCTACCCCAGCGGCCACACCGACACGCTGGAAGTGGCCGCCCGCCGGGCGGTGCTGACCGGCGTGAACCAGACCTGTGCAAAATTGCAGCTGGCCCGCACGGAAGAGATGGGCTGCGAATTTGTGGAAGTGACCGCCCACGAGGGGGCCCGCCCCACCCATGCGGTGTGGCAGGGCAGGGTCTACCACCGCGGCGGCGCTGTGGTGCAAGACGGTGAGCGGTACGAGGATTTTGAAACCGCCACCGGTTACGGCACCGCCCCCGGCCTGTGCGGCTGGAACTGCCGCCACAACTTTTACCCGTTCTACCCCGGCATCTCCGTGCGCAACTACACGGACGAACGCCTGGCCGAACTGGACGCCCGCAATATCCCCTACGGCGGCGGGCTGTACACCCGGTACGAGATCACCCAGATGCAGCGGGCGCTGGAACGCAGGGTGCGCAAGTACAAGCGCCGTTACCTGGCCGAGACCGCCGCCGGGGTGGATGCCAGCCAAAGCGCCGCCAAGCCGAAAGCCGCCCGGCAGCAGCTGAGTGCGTTCCTGGCAGAAACCGCGGATAGGCTGGACGGCGCAAGAGCTGCCGTTCCGGGATTTGGGCAAAGGGAAGCAAAACAGGCGGATGCAGCGGCAAGTGCCTTGCAATCCGCCCAAAACAATGCTACACTGAAAGAAATCAGCCTGGGGTACAAGGAGATTACCATCCAGAGCATTCAGCACATTCAGCCATTTGCCTGTGAGACGCTGGACGCCGCGGGCAGCCGTGCCCTTGCCAATGCCCACAAAAAGCTGCTGTTGGAAGCCCGGAAAGTTCCGCTTGGAACAGAAAAGGCCCGCTGCTATGGGCTGGATATGCAGCCCGTGAGCGGATATTTTACCGGCGAGCAGGAAGGAGGCGTTCACATCCCGAATTTCAGCACGCCTCACATTGCAATACACAACCATCCAAGTGGGATGACCTTTTCGCCCGAGGATATTCTTGGCTTTGCGAGCCGGGATTCGATGCAGATGCTGACGATTGTCGGCAATGACGGCAGTGTATATGCACTGGAAAAGACCGCCGCAACCGATTTGATCTCTCTAAAAATGGCTGCTCGCACGCTGAATCACACAGCAAACGACCCCACGATGCCCAAGACGGCTGTCTATAATCTTGTCACAGATTTTTTAATGGAGATTTCACAATATGGGGTACAATATTACACCAGAGGAAATTGAAAAAATGAAGGCATTCCTCAAAGAGCATCCAGTTGACCCGCAATATGAAGGTTTGCTGGATGGTAATATCCCGCTGGATCAGGTAGATGCACAAATCTACACATCACTACTGAGGCAACTGGGCGAATTACCCGAATAACCCACTAACACTTCAACCACGATGCACCCGCACCGTGGTTTTTTCATGCCCATTTTTAGGAGGATACAATGAAGAATCTGCTTGTCCTGATGCTTGCCATTTTGACCGTGTTGACCAGCCCGGAACGGTTCAAGGTGAATTACATCTGCCCGCACCAGTACCGGCTGTGCTTTTACACGGACGTTTTGCCCAGCATTGAAATTGTGCCGTAAAGACCGCACCAACATTTGTTGAAACCACGATGCACACGCACCGTGGTTTTTTATGCCTGCCCTGTATAAGGGGCAGGCGGGCTGTTCGCAGGGCATTCAAACACCGGGCAAACCACTGGTATCATGAGAGTGATTCCGCCGAGGATGACGAACGCACGGCATCCGCGTTCCGCATCGGCCATCGGGCTGGTACTGCGGTACTGCCGCCCTGTTCGACTCCTTAGCAGCTCACGGAGCACCAAAACAAAAACACCCGCCGGGGTACGGCGGGTGCTTTTATTTTGGTGGAGCGACTTGAGTTAAATCCGAACCGAAGGCCGCCTGAATTTCCGCAAGTGTGATCGTTTCTGTTCCGTCCTTGAAGTTGTAGGTAAAGACCAGCTTATCGTCAAACACATAGATGGAATTGATGAACGTGTCGATGATCTGCTTCTGATACTGCGGGTCGTCTATGTTGCCATACTTGAAGCGGCTGATCCAACTGACTACCTGCTCTTTTGTGTAGCGCGGCCTTGCCATCTGCGCCTGCAATATGGATAGCTTCAACTCTTCCCGCTGCATTTCCAGCTTCTCCAGCCGCTCCTTTGTGGAGGCGGTGAGCACGCCCATCTGAATGGCGTTGAGCATATTGTCAATGGCTTTTTCACATTCAGTCAACTGCTGGCGCATGGCTGGGAGCGAGGTATCTTCCTTTTCCTGCAAGGCCACGATTGCTTCCGCAATGCGGCTGATTTCATCGTCCTGCAATACGCGCTGCACCGTCACAAGAACTGCCGCCCGTTCGATCCAATGCTTTCTGACAGCTTTTCGCTTGCAGCCCAGCTTTCGCTTCGCACCGCCGCATTTGTAGTAATAATGTTTGACGCCCTTTGTGCTGCTGGTGCCGCTTTCCCCGGCCATCAGCCGTTCGCAAGTTCCGCAGAACAGCTTCGTTGTCAGCAGATATTCTTCCGTCGCTTTGGCTTTGGCGGGGGCCTTTTTGTTGAACGCCATACGCCGCTGCACCCGGTCAAACAAGTCATCGTCAATGATTGCAGGGATTCCTTTGGGGATGATCACGCTCCCATACTGGTACTCGCCGATGTACTTCCTGTTTTTGAGGATCAGACTGACCCCACCGATTTTGAACGCCTTGCCCTTTTTCGTTTTCAGCCCACGTCCGTTCAGCGAAGCCGTGATCTCGCTGATGCTCTCGCCGCTGTCATAACGAGTGAATATCTCCGTTACCAGCGGGGCGGTCAGAGGATCGACGGCAAGCACACCGTCTGTGCCTACCACATACCCCAGCGGCGTATTTCCGCCGTTGTTTTTGCATTTAAGCGCGTTCTCTTTCTGTCCGCGCTGTATCTTCTCGGACAGCTCAGCGGAGTAATATTCGGCGTAGCCCTCCAGCATGGATTCAAGGATGATACCCTCCGGCCCGTCGGAGATATTCTCCTTGACGGATACGACCTTCACGCCGTTCTTTTTCAGAATCCGCTTGTAGTGGGCGCTGTCATAGCGGTCGCGGGAGAAACGGTCGAGCTTCCATATCAGCACCACATCGAACAGCTTTTGCTCGCTGTCCTTTATCATATTTTGAAATTCTGGTCTGTCTGCGGTTCTGGCGGACAACGCTCTGTCGATATAGCTGCGGAGAATGGTGATGCCGTTTCGTTCGGCATACTCCGTACACTCGCGGAGCTGACCTTCAATACTTTCTTCTCGCTGGCTGTCCGAGGAATAGCGGGCGTAGATCACGGCTTTCATTTCGTATCCACCTCCGAGAGCATCTGCACAAGCGTTGCCTTCAGTCGTTCGTTCATAGCCGAGCCGGGGTCGAAGCACATTTCCACGAACCGCGCCATTTCGGGATTGTTCAGGCCGAGCTTCACACAGTTGTTATAGATCATGCCGTGTGGGTCGTCCGTCCTGCCGAAAATGTAGTCCAGCGACACGTCAAAGTAGTCTGCGTATTTCAGAAAAACCTCCGGGGAGGGCGTGGAATCGTCGATCTCATACCGGGCAAGGGCGGATTGGGAAACGTCAAATTCCTTTGCCAGCTTCGCCTGCGAGAGCCTGACGCTTTCGCGCAAGCTCCTGAGCCGTTCACCGATGATTTTCAAGGCTGCGTCACCTCCTTTTCTGTTTCAAGTATACCCAGAAACAGAGAACATGTCAATGATACATTCACATAACGCCGCGATTCTCTGACGCGCGGCAGGCGCAAAAGCTCCGCAGGAGCGCAGCCGATTTTGCAAAAATCGTTCAAAGGGGCTTGGGGACAAATTTCCCCAACAAGCGCAAAGTGGCTCCAAGCCACCTTGCTTGCCAAGTGTGAAGCCAACAGGATTTGCACGGCGGCAAGCAGCAAAGTGGGTACCGCTTTGCCCTGCTTGCCAGTCCGTTTTCCGTTCTGCAAATCTTCCTGTTTGAACATGGCTGTGGGAGGGCATATAATGCGGTGAAGCGTCGCGGCGTTCATAGAAATGTTGCATGTTTGAGCGGAGATGGGAATTGAAAAGCTCGCACTTTGCATGGTATAATCGTATTGGATAGTTATAAGTGATTTGAATAATCCTTCTGCCCGCCGACAAAGCAAAAGAAACCGACCTGATTTTTGGAGGTGAACAATATGACGAAAAAGAAGTTATGGATTGCGATCCTCGTGGCTTTTGTAGTGCTTGCATCATCCGTTGTTTATTTGAACCGGGCTGTAATTTTTCAGCGCGGCAATCCCATTCCTTATCTTACAGCGGCTGCCAGAATTTCTGAAAAGAATCCCTATGTAGCGGTGGATGAAGCAAAGGGCGTCTATATCTCCAAGCGTGGAGAATGCCCGGAATTGCTTGAGTATTATCAGGAAAAAACAGGGATGGAATTTGTCGAACAGGCTGGGAGCAGCTACCTGTTTACTGATGGGAGCCGAAATGAAGTAGCCTCGTCTGAGGTTTATTGGGGGCGTTATACGGTCTGGGTGTTGCCCACTATGGAAGCTGCCGAGATCTCCGATGCTGAGCAATACGACGCGAAGCCTGTCATTTATCTCTACCCGGAGAAGAAAACTGCGGTCACTGTGAAATTGAACTATGCCGGAGAACTGACCTGCACATATCCTGCTTACAATGACGGCTGGAAGGTTTCCGCCAGTCCCGACGGCACATTGACAGACGCCGCCGGGCAAACGTACAACTATCTTTATTGGGAGGGCGTAAACAGCGTTGCTTATGATTTTTCCGAGGGCTTCTGCGTAGCCGGAAGCGACACCGCCGTTTTTCTGGAGAACGCCTTGAACCAGTTGGGACTTACCCGGAAGGAAGCAAACGAGTTTATCGTTTACTGGCTGCCGCTGATGAAAGAGAATCCTTACAATCTCATTGCATTTCAGTCTGACAGCTATACGCAAACGGCACAGCTATCCATTGAGCCAGCACCCGATACGCTGCTGCGGGTATTTATGGCGTGGAAGCCGCTTGAGAGCGCCGTGGATATTTCTAAGCAGAACCTCACCGCACCGGTGCGCACCGGCTTCACGGCAGTGGAGTGGGGCGGCTGTCAAGTTAGGTGATCGTTGGAGTCAAAGAACGTCAAACTTCATTCTCAGGAGGACTGCTATGAACACAAAAACAAAGCAAGGCGGGCTTGGCATCGTATCCATCCTGACGATTGTATTCATTGTTCTGAAGCTGTCGGGCGTGATTAAGTGGCACTGGATATGGGTGCTTTCGCCAATCTGGATTTCCGCATTGACTGCCGTCATTCTTTTTGCCGGTATTCTGATTGGCGGAAGGCTGAAGAAGGGCAAGTGGTAAACTTAACCTGAACGAGGATATAAAATTGGTTCCGGCGGGCAGGCACAGTCTGTGCTTGCCCGCCTTGTCTGCCGAAAAGCGAAACGGGCGGCGGCTGTCAATGGCGCGAAGCGTTCATCTTGACCATTGATTGCCGCTGTCCGTTTTGCTATCTCTCTGGCGCTGCTCCCTCAAGAGTGCCGTTTTTCGCTCGATTTTTCTGGCTCTTGACTTAGGGAAATTGAGGATTTTCGAACAGAAACCGCTCCGATGAAGCATTCCTTGTTGGAAACGTCCCTGTCGGCTGTATTCGGTTTTTATCGCCTCTTGACCGCGTTCCCTTAGCTGTTGACGTTTAACTAAATTGCTGCTATAATGAATCCATAATTTCAGACACACGACACCATGCAGACACCGCAAGCCTTGCTTGACAGCGTGTCTGCTTTTCATTTCAAAAGAGAGCGATCCTGCTCGGAAAGGAGAAGAAACGAATCGATGTCAACATTCAGCGGTCAGAAAAACAGTGGCATGGAGATTCCCGATTACGCCATTGAACGCATCGCCCGCTGCCTGCTGCCCATGATCCAGGCGTACTATGAAAGCGATGAAGGTCAGGCGGAACTGGCGGTGTGGAATGAGAAGAAAGACGCTGAAGACACAAGAGAACAAGACAGAAAGACGGCATGAAAAAGTAAGGGAGTGCGCTCGGCACACTCCCTTTTCATATTCATTTTTCGTAGGTCTGGTATTCTGTGACAGCGTTCAGATACGCCTCAATGTCGCCATTCAGAACGAGGTCTGCATAGGCCAGCGGGTCGTTGTAGATGAGATAGTCCAGCTCCGCCCGCTGGAAGCGGTTGTCCGCCACCTCGTTCTCCACGGCGGTGCAGTCGATGGAGCAAATGCTCCCGTCCGTGAAGCGAAGCTCCACACAGGCGGTATCCATATTGAACGCACAGCTTATGAGCTTTTCCATGGGTATATCCTCCTGAATTTGATGTTATTCTATCCCGAAACTAAACTTCAATGTCCTTGATAAAAACAAGAAATCCGAACCCATGACCAATCGGCAAAAGGTTCGGATTATATTGTTTTGGTGGAGCTGACGGGAGTCGAACCCGTGTCCGAAAAGAAAGCGGTTAGAGTATCTCCGGGCGCAGTGCATTTATTAAAATTCCCGCAGTGCGAGCGAGTGCACACGCTTGACACATTGGTAGCTTCATAAATTCATGACAGGCGGCAAAGCTTAGGCCCGTGCACGTTCAGTACCTAATCGACGCCCTGACCCTGTGCGGTACTAAAACAGGCAGGACGGTCGTGCCTAATTAGGCAGCGACGGCAACAGTATAATCGTTGTCAGTTAATTTTGTTTGGCACTTTTATCGTGGTGCACCGCCACGGCCCGCTGCTCACGCCTCTCTCTCCCCGTCGAAACCATTACAGCCCCATATAAGCGCTATGCGGCAGAACCACACAGCGTGGGAAAACAAAAGTGTGTGCGCGAAAAAATTATCTTCTTGTTTTGATTGCGCGGTCAATATCGCGTTTGGCGTCCCGTGCGGCGGCATCAGCCCGCTTATCGTACAGCTTTTTGCCTTTGCACAGGCCCAGTTCCACTTTTACACGCCCCTGCTTGAAATACAGTTGGAGCGGCACCAGTGTGTACCCCTGCAGTTTGATCTGCTGCTGCAAATGGCGAATCTCGCTTTTATGCGCCAGCAGGCGGCGGGGGCGGCGGGGATCTTTATTAAAGATATTTCCCTGCTCATATGGGCTGATGTGCATGCCTTTCAGGATGATCTCACCATCATCAATATCTGCCCAGGAATCCTTCAGGTTGACCCCGCCGGCACGCAGGCTTTTGACCTCGGTGCCGACCAGTTCAACGCCGGTTTCCAGCGCTTCGATGACAAAATACTCGTGGCGCGCTTCACGGTTTTGGGCAATCACCTTTTTGCCGGGCTTTTCCTGTGCCATCAAGCGCACCTCCTTTCAAAGCCGTTTTCCCCTGCAGCACGCAAGTCCATTCCGCTAAGGGGTATACAGTATAACGCAGTAAAATCGTTTTGTCAAGCCAAATCGAGCGTCACATTTCGCCGCGGCCTTCCATAGCGCGGTACAAAGTGGTTTCATCAGCGTATTCCAGGCTGGAACCAACCGGCAAGCCATAGGCAAGGCGGGTGGTTTTGATGCCCAGGGGCTTGATGAGCTTGGCCAGGTACATGGCGGTCGCCTCGCCTTCCACCGTAGGGCTGGTGGCCATGATGACTTCCTTTACGGTGCCGTCCAGGCGGGCCAGCAGCTCCTTTACGCAAAGCTGATCCGCGCCGATGCCGTCCATGGGGGAAATCAAGCCATGCAGCACATGGTACAGGCCGTTGAACTCATGGGTGCGCTCAATGGCTTTTACATCCCGCGGGGATTCCACCACGCAGATCACGGAGCGGTCCCGTTTGGGGGAAGCGCAGATGCTGCACACCTCGTTGGCGGTATAATCCTGGCAAAGGCGGCAGCGGTGCAGCTTGACCTTGGCGTTTTCAATCGCCTTGGCCAGCTCCATGGCCTGCTCATTGCTCATGGACATTACCTCATAGGCCATGCGCACGGCACCCTTGCGGCCAATGCCGGGGAACCGGGCAAACTGGTCCGCAAGGTTTTCAAGGGGTTCGGCGTTCTGCATGCAGCGGCCCCCGATCAGCCCAGGCCGGGGATATTCATGCCGCCGGTCATTTTAGCCATTTCTTCGTCAGAATCCTTATCCACTGCGGCAACCGCGCTGTTGACAGCTGCAGCGATCAGGTCTTCCAGCATTTCCAGATCATCCGGGTCTACGGCTTCGGGCTTGATCTTGATGGCGGTCACTTCGTGCTTACCGGTCATGGTAACGGTAACCATCTCGCCGCTGGCTGTGCCGGTGTATTCACGGGCTTCCAGCTCGTCCTGCTTTGCGCGGATCTCATCCTGCATTTTCTGGACCTGACGCATCATTGCCTGCGGGTCGGGGCGGCCATAGCCTTTGGGAAGTCTTGCTTTCATAGGTAATTCTCCTTATTATCCATATTGTTATCACCCGGCGCTGCCGCCGGGCGGCACACCGCAACACTGCGGTTGACAGCAACATTATTTATCTTCTACCACTACATCCACGCCAAGGTCTTTCATCTGGCGCAGGGTCTCTTCCACATCGGCCGCGGGGGCGTTGGATACAGCTGCAGCGGTTTTTTCATACGGGCCGATGCCGCATTTGATGTGGGTGACCTGGTAGATATATTGTTTGATGTTTTTGCTGGTTTCTTTGCTGCGGCGCATAAAATCGCGAAAATCATCACTGCACTCGATCAGCACGCGGCGGCCATCGTAATAAGCCTGGGTTCCGCGCAGGTAAGAGTTCAGCATGGGGTCGTTTTCCGCAATCAGCTCCAGCACCGCCTGCCACTGGGGGAACAGCTGCGGCTCTTTGGCCACGGTGCGCACCGGTTTGGGGATGGGCACATCCGCCGCGTACACCGGCTGCTGAGCCGGGGTGGGCTGCTGCACCGCCGGGGCGGCGGGGGCAAGCTCCGGCTCAAAGGGCGGGGTCTCCCCTGCTATGGGTGCGCTGAACGGCGGCTGTTCCACGGTAGGCGGAACCGGCTGGGCTGCCACAGGCGGCACGGGGGCCGATGCCATTTGCACCGGGGGCACCTGCTGCGGGGCGGCGGCAAAGGGGGCCGGACTGGCTGCTGTAACCACCGGACGGGCGGGCACGGCGGCAGGCAGCGCAACAGGCACTGCTTCCGGCTGGGTGAGCGAGAAAACCGCCAGTTCCAGCTCAATGCGCTGGTCCGTACCGCGGGCCATCTTTTCCAGCGCGGCGCCAAACGCATTGACGGCGCGTACCGCTTCCGCCTGGGGGAAATCTTTCCGCGCAGCGTAGGCAGCTTCCTCTTCGGGGGAAGTTCCCGTCAGCAGGTCGGTGCCGCCGGGCAGGGCGCTGAGCATCAAATTGCGGTAATGCCCGGCCAGCTCCATACAAAGGCGGCGCATATCCACGCTTTGTTGGCGCAGGGCGGCAATCTCCTGCAAGGCTTTCACAGCGTCCCGCGCGGCAATGGCATCACTGATCTCAAACAGATATTTGCGGTCCGTCACGCCCGCCATGCGGCGCACCAGCGCTTCATCCACAGTGTTGGAAACACCGGCGCAGGTATCCAGGATAGACAGTGCATCACGCATGGCGCCATCGGCCAGGCGGCCGATCAGCTCGGCGGCGTTATGGTCCAGCTCAATGTTTTCCTGCCCGGCCACATATTCCAGCCGACCGGCAATTTTATCCGCCGTAATGCGCTGGAAGTCATAGCGCTGGCAGCGGCTGAGGATAGTAGCCGGAACCTTTTGCACTTCCGTTGTGGCAAGGATAAAGATCACATGCTCCGGCGGTTCCTCCATGGTTTTCAGCAGGGCATTGAACGCCGAGGTAGACAGCATGTGCACCTCGTCGATGATATATACCTTATACTTGCACACGGCAGGCAGATAGGCGGTTTCATCGCGCAGGTCACGGATGTCATCCACGCTGTTGTTGGAGGCGGCATCAATTTCCGATACATCCAGAATGGTGCCCTCATCAATGCCTTTGCAGACAGCACATTCACCGCAGGGGTCCGGGCTGGTGGTATCCAGGCAGTTGACCGCTTTGGCAAAAATTTTGGCGCAGGTGGTTTTGCCGGTGCCGCGGGTGCCGGTAAACAGGTAGGCATGGCCAATGCGCCCGGCGGCGATCTGGTTTTGCAGGGCCGTTACGATGGCTTCCTGGCCAACAACATCCGCAAACTTGCGCGGACGCCACTTGCGGTACAGCGCACGGTACAATGCAACCACCCCCTGTAAAATATTTTGCGGCATAGAAAAAGGGACAAGGCCCGCGCGGGGTGTGCCCCGCGGCTGCGCTGCTTTGCATACGAATGCGGACTGACCGCAGCACCAGGAGACCACCGCTTAATGCTGCTCGGTTCCCCGCCTGACATGGTTCACAGGGCTCCTGCGCACGGGGCCCACATCCGTATGCAAAACAGCGCAATATACAGCCCTGTCCGCTTTAAGTATTATACTATACCGTTTGGCAAATTGCAAGTAGCGGTTGGGGGCTGGGGCAGAAAGTTTTTGTTAA
>OIAS01000196.1_pt1 | contig 26360 bp, 20 predicted proteins | sample 1580811 | NCBI WGS metagenome assembly OIAS01 (sample SAMEA3882513, study PRJEB24775) | human gut metagenome | biome: human-associated habitat; feature: intestine environment; material: feces | place: Netherlands | collected 2009/2010
CTCTTCCTGTCACTGTGGCCACATCGCACCTTAGCATGGCGGCTGCCATTGCCGCACTTGTGGTGGTGTTTCCTATCCCCATCTCACCGGTTGCAATAATTCTGCATCCGTCTGCCTTACACCCACGCACTATTTCTATCCCTGCTGCAATCGCTTCAAGTGTCTCATCCCTTGTCATGGCAGGCTCTTTTGCAAAGTTTCTCGTGCCCATGCGCACCTTCCTTTGAAGCAGCCCTTTAACACTCTCGTCACTGTTTATTCCTATATCCACAGGAATTGTATCAGCCCCTGCAGTCATTGCCATGCGTCCGACAGATGAAGCCTTCCTTGCCATGGATTTTGCAACTGCAAGTGTCACATCCTGTCCGGACTGGCTGATGCCCTCAGCAACCACACCATTATCCGCACACATCATTATGACCGTCTTTTTTGAGATATCTATATTTTCATCTCCCAAAACAGCGCCGATTTTGGCCGTTAAAAGCTCAAAATCACCCATGCCGTCGAGTGGCTTTGCCACCGAATCCCAGTTTGAACGGATTTTTTTGTACATTTTTGCATCAGGTGGAGTTATTTTTAATTTTTTTAATTCTTCAACTGTAAAATGGTCAGAAATAATATTATTTTCAATCATATCTTGCCTCACGAAGCATGCCGTACACTGCATCCATATCCAGATACTCTCTCAGTGTATCCGCAAGCCTGTCATACTGTTTTTCTTTGAAGCTCTTATAGCTTACAATAGCGCTGTCATTCACATCAATGCCCTTTTTATCGGCAATATAATCCACTATCACTCTGGCGGCCTCTGCAGTATCAAAAATGCCGTGGATGTACGAGCCATACACATTTCTGCCATCAGATATGACATTATTTAACTCATTTTTCCTGTCAGCACAAGCCCCCTGCTCATCTGAAGCTGCGCTATATGCGCTCTTACCCATATGTATCTCATAGCCCAGAAAGTGACAGCCTGAAAGCCTGCTCAATACACCATCTACATGTGCTATTTCACCGCTTGTCTGAAGCCGCGTCTTGCTGTCTTTTAGAACGGTATCTATAGGAAGAAGCTCCATGCCACGCATATATCCCCCATCCTCAACACCGTCTGGGTCGGCTATTGAAGCCCCAAGCATCTGATAGCCTCCGCATATTCCAAAAACAGGTATCTCACAGGAGAGCTTTTTGACAGCGGCCTCGAGTCCGTTTTGTCTCATCCACAAAAGATCCCCCATCGTATTCTTGCTTCCCGGCAAAAATACTATATCCGGATGACGCAGCTCATTTACTGTTGACACATACCGCACTGTTACCTCGGACATCTGCTCAAAGACATTGAAATCTGTAAAATTTGATATTCTAGGATATCTGATGACCGCTATATCAATAAGCCCATCTGTTTTTTTGTCAAAACGCTCTGTCAGGCTGTCCTCATCCTCAAGCTGTACATCCATATATGGCACCACTCCTGTGACAGGCACCCCGCCTCTCTCCTCAAGCATCTGTATCCCCGGGTCAAGTATTGTCTTGTCTCCACGGAATTTATTGATAATAAGCCCGCAGACACGATTCTTTTCCTCATCGGTTAAAAGCATAAGTGTGCCAAGCAGCTGCGCAAAAACGCCACCTCTGTCGATATCACCCACGAGCAGCACCGGTGCATCCACCATATGCGCAAGCCCCATGTTTACAATATCATTTTCCTTCAGATTTATCTCCGCCGGGCTTCCAGCGCCCTCAATCACTATGATATCCGCATACTCCTCAAGCTTTTTAAATGCCTTTTTTATATCCGGTATGAGAGTTTTCTTGTATGCAAAATACTCTCTCGCCGGCATGTTCTTAAGCACCCTTCCGTTTACAATCACCTGTGAGCCTGTATTATTTGTAGGCTTTAAAAGAACAGGATTCATGCACACCATAGGCTTAATGCCTGCTGCCTCAGCCTGCATCACCTGTGCCCGTCCCATCTCAAGTCCTTCGTCTGTTATATAAGAGTTGAGCGCCATGTTCTGTGATTTAAACGGTGCCACTCTGTATCCGTCCTGTCTGAAAATACGGCACAAGCCCGCGACAAGAAAGCTCTTGCCTGAATTGGACATTGTACCCTGTACCATAATTATCTTTGCCATATCTATACCTGCTGTCTGAATTTACGTGGTAGTCTGTTGCTTTATCATGAATATTAAACTATAGTGTGAACAGTAACTTCCTTAAAGCTGCGCCAATTGTTCCTCATGAAAAGGAATTTTTATAATTTTTCCTGTAGAGACTGCATACTCATAAAGTCTGCTGTTAAACTGCTCATATGTGCCAAACTCTGTTCTGTCACATATAACGCCCTCGCATGCATCAATAAGCTCCTTTGCCTTTTCAATAATGGCATCGTCTACAGGCTCAAAGCTTCTTGCGCTGACAATATCAGCAGAAAGCGCCTTTGCCGCAGGATAATCCAGATCATTTTCATAGATGATTCCTGTCGCAAACGGGATACCCTTTCGCTGTAAGCTCCTGAAGCTTTTTCTGCCCAGGCCCCCTCCTGCTATGACAAATACCCTCGCCATTCCATCCGGTTTTTCCAGCTCTAAATCCTCTCCTGTTTCGTCAAAGCTTCCTGCCGTAATTCCAAAAAGCCCTGAAACATATTGGTCAGTAAATACCTCCTCGGGAGTTCCGTATCTGTCCACATATCTGCCATCTATACACATGATATGGTCTGACACACGCTTTGCCATATCAAGCTCGTGAAGCGACATGATAACCGTAAGATTTTTCTGTCTTTTAAGCCTTTGGAGTATTGATAAAAACTCAAGCTTGTACTTTATATCAAGATACGAGGTAGGCTCGTCTAACACTATAATCTCCGGCTGCTGGCATATAGCCCGTGACAGCATAACCCGCTGCCTTTGACCATCGCTTATCTTTGTAAAATCCTTATCTTTTATCTGTGATACATTGACCAGCTCCATCGCCTCATCCACAGCCTTTTTGTCCTCATCCGAAAGTACTCCGAACCGGCCTGTGTATGGATATCTGCCGGTCGCAACCACATCATAGCAGGTCATAAGCTCCGTCTTTAGCTTATCGGTGAGCACAACAGCCATTTTCTTTGCAAATTCATTGCCATTCATCGTCACTACATCACTTTTATCAAGATATATCGTACCGCTCACAAGCGAAAGCTGTCTTGCAATACTTTTTAAAATAGTCGATTTACCGGCACCGTTTGGCCCGATTAATGTGAGAATCTCTCCCCTTTTCAAGGAAAAATCAATATTTTCAATAAGCGGCCTGTTATCATATCCAACGGCCAGCTTTTGAGCAGTAAAATAATATTCCATCAGACATTTTTCTCCTTGCTGCGTCTTATCATGATAAACAGCACTACCGGTGCACCAAATACTGCCGTAACCGTGCTGATACTAAGCTCCGTAGGCGCAAACATCATCCTTGCAAGCAAATCACAAAACAGGCAGAACACCGCTCCCCCAAGGAAGCAGGCCGGTATCATATATATGGGCTTTGTGCTCTTTAGCATGCTTTTTACTATGTGTGGCACGGCTATTCCGACAAACGATATCGGTCCCGCAAACGCCACTATACATGCGGAAAGCAGACTTGAAAGCAATACCAGAAGCACCCGGATACGCTTTATGTTTACACCCAGATTTACGGCATATGACTCTCCGAGCTGATATGCCATAAGGGGCTTTGACATGAGAAAAACAAAGATAAATGTGATTCCCACCACAATGCTCATCACCCCGACGCTGTCCCATGTCATGCCCGAAAAGCTTCCCCTTGACCAGTTATGCAGATTTACTATGTCGGAATCATCTGCAAATGTCACCACAAACTCAGTCACCGCAGAGCATATGTAGCCAATCATGACACCGCTCACCACAAGCATTGACATGCTGCTTACCTTTCTTGAAATGATAAGCACAAAGCCCATTGAAAGCATTGCTCCCAAAAACGCTGCTGCAATCATGGCCAGTGAGCTCACACGTATGGCATTTCCAAGTAAAAATACCATAACAAGTGCCACAATCATCTTAGCCCCCGATGATATGCCGAGCACAAAAGGTCCCGCGATTGGATTATGAAAAAAAGTCTGCAAAAGATATCCTGCAAGCGCTAATGCCCCGCCCAGTATCATCGCTGCAATAGCTCTTGGCATGCGGATATCCCACACAATACGTCCTACCCTGTCTGAGTGGTCATAAAGTGTCGCAAATGCAGCCTTAAACGATATGTGTACAGTTCCTATGCACACATTCATGATAAGCAATATAATAATTAAGATTATAAGAATAATAAATGTTGTAAAACACCTTATTTTTCTGGTTTTTTCCATGTTATAGCTCCGCTTTTTATCTTTTTGTGCTATTGATTTTCCTGCATTCTGTCATATCCGTTAACAATTCAGCCCACCACACACATTCCACAAATCACAGTTATCTGAGCTTAAACAGATATTTCATGCCGCTGTCGGGTGCACCTGTAATCATCGAATGCATATCATCAATCATATATCCGATGGACATAGACTGCTGATACATATCGTTCGTGGTGCAAAATACATTGCCGTTTTTGACTGCCCTAAAATCAGCAAGCACCGGGCACTTGTCCAAAAGCTCATTCAGATTCTTCACACCGCCGTCTATCGCACTGTTATATATCAGATAGTCAGCATCTATTGCTCCATTGTAGAAATCCTCTAGCTGCATATTCATGGTTGACCTGCCTGTATCGTCGTCATTTGATGCATCAAAAATATATTTTCCGCCGGCAAGCGAAATCATCTTTGGCACATAATCTGTGCTTTTGCGCACCTGAACCTGTCCATTGGATGTGATATAGAAAAATGCAACTGTCGGTCTGCTATCATCATTTGCAGCAGTATCTGTCTTTGCGATGCGATTTACAATATCCACCTGCTCATTAAAGAGCTCATCGGCCTTTTCATCCCGGTCTGTGAGTGCTCCGAAAAACTTCACCCACTCCACTCTGCCGAGCGGCTCCTCCTCATAGCTTGAGTACTCGATTATTGAAGGGATATCAAAGCTTTTAAGCTTTTCAGTTACCTGCGGCGAATGGGTAATCATAGTATTTTCTATGGCAAGAGAACAGTTTTCTGACACCAAAAGCTCATAATCGGGCTTTGAATATTTGCCGGCATAAAGCATTCTGCCACTTTCAAGAGCCTTTCTTGCGCTGTCAATGTACCAGCCATCACTGTCAAGCCCAGAAAATTTAATAGTGTCCACTGCATCAAGCTTGTCAAACATATCCATCACCCCTGATGCGACCAGATACAAATCACTTACAGGCTCCTTCAATACAATGATATCCTTGTCAATATCCTTTGGAGTCTTTCTGCCCTTTGGCACAGTAAGTATTTTAGTACCGTCCTTTGTAGTAAGTATCTTGTATCCACCCTCATAATAGTCAACAGAAAAATTCTTTGCATATAAAAGCTTCATACTGCTCTTATATATAAGACCGTTTTGTGCCTCTGCCTCAGCCTTCGATTCGGTATTCCCTGAATCGGAAGAAGGACTGTCACAGCCTGACAGCCAGAACAGTCCTATAATTGATATCAATATATATATAATTATCTTTTTTCTTCCATGCATAGCTTAATTATTCTCCATCCTCACCAAGCACCTCTGTAGCAGAATCTGAATGGAAGGTGAGTGTGTACTCAACCTCGTGCGGCTTGCTCATAGCAACTGTATCTCCGATAACCTGCATAGGTGTATCAAGCTTAACCGGAATTTCAAATACAGAATTGCCGTCTGTATTTACAGGCATGTATTTCTGTCCGTCAACTATCATATAGTCATAGTTTGGACTGCTCCACTGCACTGTTGCAGTAGCGGCTCCACCGCTTATAGTCACCTCAGCCGGTGATGCAATGCTCGCCTTACCGCTTCCGCCCTCGAAATCGAGATTGATATTGTATGTTCCGTCAGGAAGCTCTTTTCCTGCACTCTCAGATACGCTTGCATCTGCGTCCGCAGGTGTGGCATTTGAAACCTTTACCTTGTGGTCATACCATTTGCCCTTTGTACCGATAAGTGCAAGGTCAAATTCCTCATCCAAAACAGGAACCGGTATATCAAACGCATTGACCTCCTCAGTTGTGCCATCGCCATAATCGACAGTCTCTACAGTTGGCTCTAAAAGCTCAGCCTTGTCCTTTGAGGCATCCTTTGCTGTTCCCAAAAAGAGATTGACAATGTGTGTGGATGTGAGAGTAACATGTATTGTTGCCTTGCCATCCTTCACGATGAGTGTACCTTTGTTGTCATATGCATCATTCACATGAAACATTGAGCTGTCTGTAGTAAACTCTGCTGTATATGTACCATCTGAAAGTGCTATCTTTTCTGTTTTTTCAGCCTTTTTTGTGCTCTCTGTCGCGTCCTGCACTGCTTTTTTGCTTTCTGTTTCAGCTTTTGCATTCTTATTGCCGCAGGCTGCCAAGCTCATGGCACAAACCAGTGTCATTGCAACGATATAAGTAAACTTGTTTCTGAATAATTTTCTCATGTCTGATATACTGCTCCTGTTATTTTATAGCTTCCCCACTATACATTTAAGTAACTGCTACTTGCTCATAGCAGCCGCTGTATGCTCAACATAAAGCTTCTGGATACCCTCAATCTCACCAAGTCCATTAATCTGTGTATCGATTTTATCAAACTTTCCTGATGCCTTAAACTGTGAAAGCCATGAATCATCATCACTTCCCGCCATATCATTGTTGGCATGGTCTCCTGCAACAACCATAAGCGGACGAAGAATGACATTCTTGTAACCAGCGGCTGACACCTTCTCAATGACAGACTCACATGATGTATCCTCCGGCTCACCCTCTACAGTTCCGATAAATACGTTCTCATAACCCAAATCTGTCATTTGGCTCTGCATCTGGCTGTATGAAATCTTTGCTGTATGGCTTGTTCCATGTCCCATAAATACAAATGCTGTGCCCTCTTCCTTTGCAGCATCAAGGCTGTCATAGCCTGCCTTTTCTACCGCTTCCTCTGTAAGAATTTCTGCAACAGCCTTTTTATCCTCATTTACAACTGTTGCATCACTTCCAACCTCACCGAGGAGTGGCTCTGCAATCTTTACAGACTCAAATTTATCCTTATACTTTTCTACAGCCTCTGAAAGCTCATCATACTCTGCGCCATGCATCAGGTGTGTAGGCTGTACCACAAGATTCTTTACACCATTTTTGACTGCACGCTCAAGTGCCTGATCCATATTGTCAATCTTCTCGTCATCTCTTGCCTGTACATGATTGATGATAATCTGTGCTGTGAAGGCTCTTCTGACTGACCAGTCAGGATTTGCAGCTGCTATTGCATCCTCCACACCCTTGATATCAGCCACACGGCTGTCGTTGAAGGATGTACCAAAGCTTACTACAAGAATCTCGTTCTCGCCGATATCATCCTGGTTTCTCGGATCATCCTTTGAAGCATCGCCTGTATCTCTGCCGAAATAGTCAGGATCAGCATTTTCTCCCTCTACAAGCTCCTTCTGTGCGTCTGTGAGCTTGTCCCAGGCCTCCTTAGCCTCCTTGCACTGCTTGTCTGTATCATCTGTTCTCTCCTGCACGTAGATTGCATCGATTAAATCTGCCACATGCATTGCTGCCTCCTGATCTGCGTCTGCGCTTGTCTCACTCTCTGAAGTCTTAGATGCCTGTGTATCATTCTTTGCATCATCTGCCTTGCTGCCACAGCCGGTCACTGCTGTCATAGCCATAACTGCTGCCATCAGTACTACTACTAATTTCTTTTTCATGTTTTCTCCTTTTCATTCTCCTTGCAGCAATTAAGCTGCACATGTTTTAAATATGTAAGACGAAAACATTTAAAGCATCAAAAATAAAAGCTCTTTGTACTATTATGTCAAAGAGCTATACATGTCAAAATCCTTCTAACACAGACTATACGGCTATCATAACCTTGTCTGTAATTATAATTATTTCATCACGTACAGCCAGTTACTCGTGGCTTGAAACACTATTGTTTCCGTACAACACAAAGGCAGGTATCCCGGCTTATATATCATTGCTTCGGCCGTCTTCCCGGTTGCCCAGTGACTTATTGGCCGTCACTCCTTAATTACGGTGACGAGTTCGTACAGGATTTGCACCTGTTTCCCTTTTCACCGGAGCCAGCTTCACATCGCCTGTCATAAATCAAATTCAAATGCTTGTCTGCTCCGACACCTTTATGCTACATATTCAGTTTCTTCGTGCGTTGCTTACGCAATCGCTTGAATTATTATATTACAACTTGTAACATTATTCAACAGATTTTTATCAGACGCTTTACAGACACATTTACAAAAGCGGTGCAAAAAGCTGCAAAATACTCTGCAGCAGCCTGCCTGCAAATGAGATATCATTTGTGCTTTCCTCATACACCTCCTCTGAAACCGCAAACGTCTCTATCGCATCCTCTTTTATTTTTCCGATGCACTGAGTCCTGTACATGTATACAAAATCCTCAAAATTCCAATACATGCTCCTGAAATCCAGATTGCATGTGCCAACTATCGCAGTATCATCATCTGCCACTATACACTTTGAATGTATAAAGCCGGGTGTGTATAGATATATCCTTACCCCCGCCTCGATAAGAGGTCTGAAATTGGCTTTTGTCTGCAGATAAATGAGCTTTTTATCGGGAATCTTAGGTACAACAATACGCACATCAACACCTGACCTGGCTGCCGATATCATAGCATGTGACAGCTCTGTTCCAAGTATCAGATATGGTGTAAAAATATAAACATATTTTTTTGCTCTTGAGATGATACTCACATAAAGATTCTCTCCTACATCATCATGCTCAAGTGGAGAATCGCAAAACGGCTGGACAAAACCGCTTTTCTCTGACTGGCTGAAGGTATTGTGTGGATTCAGATATTCATCATGCACAGCATTGTCCTTATTGATATAATTCCACATCTCAAGGAACATCGTCGTGAAACTGTTTACACACTCTCCCTCCACACGGATACCGGCATCCTTCCAGTAACCAAACCTGATTTTTTTGTTGATATACTCATCTGCTATATTGTAACCACCGGTATGCGCCACACGTCCGTCTATCACCAGTATCTTCCTATGATCCCTGTCATTCATAATTACTGAAAGCATGGGCTTATATGGATTGAAGCGTCTGGTCTGTATTCCGATGCTCTCCATCTCCTTTATAAAATGCGGCGGAATGGCATTTATGCTGCCAAAATCATCATATATGATTCTCACCACAACTCCATGCTTTACCTTTTCTTTGAGTATATCAAGTATCTGATCAAGCATAACGCCACTGCCGATTATGAAATACTCCATAAAGATAAACTTTTCAGCTGACCTTAAATCTTTTAAAATGCTCTCAAAAGCCTCCTCACCTGATTTAAAGTACTCTGTGCAGTCCTCCGCATACAGTGGATATTTCTGATTTTGAGTGATAAGCCTGCTCTGTCTGTATGCATCCATGTCTGTCAGTCTGAGTGTCTCATTTAGCAGCTCGTTTTCAGGCCGAAGCGGCGCATATGCTTCCACAATTCTTGCCATTCTTTTCTGTGTCTTCGACGTAAGCTCCGGTCTTCCGAAAAAGAAATAGCACGGAATACCAACGATTGGAACACTCAGTATCAAAAATATCCATGACATTTTTATATACATTTTCATCCGCCTGTTGACAATATAAAGCGAAAGCAATATGGCCGCCACATACAGCAGATCCTGAAACACCCTGCTGGCAACAGATGCCGTATAAAACAAAAAGAACCACCATATCATCTGTATGATTATTATTGTTGAAACGATAAATAGCTTTGAAAGCAGTTTTTGTAATATTTTCCTCATCTAAGCCCTACCATGAAATTACAATTATACAACCTAATATAAATCTCTAATACATATTATGATATGAGGGTCAAAAGGTATTTTGCCCCTCATTTATGATTAATCAGATTACTACATGCTACGCATTCCCGTAATCTGACTACACCTCGAAATCCGCTAATTTCCTGCGTCCCCGCAGCAAATTGCTACTTTCTCGGTGTAGTGCGGGTCACTAAGGTATACATCGAATTGCATGCAAGCATGCATCGATGATACCTTTTGACCCTTTAATCATATTATAATATTCCCACCAATTTATCAACATTTATAATCCCCCACGAGCCTTTGTGACTATCCCCTGCCCTGTCACATGTATTATACAGGGCTAGCTTAACCGCCTCCGGTCTCATATTTGGATTTTTTTCCAATAAAAGTGCTATGGCACCTGACACAATCGGTGTAGCCATTGAAGTACCTGTTTTTCTTACATATGTGCCATCCCTCGTTCCAAGGCTTATGATATCATGCCCGGGAGCCAGAATCTCAGGCTTTACAATACAGCAATCGGTCGGACCTTTGCCACTTCTTATATCATCAAAGCTTCCGACTGTTATTATTTTTCTTGAAATTCCCGGCACAGTTACAGAAAACGGTGCCGGGCCGTAGTTGCCCGCTGCTGCAACAACTACCACTCCCATATCCCACAATTCATCTATCAGCTTCAATATCTTAACACGCTCTGCTGTATCAGAACATGGCAGATATCCTACAGAGAAGTTGAGTATTTTTATATTAAGTCTGACGCAGTTTTCTTTTATATACTTAAGTGCACAAATTGAATCCGACGTCTGTCCCATGCCAAGATAATCAAGCACCTTAAACACATATAGTCCTGCCCCCGGAGCCATGCCTATATCTGCAGCCGATAATATACCGCACACATGTGTACCATGCCCGTTATCGTCATAACATGTCTCCTTTCCACCCACAAAATCCATAAAGTGCTTTATGCACCCATCAAGCTGTTTGTGTTTAAACACACCCGTATCAAGCACTGCTATATTGACATTTTTACCACTATATCCATTTTTATATACCAGATTTGCATTTATACTATATTTCGCATTTTTCATTATTATTTTATTTTTTAATTTAGTATATGATTCGTTTTCACAATCTGACACAGATGCACCTGTTTTGCCTTACATCATATCACCTTACTATAATTTCATATATTAAAAGGACTGCACCTGCGTGCAGCCCTTTACTTGGATATTATTGTCATACTTTAACGTATATTAATTAATCCTCTTTTACATCCTTCATAGAGAAGCTGATTCTTCCCATCTTGTCCTTGCCAAGGCAAACAACCTTTACCTTGTCTCCAAGTGTGAGTACATCCTCTACTCTGTTGATTCTCTCTTTTGCAATCTTAGAAATGTGAACCATTCCCTCTTTGCCAGGAGCAAATTCGATGAAAGCACCGAACTCCTTGATGCTTACAACTGTTCCCTCAAGGATCTGTCCCTGCTCAAAATCAGTTGTGATAATCTTAATCATGTCGATTGCCTTTGCAATCATCTCTTTATCTGTTCCGCAAACTGAAACAGCGCCATCATCTGTGATATCGATCTTGACACCTGTTCTGTCGATAATCTCGTTGATTGTCTTACCCTTCTGTCCGACAACATCACCAATCTTTGATGGATCAATTGTAATCTGCTCAATCTTTGGAGCCCACTCATTTACTTCTTTTCTAGGCTCAGCGATTGCCTTGCTCATGACCTCATCCATGATGTAGAGACGTGCCTCACGTGTTCTCGCGATTGCCTCCTCAACGATAGGTCTTGTAAGTCCGTGAATCTTGATATCCATCTGGATAGCTGTAATACCCTTATGAGTACCTGTTACCTTGAAATCCATATCTCCGAAGAAATCCTCAAGACCCTGGATATCTGTAAGTACAAGGAAATCATCATCTGTATCGCCTGTTACAAGTCCGCATGAGATTCCGGCAACCATAGCCTTAATCGGAACGCCTGCAGCCATAAGTGACATACATGATGCACATGTTGAAGCCATTGATGTAGAGCCGTTTGACTCAAATGTCTCAGATACGGCACGGATAGTATATGGGAACTCCTCAATGCTTGGAAGTACAGGAACAAGTGCCTTCTCAGCAAGTGCTCCGTGTCCAATCTCACGACGTCCCGGTCCACGTGATACCTTTGTCTCTCCTACAGAGTATGCAGGGAAGTTATAGTGATGCATATATCTCTTTGTTGTGATATTTGCATCAAGTCCGTCGATTTTCTGAATCTCTGATAAAGGAGCAAGTGTTACAACATCACAAATCTGAGTCTGTCCACGGGTAAACATTGCAGAGCCGTGAACTCTAGGAATCAAATCAACCTCTGCTGCGAGTGGTCTGATTTGGTTGATTGCACGGCCGTCCGGACGCTTATGATCCTTTAAAATCATCTTTCTGACAGTCTTCTTCTGATACTGGTAAATAGCCTCACCAAGTACTGCAAGGTACTCCTCATTGTCAGCGAAGGCTTCCTCTAACTGCTCTGTGATAGCTCTTATATTTTCCTCACGCTTCTGCTTCTCATCTGTGAATACTGCCTCCTCCATCTGCTCAGGAGTAACAATTTTCTTGATATCCTCGAACATCTGCTCAGGAATAGCACAACTCTCATACTCATGCTTTGGCTTGCCAATCTCATCACGAATCTGATCCATGAATGCGATAACTGTCTGGTTGATATCGTGGCACTTGTAGATTGCCTCAATCATCTGATCCTCAGGAATCTCATTGGCTCCTGCTTCAATCATGATGACCTTTTCCTTTGTAGAAGCAACTGTGAGCTGTAAATCGCCCTCATCCCACTGCTTCTGTGAAGGGTTTACGATAAACTCTCCATCAACAAGTCCCATTTGTGTCATGGCACATGGTCCGTCAAACGGAATATCTGATATATGAACAGCAAGAGCTGTACCGATCATTGCAACTATCTCAGGACGGCACTCAGGATCCACTGACATGACAAGGTTGTTTAATGTAACATCATTTCTGTAATCCTTTGGGAAAAGAGGTCTCATAGGACGGTCAATTACACGATCTGTAAGGATGGCGTTCTCAGATGCCTTTCCCTCACGCTTGTTAAAACCACCCGGAATTTTTCCTACAGAGTACATCTTCTCCTCGAACTCAACGCTGAGTGGGAAGAAATCCACACCATCACGTGGCTTGTCAGATGCTGTAGCTGTTGAAAGGACTGTTGTATCACCATACTTGATAAAAACAGCTCCGTTTGCCTGAGCTGCTACTCTTCCGATATCTACAGTAAGAGTCCTGCCGGCAAGTTCCATTGAATAACTTTTGTACATATTAATTCTCCTTAAAATTCTTTTGCAGAAGTGTATTCCTCTTCCGAAACTACTAAACAATACATGTACGCTCATGCACTCTTTAGTGGTCTCGGCTTACTTCTGCTTTTCAAAAAACAATAATAAAAACAATAATAGAGCGGAATAATAATTACTCCGCTCTAAAGAAAATACTATTTTCTGAGTCCTAAACGCTCAATAAGTGAACGATATCTCTCGATATCAATCTCCTTAAGGTATGCAAGTAATCCACGTCTCTGACCGATCATCTTTAACATTCCTCTTCTTGAGTGATGATCCTTTGGGTTCTGTTTGAAATGCTCAGTTAACTCTGCGATTCTTGCTGAAAGAATTGCAATCTGAACCTCTGGTGAACCTGTGTCATTTGGTGTTCTACCGTACTCTGCGATAATAGCCTGTTTCTTTTCCTTTGCGATCATTGTTGATCCTCCTTATATTTAATGCGCCCTGATAACTGTATGATGCTCAGCAATAGGTCGGAGTGTCCAACTACCGAACATGGGCAAAACCATACCTATGCAGTATAGCATAGTAAGCATTTGTTGTAAACTGTTTTTTTATTAATCCGGCAAATATCTTGTGACACAAATCGGATTTCTGTAATATGCATTTGAAACCTTGATTCCATCACGCTTGTTGCTGGCATGTACAATCTGTCCGTTTCCGATATAAATTGCAACATGTGAGATACTCCTTCCACTTCCGTAGAAGAATAAATCTCCCGGCTTTGCTTCAGATGCACTGATTTTTGTGCCGTATGAAGGCTGTGCTTTTGATGAATGCGGTAATGAGATTCCATACTTTCCAAGAATTCTCATTGTGAAGCCTGAGCAGTCAATTCCATTCTCAAGGCTTGTACCACCCCACACATATCTGTTTCCGACAAACTGTAACGCATACGATACAACAGATGCCCTTACATCTGATACGCCGTCACCATACTTCACCTGCTCTATAGTCTTTGCTGTAGGAAGTGCCTGTGCCAGTGTCACATAATCCTGTGATATATATCCTACCGAATCATCCACACTTATCTCAACCCAGCCGTCAGCGACAGAATTGACTGTGAATGCCTCTGAATTTCCAACCTGTGAAAGCACCGCAGCCTCTGTTGACTTCTCTGCACGCACATTCAGTGTTTCAGTATTTACAGTGGCAACCGTCTTAATCTCCTGTTCTGCAATAGACTCTGCCTCATCTCCTGTTACAAGATACTGCTTGTTTACATATCCTGTCACCTTGCCTGATGTAACCTTGTACCATTCTCCGGCATCCTCAAGAAGCTCACAGGCATTGTGATTGGTAAGTATTCCTACCACTTCACTGTCTGTCGAAGCCTCCTGTCTGATATTTAAGTTTCCGCTGCTTATAACCGACATACCAAGATTTGTGTAACCGCAGGTCTGTGCAGCTGTCGGTGTCTGAGCTGCTTCATTTGCCTGTTCTGTCTCCTGTGCAGTATCGCCAGCCTGTGCACCCTGAGCAGATGCAGTAACAACATTGCTGTCGTTTTGCGCTACCGATACGTCAGCTCCATAATAAGTAAGAGCCGATGTAACCCCTGCTGTGAGAAGCTCTGTGGCATCTGCCACATCTGTCAGATTAAGTGCAACACCCGCATTCACTGATCTGTTTTTATTTGCCTCTGCCTTTGTTGTCCTGGCATCCACCGTGCTGCTTGAGCTCATAGATACCGCTCCTATAATAATAGCAAACGCTACAACGCCTGCTGCCTGTCCTAATTTTAACTTGTTTTTCATATAGCCTCCGATTTATGCTATCGATAATCCACGGTTACGAGTATATCATAAATTGTTAAAATGTCAATATTTCTTTGTAACATTTCTGTAATATTTGTTATTTTTTCGTTATTTTGGGCTATTTAGCAAAAAAACAGTCACACTAAAATGTGTGACTGCCTGCATAATTGATTGTAAAATTGATATCTGCGCTCATCTGGCTCTTTAACGCTTCTATTGAATCAAACTTCATCTCAGGTCTTACGAACTTATGAAGCTCTACCATGATATCCTGTCCGTAAACATCCTGCCCAAAATCTATGATATATGTCTCTGCACCGATTGGATTTTTGCCCTCTATAGTAGGCTTGCATCCTATATTAGTTACACCAAGGTACCAGTTGTCCCTGACAAGAACTCTTGACATATACACTCCCTTTGGTGGAAGCAGCTTATCGTGCGGCACTGAAAGGTTGACTGTCGGAATGCCAATAGTCCTGCCTAGTGCTCTGCCATGCACTACTCTTCCTTTTATAAAAAAGGGATATCCCAGCAGTTCATTTGCCTTTTTAATATGTCCTGCCGCAATCTCCTCGCGGATATAGGTACTGCTTATATCCCTGTCTCCATCCTTTATCTTGTCCACCACAATAAGCTCGTATCCAAGCTCTCCTGCCATCGCAGAAAGCAGTCGATGGTCTCCTGCCCTGTTGTGCCCGAAACGGAAATCATCTCCGACAATGATACACTTGACATTAAGACTTTTAACTATCCATCTGACAAACGCATCCGCCTCCATCGTCATCACCTGTGGCACAAACGGACACTCTATCAGATAGTCAATACCTGATTTTTCAAACACATACTCTTTTTCATCGTTTGTGATTATAACCTTTGACTCAACGCCAAGTACCTCCGATTTGGGAGGAATGTCAAACGTAAATATGATGCGCTTGTAGCCATGCAGATTGCTCTGTTCAATTTGCTTTTCCATCAGAAATTCATGTCCTCTGTGAAGTCCGTCAAACTTTCCAAACGAGATGACGGACGGCTCCTTGACATGAAAATCCAGAGTTTTGCTTATATATTCCATAATATCTGTATACTATTCTATTCCATAAAAATCTTAACCGGCTTAAACTCACCGGTCTCATCAAGATACGAATACACACCGACAAATATGCCCTCATGATTGTATACTCTGTATCTTATATCAGAGTCAGCACTGTGTTTTAAATAATCCGTAAGCACTGCCGGAATTTTATTTCCATTTCTGACAAGCTTATCAGCATCTGAAGCAGTATGCACTGCCGGCAGATTTTCGAATACTCCGTCAACAGGCATCACCATATCAAAGCAGCCTTCATCCACCTTTGACTGAATCTGTGAAAGTGTAAGTGCATGCTCTAAGTCAAAGCCTGCTACCCTTACTCTAAGCAGTGACTTCATGCAGCCATGGCAGCCCAGCCTCTCTCCGATGTCATTGCACAGCGTCCTGATATATGTGCCCTTTGAACAGTGCACCGTCATCGTAACCTCAGGCAAATCAATGCTTTCAACCTTGATATCAAACACCTCGATATCCCGGGCTTTTCTCTCTATAACCTTGCCCTCCCTGGCAAGCTCATAGAGCTTTTTCCCATTGACCTTTAGAGCCGAATACATTGGCGGCACCTGCTTTTGTCTGCCAATAAACTGTGATATTGCATCATACACCGCCTGCTCAGTCACATTGACCTCAGCCTGATTTAAGACCTGCCCTGAAATATCCTGTGTATCTGTCTCCTGTCCTAAAAGCAGCACAGCTTTATAGACCTTGTCCTTATCTGTCAAAAGGTCACACACTCTGGTTGCCTTTCCAAGGCAGACAGGAAGGACGCCTTGCGCATCAGGATCAAGTGTACCCGTATGACCAATCTTCTTCTGGTGGAATATGCCTCGAAGCTTTGCCACAACGTCAAAGCTTGTATAGCCCTTTTCCTTGTATACATTGATTATTCCATTAACCATCTGCCCAAGAATCTCTCCCTAAATATTGTCCTTAATTGCCGTAAGGATGCGGTCTGTTGCCACCTCAAGCGGTCCGTCAATCGTAAATCCGGCGGCCTTTACATGTCCACCGCCGCCAAATACCGACGCAACCTTTGCCACATCATAATCACCGTTTACACGCAGGCTGCCCTTGTAGGTACCATCCTCATTTTCGTAGAGAAATACAGCAACCTTTATATCCTTTGTCACACGCAGCTGATTTACAATGCCGTCGAGATGCTTTGGAAGCACATCGTACTTCTCCATCTCAGCGCGCGATACTGCAGACAATATAACATCACCATTCAGATACAAAGCAGCATTCAAAAGTGCCTGCCCCATAATCTTGTTCTGAGCAAATGTCTTTGTATAAAATGTATCATCGATTATCCTTGAATAATCAATGCCCATCTCCATCAGGGAGCCTGCTATATCCATAGTCTTTTTTGAAGTACATGAATACTGGAACACGCCTGTATCATGCACCATGCCTGTGTAAATACACTCTGCTATCTGTATTGTGATGCGCTCCTTCGGCAGAAGTTCAAACACAAGCTCACAGGTTGAGCTCGCATCCGGAAAGATGTAATTTGCGTCTGCAAAGGCCCCGTTTGTGACATGATGATCTATGCAAAGTGTCCTTTTTGCAGACTCAAAATACTTAGCTGCACTTCCCAGTCTGCCTGTGTCACTGCAGTCACATGCTATGAACAGATCGTATACTGTATCATCCGCATAGCTGCTGTCAATCTCATCTGCTCTTTGCATAAACTTAAAGATGTTTGGGCTTGGCTCTAAATAAAGCCTTGCCTTTATATCAGGACAATAATCCTTTATGTAGTTGTATACAGCAAGTGTTGAGCCGACACAGTCGCCGTCCGGTCTCACATGACCGGAAACGGCAACTGATTGTGCATCCTTTAAAATAGAATCAATCTCTGTCATAATCAATCCTCTTTGTTAATCCTCTTTGAGATTTTTTGTTACTTCATCAATCTTTTTAGACATCTCAACACCATACTCTATAGACTGGTCTATGATAAATGTAATGGCAGGTGTATTTCTTAAATTGATGTTCTTTGCGAGAGTTCTGCGTATATATCCCTCCGCTGACTTAAGTCCTGCAAGCGTATCAGCCTGTGATTTCTTGTCACCAAGCACACTGATATAAGCCTTTGCTGTCTTTAAATCAGGTGCCACCTCGACAGCAACAACACTTGTCATGGGATTGATACGCGGATCCTTTATCTCACCGCGTATGATATTTGACAGTTCACGCATTACCTCTTCGTTGATACGAATATTTTTTATGCTGTTCTTTCTCATATAATCCCGCTTTCTTTTTATATTAAACCGTAACTATCCGAATAGCTGCATTAATTCAAGATAACCAATATATGATTATCTCGGAACCTCTACCATCTTGTAAGCTTCAACTATATCGAATTCCTGAATATCATTAAATCCGTCAAATACAAGACCACACTCATAGCCTGTCTTGACCTCCTTGACGTCATCCTTGAATCTCTTGAGTGAAGCAAGGTCTCCCTCGAATATCTGCTCACCCTCTCTGCTAATTCTGACACGGCAGCCTCTCTCCATAAATCCGTCAAGCACATATGAACCTGCAATGTTTCCAACGCCTGAAGCCTTGAAAATCTGTCTGATTTCCGCATGTCCGATAACCTTCTCCTCAAATACAGGATCAAGCATACCCTTCATGGCAGCAGATACATCCTCGATTGCATTGTAGATGACCTTGTAAAGTCTGATATCTACGCCCTCACGGTCTGCTGTAGCCTTGGCAACAGGATCCGGTCTAACGTTAAAGCCAATGATGATTGCATTTGATGCTGATGCAAGGATAACATCTGACTCGTTGATGGCACCAACGCCGCCATGGATGACCTTGACCACAACCTCCTCATTTGAAAGCTTGACAAGACTCTGCTTAACAGCTTCAACTGAACCCTGTACATCTGCCTTTACGATGATATCAAGCTCCTTCATGTTGCCTGACTGAATCTGTGAGAACAGATCATCAAGTGACATCTTTGCCTTTGTATCCTCGATGAGCTTATTCTTCTCCTCTGAAATATATGTGTCAGAGAATGCCTTTGCCTCCTTCTCTGAATCACATGCCACAAATGTCTCTCCTGCTGAAGGCACACTGTTTAGTCCAAGTATCTCTACAGGTGTAGAAGGCTTAGCCTCCTTTACTCTGCGGCCCTTGTCATCAATCATGGCTCTTACCTTACCATAGCTGCTTCCACATGCGATAGGATCTCCGACATGGAGTGTTCCTTTTTGTACAAGCACTGTGGCAACCGCACCACGGCCTTTATCAAGCTGTGCTTCAATTACGAGACCTCTTGCGTTTCTATCAGGATTAGCCTTGAGCTCGAGCACCTCTGCTGTGAGAAGAATCATCTCAAGGAGATTGTCGATACCCTCCTTAGTATGTGCAGATACAGGACAGAATATTGTGCTTCCACCCCAATCCTCCGGGATAAGCTCATACTCTGAGAGCTCCTGCTTAACCTTGTCGATATTGGCACTTGGCTTATCTATCTTGTTGACAGCAACGATAATCTCTACACCGGCTGCCTTTGCATGGTTTATTGCCTCAACAGTCTGCGGCATTACACCATCATCTGCAGCAACAACAAGGATTGCGATATCAGTAGAGTTTGCACCACGCATACGCATTGCTGTAAATGCCTCATGTCCCGGTGTATCAAGGAATGTGATGTTCTGGCCATTGATTGATACAACAGATGCACCAATGTGCTGTGTGATACCACCTGCCTCACGGTCTGTAACACGTGTCTGTCTGATGGCATCAAGCAGTGATGTCTTACCATGATCTACGTGACCCATTACACAGACAACAGGTGGACGAGGAACCATCTTGCTCTCATCCTCTTCATCCTCCTTGAGAAGCTCTGCAATCACATCGACTTTCTCCTCTTCCTCACATATGAAATTGAACTCTAAAGCAATCTCCTCAGCAGCTGCAAAATCGACCTCAGAGTTAACTGTTACCATCTCGCCCTTCATGAAAAGCTTCTTTACGATGGCTGAAGGCTGAACCTTCATCTTATCAGCTAAGTCCCTTATTGTAATCTTCTCCGGAAGAGAAATTGTCTTAATCTCGTTCTCATCCTCTTTTGGCTGTGCCTTCGGCTGCTGTGGCTTTTTCTTGCCGCCGTGCTTCTCGAGATTGATGTAATTCTCCTGCTTCTTTCCGAGCTTATCCTGCTTCTGGCTCTGATTGTGATTATGCTTATTCTTTCTATCGTTGCCTCTGTCGCGGCTCTCCTTTCCTCTTACATCATCAGGAGCTGCAACTGCAACTGTTTCTTTTCTGAAACGATTTCTGTCATCACTTCTGTTGCCTGTTCTATCGTTATTTCTGTCATTGCTCCTGCTTCTGTCGTTGCTTCTGCTTCTGTCATTATTTCTGTCAAAGCTTCTGCCACCCTCTGCAGGACGTCTGGAGTCATTTCTGAAGCCTCTGTTATTGTCTCTATTATTGTCTCTGCTGTTATCTCGGTTATTGTTGTCGCGATTGTTTGTTCTTCTATCGCTGTTTCTGTCCGTATTTCTGCTCCTGTCGGCATTTCTGTCAGTGTTTCTGTTGTTGATTCTCTCGCCATTGTCCTGACGTCTGTCGCTTCTTCTATCAGCGTCAGCCTGACGTGCCGGACGCGAATTGGTTACCTTCATATCTGCATACGGATCCGCTGTACGCTCACTTATAGGGCGCATAGCTCTCTCTCCGACAGGTCTTGGCTTAATAATGCTGTGCTGCTCAGGACGTGATGACTGATTATCGCGTCTGCCATTGCCATTCCTGCGCTGCGAACTGTTATTTCCATTATTTCCGCTGCCGTTTCCACCATTTGTTTTCCTACCCTGCTTACTGTACTGGGCATTGAAAACAGCTGTGATGCTTGCCTTTTTCTTTGGTCTGTCGGCTGCCTTAGCCTCATCCTTTTTAGTTTCTTCCTTCTTAGGTGCATCTTTTTTTACTTCTGTTTTTGCGTACTTCTTTCGTACAATTTGCTGTGCCTCATCCTCAAGACCGCTCTGCACATTTTTGACAGCAAACTGTGTGCCGTTTAATGTGTCTATGACGTCCTGCGACTTTATATTTAATTCTTTTGCAAGTTCATGAACTCTCATTTTTGCCATATATCTATTTTCCTCCATTATTCAGTTTTATTCGGCTGCAGCTTTTTTATCACTGCATTTGCAAGGTTTTCATCCGTTACTGCAAGGGAAGCGCGAAACTCTTTGCCTATTGCATTCCCTAACCCCACCTTGTCACTATAAAAATAAATCGGAACCTCATAGAAAGCAGTCATATCCGAAAAATGCTTCTTTGTGTTGTCTGATGAATCATCTGCAACTATCACTAAAAATGCCTTTCCTGTCTTTACAGCTTTCTCGGTAGAAAACTCTCCGCTAACCACATTGCCTGACTTTGCTGCTAATCCCAGCATAGAAAGTACTCTATCTGTCAATTTGGTTCATCTCCTTTTCAAGCTCCTCATATACCTGTTCTGATACACTAACACCAAGGGAACGCTCAAGTGCCTTTGTCTTTTTAGCCTTTTTAAAGCATTCAAGGCTCTTACATATATAAGCTCCCCTGCCGTTTTTCTTGCCGGTGTCATCGAGAATTATGTCGCCCTCCGCAGTCTTTACCACGCGAATAAGTGACTTCTTTTCCTTCATCTCCTGACAGCCTACGCATTTGCGCATTGGAATCTTTTTATTTGCCATTACTGCTCATCACCACTATCTGCCGCATCATTTTCTGTACCTGCTGCTTCGTTCTCGTCAGCCTCTGTATCTAAAGCCTCTGTCTGTACATCTGCCTGTTCTGTATCAGCTAATCTCTCGTTCTCAGCAAGCTCATCATCCGAATAATCATAATCGTCATCATAATCATCCTCTTCATAATCATTCTCATAATCCATGAAGTCCCCTGACTCTCTGGCCTGTGTCTCGCTCTTGATATCAATCTTGAAGCCTGTAAGTCTTGCTGCAAGTCTTGCATTCTGTCCTTCCTTACCGATTGCAAGTGAAAGCTGATAATCCGGAACAACAACCTTTGCTGATTTCTCATCTGCATCTGCGATAACAGAGATAACCTTTGCAGGGCTAAGTGCGTTCTGGATAAGTATTGCCGGATTCTCATCCCATGTGATGATATCTATTTTCTCACCGCGAAGCTCATTTACGATAGCATTTACTCTGGCACCATTCATACCTACACATGCTCCTACAGGGTCTACGTTTGGATCATTTGACCATACTGCAATCTTTGTTCTGCTTCCGGCCTCACGTGAAATAGCCTTTATCTCAACTATGCCCTCTTTAACCTCTGTAACCTCTGACTCGAAAAGTCTCTTCACAAGCTCAGGATGTGTTCTTGAAACAAGAATCTTTGGTCCCTTTGATGTGGACTTAACCTCAAGGATATATACCTTGATACGCTCTGTAGGCTTGAATACCTCACCCTTTATCTGCTCACTCTCAGTCAGAAGTGCATCTGCCTTACCTAAGTTGATGCTGACATTCTTTCCGATGTATCTTTGAACAACACCTGTCACAACATCCTTTTCCTTGCTGTTGTACTCGTCAAATATTACCTTTCTCTCCTCCTCGCGGATTTTCTGAAGGATAACATTCTTTGCGTTCTGTGTAGCGATACGTCCGAATTCCTTTGACTTAACCTCAACTCTCACGATATCTCCAAGCTGATAGTTACCGTTTACCTTGTGCGCATCTGCTAAGGAAATTTCCTCCACCGGATCCTCAACCGTATCTACAACCGTCTTCTCCTGATAGCATGAGAAAGCACATGTCTCAGGATCTATTTCTACCTTTACATTGTCTGATTTACCAAAATGGTTCTTGCAGGCAGTCACAAGAGAGTTCTCAATTGCCTCAAGTAAAGTTTCTTTACTGATGTTTTTCTCCTGCTCTAATATATTTAACGCTTCTAATAACTCATTGCTCATTATTTTTTCCTCCTATTTGTGTTATCGTGCGCTTTAATTAAAAATCCAATGCCTGACGTATAAGCGCAATGTCACTCTTATTGAATGTAGTCTCATTGCCGTCTTCATCGGTTATTGTCACTGTATCCTTATCATAGGCTTTAAGCAGACCATAAAATTCCTTTGATTTGTTGATAGCCCTATATGTGCGAATCTCTATCTCCTTATTCATATTGCGCACATAGTCCTTTTCCTTCTTGAGAGGTCTTCCAAGCCCCGGCGAGCTGACCTCGAAGGTGTACGAATCAGGAATATAGTCCTCTCTGTCGAGAATCTCATTCATCTGCCTTGCAACCACTTCACAGTCATCAACAGTTATGCCACCCTCCTTATCGATATATGCTCTCAGGTAGTTCATGCCGCCTTCCTTAACATACTCGACATCAACAAGCTCAAAATTCATGCTGTCAAGAATTGGTTGTATAAAATTCTCCGTCTTTGCCTCATATACACTTGCCTTTGACATTTTATCACCTCTCTTTTTTATATTTGTAACTATTCAGAATTGTTCCAAGTGGTTCTGAATAGCTGCCTGATGTTTATAAACGTGAATTGAGAGAGGACTTTTGCCCTCTCTCAATCTAGTCAACGTTGTTATCATAGGTATAATAGCACTATCAGAAAAAAAAATCAAGTTTTTTTAAAAAAGTACTTGCTTTTTTTGAAACTCCATGATAGTATAATACACGGTTCGTTGGTCAAGCGGTTAAGACGCCGCCCTCTCACGGCGGAAACACGGGTTCGATTCCCGTACGGACTGCTCACTGATATTTATTTAATTAAATACAGCCCAACCCGAAAGCATCGCATTTATGCGATGTTTTTTTATTGTTGTTGACACCGGACGCTATGATAAATATTTCTGCCTTAAAGTAAAATTGCCTTGGAGCGTATTCTGTTTACTACAGAATGCTCCAAGGCATAAATAATTTAAGTATAAGCCTGAATTAAAAATTAGTCATAATTAATCATCATATCCGTTAGGATTGTTCTTCTGCCATCTCCATGAGTCGGCACACATCTCCTTAATACCATACTGTGCTTCCCAGCCGAGCTCCCTCTTGGCCTTTGATGGGTCACAGTAGCATGTAGCAATATCGCCAGGTCTTCTAGGCTTTATTGTATAAGGAATCTTAACCCCTGTTGCAGCCTCGAAATTCTTTACGATATCAAGCACGCTGTAGCCATGTCCTGTTCCAAGATTGTAGATGCAAAGACCTGCATTCTCCTCAATTTTCTTTAAAGCCTTGACATGTCCAACCGCAAGGTCAACTACATGGATGTAATCTCTCACACCTGTTCCGTCAGGAGTATCATAGTCATCTCCGAATACTCCAAGCTCTTTGAGCTTGCCTACTGCCACCTGTGTGATGTAAGGCATGAGGTTGTTTGGAATACCGTTTGGATTCTCACCCATTGTACCACTCTTATGAGCTCCGATTGGATTGAAGTAACGAAGAAGAATAACATTCCACTCATTATCTGCCTTGTAGATATCCATAAGTATCTGTTCAAGCATAGACTTTGTCCAGCCATATGGGTTTGTACACTGTCCCTTTGGACACTCCTCTGTGATAGGAATCTGTGCAGGATCTCCGTATACTGTAGCTGATGAAGAGAAAATGATGCTCTTGCAGCCATTCTGTCTCATCACATCAACAAGTGTAAGTGTTCCTGCAATATTATTGTTATAGTACTCCCAAGGCTTTGCCACAGACTCTCCTACTGCTTTGAGTCCTGCAAAGTGAATACAGCTATCTATCTTTTCTTCCTTAAAAATCTTATTTAAGATGTCTCTGTCAAGGATATCTCCCTTATAGAACTTTACTTCTTTGCCTGTAAGAGCCTTAACTCTGTCAAGTGACTTCTCAGATGAATTCGAAAGATTGTCAAGTACTACAACATCGTAGCCTGCATCAAGAAGCTCCACACATGTGTGGCTTCCGATATATCCGGCTCCACCAGTAACTAAAATTGCCATAATAAATATCTCCTTTTCATTTTTGTTAAATTTATTGTAGCGCATTTGCTCATTTTTGTATAGAATAAAATGTAGAAGAAATATGTAAAAATGTTGTAAAGGTAGTCAATATGAACAATAAATACAAAAATTCCTATATCGTAAAAGAAAAAGAGCTTGTATCTCTGTCCGTATATAACGTAGGCTTCCAGAGCTGTGATAGCCTGTATCAGTGGGGACCCGGTATCAGAGACCATTATCTGATTCACTATATCATAAGCGGTAAAGGCCGCTACACTGTAAATGGCAGTGTTCACACATTAACTCCCGGCGATGCGTTTCTCGTATATCCAAATACCGAAGTGATTTATCAGGCTGATGCAGAAGATCCTTGGGAATATACCTGGGTAGGCTTTACAGGCAGCGATGCTGCAACCATTTTAAGAGCCACTGATTTCACAAAAGCGCATCCATACATACACAGTGTATCAAACGGAAACGAAATCAAAAGACAGCTCATGCATATATACGACGCCAGAGGCACAGAATTTGAAAATGCACTCGAAATGACCGGGCGACTCTACACCACCCTCGCTCTTTTTGTCAGTGCCGCCACATCAAAGCCACCTCAAAACAGTGCAAACTCCTATGTACAAAAGGGCATCGAATACATCTCCGCCAACTATTCATACCCTATCACCGTTGAGGATATTGCATCATATATAGGCTTAAGCCGAAGCCACCTGTTCCGTTCCTTCCAGAGTATCCTAGGTGTATCGCCAAAGGAATATCTGACCGATTTCAGAATCAAACAGGCATGCTATCTGCTTAAACACTCCTCATTGTCCATCACAGCAATTGCAGGCTCTATAGGGTTTGATAACAGCCTTTATTTTTCAAAGACCTTTCATAAAATAAAAGGCCTTTCGCCTAAGGAGTATCGCAGTAAATACAAAAAAGCTCAAGAATGAAAAAAGCTGCCGGGCTTCACATGAAGCCCGGCAGCTTTTTCATATATCTCTTTATGCTAAACTAAGCAAGCTTAGATTTAGCAACCTCTACTAATTTAGCAAATCCTGCTGCATCTGTAACAGCCATATCAGCTAATACCTTACGGTTAAGGTCAACGTTTGCTAACTTTAAGCCGTGCATGAACTGGCTGTATGAAAGTCCGTTGAGACGAGCTGCTGCGTTGATACGGGCAATCCATAACTGACGGAACTGTCTCTTTCTCTCTTTACGTCCAGCGTATGAGC
>OIAS01000236.1_pt1 | contig 22253 bp, 11 predicted proteins | sample 1580811 | NCBI WGS metagenome assembly OIAS01 (sample SAMEA3882513, study PRJEB24775) | human gut metagenome | biome: human-associated habitat; feature: intestine environment; material: feces | place: Netherlands | collected 2009/2010
GATCCAGCGGGCGACCCTGTCCGAAGCCAGCTGGCGTATTCTCCGCATTGCCCAGTCCGTGGAGTTGCGGCATCCCGTAAGTCACTAGACCGCGCTCGCGATTTGGGGCGTCGAGCTGCCCGCAGATAGTGATTGCTCCGTTGTTTCGCTGCGTTCGTCGCAAGGCGGTTACGCTGGGACGGACGTGGACTATGGATGGAGTGGAGAAAGTCCGGCTTTCGGCCATTCCGAGCACTCTATCCGCTTAGGGCAGGATTTCCCGGATTCGGATTTTCAATATTTCCCGGATTCCCAGGCTGTTTCTCGGAATCAGATTCCAGGTCTTCGGCAGTCGGCTTCTCAGCCTTCCCAATTCCCGCAATCCCCGGCGAAACTTCATACGGTCGCCCAATCGCCGGCTCGTCGCGGCCGTGTGAAGAAAAGCACATCGGTGTCGGCCGATGTGACCGTGCATGTCTGGAAGGGCTTGTCCGCGCGACACGTGCGTGAGGTTGCTGGAGTTCCGGTGCTTATGCCCGTTCCGGCGTGGTCTTTGGCTGCCGGCCGGTGGGGTATCCAGGACATCGTCATGGTTGCGGAGTCGTTGATTCGCCATCGATTCGCCACTCGTAAGGGGCTGATTGAGTTTGTTAAAACTGAGAACGTCCCATACCGGAGCAAGTGTCTGGATGCGTTGGCGCTCGTGCAGTCAGGCAGCGATTCCCCCAAGGAGACCGAAATGAGGCTGACTCTTGTGCGTTATGGCCTGCCGATTATGCAACCGAACTGTGTGGTCCCCGGCGTGAATTTTGCGAATGGCGCTGCGGTGACGTTGGATCTTGTCGATGCCGAGCATCGTTTTGGCCTGGACTATCAGGGTGACCATCATCGTACTGACCGTGCGCAATATCGGCGCGATCAGAACAAGCTGTCGCGTCTTGCGGCCGCTGGTTGGACTGTGTTTTCGGTCACGCAGCTGGATTTGTCCGACGAATTGCATCGCGCCGCGTTCGCCATGAACGTTGCCCATGCGTTGTCTTCGATCGTCGGTCGGCCGATTGGGGTGACCACGCCCTTGCCATGGCGCAAAGTGGTGCTGCGTTATCGGAAAGCCCGCAAGCTTAGGCTGCTTGACTGATGCGGTTTCGTTGGGTGCGCGCGTGAGGCCGCCCGCTTTCCGCATGATCGCGACTCCTCGGTGTTGTGCCTCTTTTGTGGCGATCGGCGCTGGAATCCTTGAAAGCCGCTGATAATCGTGTTCGTCGCGCGTCATTCCGATGCGTTTGGTTGCGCACAGGATATAGGAGGCTTGTTTTTTGTGTCACGATTCGAAAAAAAGACCAAAATTTTGGATCGTGACACATCACTTTCGGTTCGGGGGTATGTTTTTGAGGCATTTTCCTTGGAAATGCGCCGATTTATACCCCCGTATTGTTTTTGGGGAAGGAAAAATGTGTCACGATTCGAAAAAACAGCCGAAATTTCGAATCGTGACACATTTCGGGAGACTCCGCCACTCACCTACGCTTCACCGCGCACCTACGCTCCGCCACCTGCCACGCGCCTCACCGCTCCGGCACGCTTTGCGCCGGGCAGCCATGCAGCACGGACAGCATCGCCCGCTTTTCCTTGGTGGTGACGCTCAGCCCATACTTGGCTTTCACGCCGATCTGCCGGGCCACGTACTCGCACCGGTACGCGCCGTTCGTGGGTAGCCAGTACGCGGCCGACGCGGATCCCTTCTCCTGATTGGCGGGCCCGTCCACCGCGAGCAGGTTGTACATATCGTTGCCGAACCGGTACCGCTTGGCTTGGTCCCACGTGCTCGCGCCCGACCGCCAGGCATTCTCCAACGCCACCACATGGTCGATCTGCACCGCCGACGAGGTGCGCGCGCCGCGTACGAAGTGGATTGTTTTGCCGGTGTACGGGTCGGCCAGCGTGCCCGATTCCACTTTGCATCCATGCTGCCGGTAGCGCACGTCGGTCAGGTCGCGCGCCAGTACGTCTTCGCGCACGTCGCATCCGTTGCCGTCGTCGTCGGTTTGGCGGAAGCCGAACAGGTCGCGATCGTAGCCGGCGTGCCGCTGATTATCGTCGACCGTCAGCTGCTGCAGCGTCTGCGCGGCGCTGCCGGACGCGGTGTATTCGCCTGTTATTTCGCCGACGGTCGGGTTTGCTTTCGGCATGAGCAGGCCGATGGTGACGCCCGCCACCACGGCGATCACCAGCAGAATCAGTATGCGTTCCACCGGCCCGTCGGCATTGAGCAGCTTCTTACGAAAATGCGTGCCGTCACGCGATCCGTGCCTTGTCATCGCACCCTAAGCAGTCTCACGCGTACGTGAACGTCATCGGATCGTGCCCGGCGCGCGTCGGCCCGTCGAGCGCATCGATGGCCGCATGCTCGGCCGGGCTGAGCACGAATCCGAACAAGTCGAGGTTCTGCTTCTGCCTGTCCGCATGCACCGACTTGGGGATGATAATCGTGCCGTTTTCGATGTGCCACCGCAGAATCACCTGCGCGGGCGTGACGCCATGCGCTTCGGCGATGCGTGCGATCACGCCGTCGCCGGCGTTCAAGTCGGCGCCGCGAGCCATCGGCGAATACGCCTCGACCGCGATGCCGTGCTCCTTGCAGTACGCCACCACCTCGCGCTGCTGCCACGTGGGATGCAGTTCGATCTGGTTGACGGCCGGATATTCGCCCGTTTCCTTATGCAGCCGCTCAAGATGCTCCGGCAGGAAATTGCACACGCCAAGCGACCGCACGCGACCCTCCGCGCGGAATTCGTCGAACGCCTTCCACGTCTCGCCGGAACGCCAATTGAACGGCGTCGGCCAATGCAGCATATACATGTCCACATAATCGAGCTGCAGCAGGCCGAGCTGGCGGTCGAACGCCTTGCGCGCGGAATCGTACCCCTGCTCGGAGTCGCGCAGCTTCGTCGTCACCCACAGGTTCTTGCGATTTTCGCCTTGCGTGAAGCCCGCGTTCTGCAGCGCGCGCCCCACGCCCGCCTCGTTGTTGTACCCCGCGGCACCGTCGATATGACGATAACCGGCTTCCAGCGCGCTCTCCACCACGGGGGTAACGCCCTCATCGTCGATACGCAGCACGCCCAAGCCGATCTGCGGAATCAGATTGCCGTCGGAAAGCGTGATCATCGGAGTGTGGAAAACAGCCATGGAACAACCCCTTGAGTCGAAATGCAATGTTCTTCGCACCAGTGTAGCGGCTGTTGCGCTCGTAGGTTGTCCGGCCTGTGTCCGCGACCCGCCTGAACCTGTGCGTGGCAGCCCGCCTGAACCTGTGTCCGCAACATCGGCAACCTGCATCGGCAGTCTGCGTCAACAACCTGCACCAACAACCCGCACTGGAGCCCTGCGCTTACCCCGCACCAGACGCATATCCAACGATTATTCAACCTCCCGTAACAGACGTAACAATTCCGTGCGGGCGGACGCGCTATAACGTTGCCCGGATATGAAGAACGATTTGGATATGAAGTCGGATACAGAGAACGAAGAAGACGGCACTATGAGTACGGAGAGCGCGGACGTGCGGCCCGCGGAGAGCACGGACGCACGGCCTGCAGGAGCCCAGCAACCCACGCACCACCACTCCCAACCGTCCCACCACCACGGCCACGCGCTCGCCGGCATCCTCGGCCCCGCGTTCGTGGCGGCGGTCGCGTACGTGGATCCGGGCAACGTGGCGGCGAACATCACGTCGGGCGCGCGCTACGGCTACCTGCTGGTGTGGGTGCTGGTGTTGGCTAACTGCATGAGCGTGCTCATCCAATACCAGTCCGCGAAACTCGGCATCGTCACCGGCAAAAGCTTGCCGGAAATCTTGGGCGAACGGCTTGGCGACGCGGGCCGTTTCATGTTCTTCATGCAGGCTGAGGTAATCGCCATCGCCACCGATCTGGCGGAAGTGATCGGCGGCGCGATCGCGCTGAAACTGCTGTTCGGCCTGCCGCTGTTCGTCGGCGGCTGCATCATCGGCGCGGTGTCGACGGTGCTGCTGATTTTCGAAAAAGGCGTCACGCATCGCATTTTCGAAAAACTGATCATCGGCCTGCTGCTGGTGATCACGTTCGGTTTCATCGCCGGTCTGTTCATCGCCCCGCCAAATCCGAAAGAAGTCGTCGCCGGCTTGATTCCACGCTTCAAAGGCACTGATACCGTGCTTATGGCCACGTCCATGCTGGGCGCCACGGTCATGCCGCACGCCATCTACCTGCATTCCACGCTCGTCAACGACCATTACGCCCCCGGCGAAGCGAAGCCGAGCGTGAAGAAGCTGCTTCACGGCAGCAAAATCGACGTTGCCTGGGCGCTGATACTTGCCGGCTCGGTGAACCTCGCGCTGCTCATCCTCGCCGCGAACTCGCTGTACGGCATGACCGGCACCGACACCATCGAAGGCGCGCAGCGGGCCATCCAGCATGTGCTCGGCCCGGTGATCGGCACGATTTTCTCGATTGGTCTGCTTGCGTCGAGCCTGAGCTCCACGTCGGTCGGCACTTACGCCGGCAGCGAAATCATGCACGGCCTGCTGCGTATCAAAGCGCCGATGTGGGCGTGCCGAGTGGTGACGCTGGTACCCGCGCTGGTGGTGCTATGGTTCGCCAACAATCCGACGGAAGCGCTGATCGTCGGCCAGGTCGTGTTGTCGGTCGGCATTCCATTTGCGATTATTCCGCTGATGCGTTACACGCACGACCGCACGCTGATGGGGGAGCACGTGGACGGTCCGGTCAAGCACATCGTCAATATCGCGGTCGCCGCGCTGATCGTCGCTCTGAACGTGGTGCTGATTGTGCTGACAATGCTCGGCAAAGCCTGATTTTCCGTGATTTTTACGCCGATTTCCGCAGGCTTTCGCGGAGCAATCCCGCAGACTGCCTACGCCGCCTGCACTTTCCCGCTGTCATAATCGACCACGGTGTACATGCCCTTCCCCTCGCGCTTGGACTGGTACAACGCATGGTCGGCGAATCCCAAGCAGAGGTTCAGATCGACGTTCTTGCCGGACAGCACGCGGCATGCGCCGATACTGCAATGCACGTCCTGCCCGTATTGCGCGGACGCCTGCGCCAACTGGCGGCGGAACAGGTCCAGCGTGCTTTCGATCACGCGCTCGTTCGCGGTGTTCTTTATCAGCGCCACATACTCATCGCCACCGAAACGGACGATGATGTCATCATGCCGGTACAGCCGCTTCAACGTCTGCGCCACTTCACGAATCCAGAAATCGCCCACTTTATGGCCGTACGTATCGTTGATCTGCTTGAAATCGTCGATGTCAACGAAAATCAGAACGGCTTGGTCGCCTTCCTGCATGTGCGCGAAATAATTCTCAATCTGCTCGCGGCCGGCGCTCTTGCTCCACAAATCGGTCAGACCATCGTGCTGCGCCTCGTAGCTGGCCTTCTGATAGGCGTCATCCTGCGAACGGATTTTCTTGTTCATTTCGATGGTGTCGACCACGAACGTGAACTGGATTGAAATCGTGATCGCGATGGCCTGCAACGCCAGTCCGTAATGGAGAATCTGAACGATGGTTGTCACAATCGGCAGCACGAAGAACGACAGCGACGTGACGAACAGCGGTCGGCTGAGGTTTTTGCGGTTTTCGATGATCAGCATCACAATCAGCGCGAGCTCTACCAGACCCAGTATCTGCGGGATAGCGAACAGTGGTCCGCGGCGGTAGTAGTTCTGGCTGTCGATGTAGTAGACCATATGGTTGAACTGCGTGGCAATCGTCAGTACGATGCCGAGCGCGGACGCTGCGTAGATGACGTCAAGCTTCTTCGAACGCGGCTTTTTCGGCTTGGATTGGGCGTTGGCCGAACGTTGGTTCTTACGATTACGCTTGGCTCCGCCGCTCGTTCTGGCCCTCCACTCGTGCGGGCTGACGTTTTCAAGCATGTCGTCGCCGCTGACGGTTTGCCAGATATAGTTGGCGAACAGTGCGATGAAGATGAAATTGATCAGGTATTCACCAAGATTGCCGATGCGCGTCATGTAGAAGTCAAGCTTGTCGCGGCCGCCGTTGTGATACCAGGCGGACACGTCGGCCAGCAGCATCAGCGCGCATAGAAGCTGCATGGAAACTTTCGTATAGGTACGCCGCGTCCTACGTATCGCGCCCACGTAGACGCCACCTGCGCAAACGATGCAGATGAGAACGCCCCATAGCTCCATCGCTATGTTGAATAACGTGACTACGGTCATACTTCCTAACCCCCTGCGCGGCGTATTCCTTTCCTGTATCGTGCCGTTACTGCCAACGCATATGTATACCACCCCATGATGAACAAATACGAAGTTTTGCCAATTTTTCTCGGTTGAATTGGAATTGAACGTGTTCGAATAGTTTCATCTCGCGTTCGACCACCCGCAGTACTAGACTTTTTGAGTCTGTTTTTGCAGGAGTTGCGCAATACGCTGCGAGTATGCGCGGATGAGTGATGGAGGGCGGTCGGTTGCCGTCGAAACCGGAGAAGAGGTCGGAAGTGAAGCCGGAAAAGAAAATAAACGCGAAACAGGGCCGCACCCACGGCCTGTCCCAGCCGCTTACCGGCGAGGAATCGTATAAAAACGACCATTTGACGCATGTCGCGTTCGTATCGATCGCCATTCTCACCTTTATCACGTTCGTCGGCAACTTCACGCAGCTGCAGTTGAGCGCCGCACTGCCCACCATCGTGTCCGATTTCGGCATTTCCGTCACGACCGGCCAATGGCTGACGTCGATTTTCCAGCTCGTCATGGGCGTTATGGTGCCGCTCACCGCCTACCTGACCCGCCGATTCTCCACCCGTCAGATCGTGATCGCGTCGATGGCGGTGTTCACGCTCGGTTCGGTGTTCGCCTGGCTCGGCTCATCGTTCGTGCTGGTTTTGATCGGCCGTCTGCTGGAAGCCGTCGGCACCGGCGTGATGTGGCCGGTCCTGCAAATCACGGTATTCTCCATTTATCCTCTGTCCCGCCGTGGCATGGCGATGGGCACCGTCGGCATGGCCATGAGCGTCGCGCCCGCGATCGGCCCCACGTTGGGTGGTGTGCAAACCGATTTGAACGGCTGGCGATCGATTTTCCTCACGCTGACGGTTATCGGCGTGATTTCACTGTTTTTGGCGATTTTCGGCTTGCGTAATTTCGGCACGCGCGACGCGTCCGCCAAAGCCGACTTCTTCTCCGTCGGCCTGTCGATTTTCGGCTTCGGCGGACTCATGTTCGGCTTCACGAACATCGAATCGTATCCGTTCACGCATCCGATGGTGTGGCTCGCCATGCTTATCGGTGTGGTCGGCATCGTCTGGTTCGTGCTGCGGCAGATCCACGGCGCTCGCCGGCAGTCGGCCGACCCGTCCAAGCAACCTCCGCTGCTCAACCTGAGCGTGCTGAAAAACAAGAGCTTCACCGTCGGCACCGTCACCGCCGCGCTGTCGTTCTTCGCGTTCAGTTCGATCATGGTGATCATGCCGCTCTACATTCAGGATTGCCGAGGCTATTCCGCCACGATCAGCGGCCTGGTGATGTTGCCCGGCGCGTTCGGCCAGTGCATCGCGCAGTTCTTCGGAGGCAAGGCGCTCGACCGTTTCGGCGCGCGTCCGGTGGCGCTGATCGGCTCGATCACCCTGCTGTTCGGCACCATCATGATGAGCCTGATTTCCATGACCTCATGGATTTGGTGGGTGTCGATTTGGCAGTTCGTGCGCCAAATCGGCATGGGATTCGTGCTCATGCCGATTACCACGTGGTCGCTGAACTGCCTGGAGCCCGAGGAGGAGCGCCGGCTCGGCCGTTACGAACACGGTTCGCCAGATCGCCGGTGCCATCGGCGCTCCCGTGCTGGTGATTCTGATGGAAACGTTTACCGCCCTGCGCTGGGCTGCGATCGGCGGCGCGAAGAACATGTATGCCGTGGCGAACGTGTTCGGCATCCAGTGGGCGCTGCGCGTGAGCGCCACCATCTGCTTCATCATGGTGGTCATGGTCTTCTTCGGCGTCCGCGGCAACGGCGCCGGCTCCACCCGCGACACCGTCCAGCGCGCCCTCAATCGCGTCCACCCCCACGCCGCCTAGCCTGACCTGTCCGCTCTTACCGCATTTTCGCCGTTCCGTAGGCATGTCATGAGCGTGGTTTGCTCAAGTGCCGCCATTCCCCGCAGCAGGAAATGAGAGAGAGAAATGTCCGCATAGTGGCATGCGGTACGGGTGCACGTAAAAGCACTGTGAACCTCGCGGGAAGGAGGTGGCGCACCCGTGCCGTGTTACGTATGGTGAACGGGAACGTAATGAAAGGCAACCATGCGGCAAACCTGCGAAAGCGAGCGTGAGAACGGCGGCAATAACGATGCCGAACGCGAACGCACAAGCGAAAGCGAAATCGAGGATCTGGGCGCGCAGCTCGACAAAGCATGCGCCAGCCGCCCCCTCGACCGTGCTCAACATGGCATGACCCGCCGTACCGCAGCAACACACCTTCTGACCGCGGTGCTCTGGCTGGCCACCGCCGTCATCCTGCTGGCCATGCTGCTGCGCATGCTGCCCAACAATCTTGACGGCAAACGGTACGTGCCGCTTATCGTCGCGCTGATGCCGTGGCTGGGCATGCTGTCTTTGATTATTGCGATCACCGCGATAGCCGTCCGTGCAATAGGCGGACGCGTCCTACTCGCCACCGTCAGCGTGGTGTGCGTGGTTGTGCAAATCGGCTGGCATTGGGGTTATATCAGGCCGCAGCAAACGATTTCCGACGCGGCCAGCACCGCAGTCACGCAGGTCTCGTCCGACGGCTTGCCCAACACGTCCGACCGGTACGCCCGCATCATGACCTTCAACACCAAGGAAGGGCATGCCGACGCCAATCGGATCGTCGAAATCGTCAAAAACGAGCATGTGGAAGTGCTCGCGCTGCAGGAAGTGTCATGGGACTTGCTCAACCGGCTCAACGGCGCCGGAATCGCCAATTATCTGCCGTATTCCGTGGCCGCGCAGCAAACGTGGCATGACAACGGCGGTGTGAACGTGCTGTACAGCGCCGCGCCGATGGAAAACGCCAAACAGAACCTCATTCCCGTGGAATCAAGCAGCGTTTCCGCCGCGACGATCGATTTCGGCGGCAGCAAGGTGCGCTTCGGCTCCGTCCACCCGTTCTCGCCGCGCCCCCGCAACCAAGGTCTGTGGAACCGTAGTCTCGACTCGCTCGCCCAACTGCAGCATTACGACAATCTGTACGTGCTGATGGGCGATTTCAACTCCACATGGGACCACGCCAGCTTCCGATACCTGCTCGGCAGCCGCTTCCTGGATTCCGGCCAGCAGGCGGGCGAAGGCCTGCACATGACGTACCCGGCCATGATGCCGATCGCCGAAATCGACCATATCGTGCACGACAAGGGCGTGAACGTGGGCGATCTGGAAACCAAGTACATCGCCGGCTCCGACCACCGCGCTCTCCTCGCCACGCTCGAAGTCGCCTGACCCGCACCTAATCTGCGCTTGAACATATCTGCGCATAGCAAACATATCCGCACGTATCCCCACATATGCCCCTCAACGTACCAATAGCCGCAAACACGCCTGCTGCTATATCGACATTTTTGACATTATGTAGGTATAGGAATAGTCTATATTCACCCCGAACCTGCATATTCTGCACAAATGACGGTTATAAGGATGATGGTTATGGAGTACAAAAGCATACGGCAGACATTGGCAATGTCATCATCCACGGCCAAGCCGAAGGATGCGGCTGAGGAGGAATACCAAAAAAGACTCAACGGCTATTCAACATACCGGTCAGGTATTGAATTCGAAGGTCATGAGATGTTCGCCGTGGCGTTCAGGGAACTGTTGAACGTCATGGATTCGGTCCGTGGCATGGAAGTGCAGGTCGAATCGCTGTGGGCCGCATTGCCGCCGATTGCCCGCAGGGCGTATCTGATGGAACTCATCGGCGCGGAAATGCAGAGCACGAACTCCATAGAAGCCGTGCACACCACGCGCAAGGAAATCTCAGACGCGTTGGATGCGGCGGTCGCGGACGGGCCGCACAAGCGGTTGAGTGAGCTTGCCAAACTCTTTCTCGGACTCTCCGGCGAAAATTCCGCAACGTTGGAACTACCGAAAACGTTGCATGACATACGTAATATTTACGATCAGGTGATGGCTGGGGAACTACGGGAGGAAGACAAGCCTGACGGAATGGTATTCAGAGCCAAGCAAGTCTCTGTGTGTGACGGCTTTGACCGGGAGATTCATCAAGGCGCATGGCCGGAATCGGAAATCCAAGTGCAATTGACCAAATGGCTGGCGTTGCTTTCGGATGAGGCGATTCCTCCGCTGCTGCGGGCTGTGATGTGCCATTACGCCTTCGAATGCATTCACCCGTTCTATGACGGCAATGGCAGGACGGGCCGGTTCCTGCTTGCTCTGCAGCTGAGCAAGCACCTGTCCATACCGACGGCGATCAGCCTGAGTCCGGTTATCGCCGACGCAAAAGGCCGGTATTACAAGGCGTTTGATGATGCGCAGCATCCGCTGAACTGTTCTGACGTCTCGCTGTTCTCATATCGGATGATCCGTTTTATCGCCACCGCCCAGAAGAACATCATCTCTGTGCTCGGCGAGAAGAAAACCCTGCTTGACACCGCGCGGAAGAGGCTTGAACATTATGCGCGAACGCAGGGCATTACGGAACTGCAGCGGAACATGCTGTACTTCCTGCTGCAGGAGGAGCTTTTCGACGATGCTCCGAAACCCATATCGCGCCGCCTAATGCGCGAATGGCTTGGCGTGGGGGAGCGGAAGACCAACACCGCGCTCGCGGAACTGGTGAACAGGAACCTGCTCGAGTTCCACGGCTCCCGCCCGATCCGCTATTCGCTGACCGCCACCGCCCGCGCCGAATTTCTGCAATGATTCTGCGCGTATTGGACGATTTGCCGCATGCGGGGAACGCCTCGCGCTAAAATTTCCGTTTGGCGGGTTGCGGAAGCCATGGTGGATTTCGCAAAACCGCAACACGAAACGTTGGAAGAACGGTTAAGGGGTTTAGGCATGCACATCATGTTCGTCTGCACGGGCAACATTTGCCGTTCCCCTATGGGCGAGCTTCTGATGACCCACTATCTGAACGGCACCACCGTGCAGGTGTCAAGCGCCGGCACGCGTGGTTTGCCGATGCATCCGATCGATCCGTCGAGCGGCCGCCTTATGCAAAGCGTCGGCATTGAGTCGAGCGGCTTCCGTTCCCGACGACTGACCCGACAGATGGCCGACGAAGCCGACCTGATCCTCTGCTTCGAAAAGCAGCAGCGCAAGGAAATCGTCACGTTGGCGCCAGCCGCCGTACGATACACGTTCCTGCTTGACGATTTCGCGAATATGTGCGATTACTGCGCTCGCAACAATATGATTGCCGGACTGACCATCCAGGAACGTCTTCAGTCGGTAATCAAGAAGTCCTCGATGATTCGTCCGATGATTCCCCAGCCGAAGGACATCGCCGACCCGCATGGCCGCGAATTCAGCATGTTCTGCGTCGCCGCCGAACAGACGAACGGTGCGATCCGTAAAATCCTGAAAAGCATGCGCAAGCACCGTACGGTAACCCCCGCCCCCATCCGCTCCCAAATCGTTGCCTGATAATTCTTTTAGGTCCATGGATTGATTCACCATAGCTTGGCCCTACTCTATTTTTTTGAGTCCGAGCGTGTTTGTGATATTCACCCATTTTTTATTATTGATATTTTGATTTGATTGGCATGTTGCATGCCATAAGAGGTAAAGAAGCCCTTTTTGAGCATCTCTTGAAAGATTAATTTCAGGATTGTTGGGGGTGGGCTGTCGGTGGCGTGGGATGGGGCGAGGGTGCTTTGCGTCGCAAGGTGGTATTGGTTGGAAAATTTTCTGAAACGTTTGCATATGTGAATTTGCAACGATAGTGGGTGCTACGGGGTGCTGGTATGAGTGTATCTGTTGCTGACAGCGTTTGCAACAGAGCAGAAAACAATTGCGTTTTAACCGCCATTTTTCAATAAAAATCACTCATTTTTCAAAGGAAAAATGTGGTATTTTTGACGCAACGTCTGCTAGTGGCAAACGTTGTCAAAGTTAGATGCAAGGAAGCAGGGAGGGTAAGGTGCGACTTAGCACTCATACGTTCGCGGGTATGGCGAACGCACTCACCAGAAAAGAGCCTCCTCATGAGAATCAGCCTGAGCTGATGACTCGTGCGGAGCGCAGACGCGCGGCCCGTAAAGCACGCGCCGTCAAGACCTGGAAGAAGGTCGCAGCGGGAACAGTGGCGGTCGCCACGCTGTTCGGCGGTATGGGTGTGGCATCCACCGCACTTGCCGCCGATCGTGACAGCTACCAGGACACCATCGGAAATTCTTCTTTCGAAGCGGCCCGTAACCAGTACGGTCTGACCAAGCACATGAAGAACGGCGCCATCCTGCACGCATGGATGTGGTCGTTCAAGACCATCACGCAGCACATGCCTGAGATCGCCGCGGCGGGCTACACTTCCGTGCAGACCGAGCCTATGAGCAAGATCAAGGAAGTCGCCGCCAACGGCAAGAAGTTCACCGAGAACTGGTACTACGTGTACCAGCCGGCGAACACCTCCATCGGCAACTTCGTGGTCGGCACCGAGGCTGACCTGAAGGAAATGACCGCCACCGCCCATAAGTATGGTGTGCGTGTGATCGTGGATGTGGTCGCCAACCACTTCACCTCCGATTGGAACGCCATCGACCCCGATTGGCAGAACAAGGAGTACTTCCACAAGCGTACCGGCTGCGACGGCCCCAACGGTGAAATCAACGATTATTCCAACCGTTACAAGGTGACGCAGTGCCACCTGCTTGGCCTGTGGGATCTGAATACGCAGAACCAGGCTGTTGCCGATCGTATGCAGAAGTTCCTGAAGACCGCTGTGGCGGACGGCGTTGACGGCTTCCGCTACGATGCGGCAAAGCACGTCGAGCTGCCGACCGAAGTCTTCGACAATAAGCAGTCGAACTACTGGAACACCATTCTGAAGAACGGCTCCCAGTTCCAGTACGGCGAGGTGCTGCAGGGCGATTCCGGCCTTGACTACAAGGCATACGCCAACATGTTCCGCGACAATTCCTCCGATGGCGGCGGCAACACCGCTTCCAACTACGGCAAGACCATTCGCGCCGCTGTCGGCTCGAACAACCTTGACGTCAAGATGGTGAAGAACATCGATACCGGCGGCGCAAGCGAAGACCAGCTGGTCACCTGGGTTGAGTCCCACGATAACTACGCCAACGGCGACAAGGAATCCACCGGCCTCACCGACTATCAGATCATGATGGGCTGGGCGGTCGTTGGTTCCCGTAGGGCCGGCGCTCCGCTGTACTTCAACCGTCCGAAGGGCTCTGGCGGCACCAACCCGCAGTTCGCCGAGCAGTCCCAGCTGGGTGACGCCGGTGACGACATGTGGAAGAACAAGTCCGTCGCGGCAGTCAACCACTTCCGTAACGCCATGGATGGCAAGGGCGAGAACCTGCAGAACTGCGGCGACAAGTCCTGCCTGATGATTGAGCGCTCCACGTCTGATGGCATTCAGAACGATGGTGTGGTCATTGCCAACATGGGTGGCGACAAGAGCCTTTCCGGCATGGAAACCACACTTGACGATGGCACCTACCCGGATGAGGTCAATGGCGGCCAGCTTGTGGTCTCCAACCATAAGATCGTTTCCGGTACCGCCAAGGGCGGCGCGGTCAGCGTCTTCTACGTGAAGGGCGAATCCGATCCGAACGTGTCCGTGGAAGCGGCTTCCAAGGAATTCTCTTCCGACAATGTCAAGGTCACGTTGCGCGCGCAGGATGCCGACAATCTGAAGTACACCACCACCGAGGGCGAGAGCGGCTCCTTCACTGACGGAAAGGTCATTTCCGTTGGTAAAACTCTTTCCATCGGCGAGACCGCTACCGTCAAGGTGACCGGCACCGCCGCCAAGGATGGCAAGAAGGTTAAGAAGGGTCAGGCGCTGAGCGCTTCCGTGACCGTGAAGAAGGTGGAGGTCCCGAAGCAGAACCTTGCCGCGCAGTACAGTACCAACAAGGTGGGCATGGGCGTCAAGAAGACCATCAACTTCAACGCCGGGAAGGATGCGAGCATCGCTGACTGGGACAGCTCCATGCTGATCGCGCAGGGCGCCGCCAACGACGACCCGCGCGTGTACCGCCCGAATTCCATGTATGAGGTTCCGATCGATCTGTATGCGTTGTATGGCGCCTACGATGACGACAACCTGTACCTCATGTGGGAAATGACTAACGTGCAGGATGTCGTCGACACTGGCGACGACTACCCCCTGAGCCAAGGCCACCTGTGGCAGACCCAGAACCTGCCGTTCCACATCGCCATCGACACCAAAGATGACAGCACCCGCATCGGCAACAACGGCGGTCTGCAGACCGGCGGTTCCCTGTGGGCATCCAACATCACTTGGGGCGGCGAGCAGAAGCTCAACAATGTGGTGACCATCTCCACCAACGGCTCCAACGGTCCGTGGATCTACAAGGGCGACGAGACTGGTCTGAACTCCAAGGCTGCGTATGGTCCGGCTGCTAACGCCGCCACCAACACCAAGAAGTCGAACATCAAGTTCGGCTATGGCAATGGCATTCTAAGCAAGGATGTCATCGGCATCGACGGTGGCTGGGGTGAAAACAACGGTCGTTTCATCGGCGATATGAAGGCCGAGAACCAGAACAAGGCCAAGTGGGTCAACTTCAACGAGAAGGGCCACAATTCCGCTCAGATGGATGATCACTACGAGATCGCCATCCCGCTGGAAGAGATCGGCACCACCGCTGACCGCATTGCCTCGAGCGGCATCGGCATCGAACTGGCAGCCACCTTCGGTCTGTCCGCCATGGATTCCCTGCCGTACGATCTGGCAATGAACGACAATGCTGACCTGCCGGACACCGGTTCTCAGGTGAATAACTCCTTCGAGAAGTCCGATGACGACATGTTCAGCGTGAAGATGGCCAACATCGGCGGCGAAGAGCCTCCGGTCGAAACCAAGTCCGTGAAGATTGATCAGTCGGATTACAGCGTGGACCTGTCCGAGGGCGTGGCCACGAAGCAGTTGACAGCCACGACCGATCCGAAGGGCGCGTCCGTGAGCTGGAGCTCGTCCGACAAGGACGTGGCGACCGTCAGCCCGAAGGGCGTGGTCACCCCGAGGAAGGCCGGCAAGGCCACGATCACCGCGAAGTCCGGGACCAAGACCTCGTCGATCACCGTGACCGTGACCGGTGAGCTTCCGCCGGACCCGGTCGCGAAGAACACCGTCTACGCTTCGAAGCCCTCGGGCTGGGGCAAGATCTACGCGTACGTGTACACGGGCGACGGCGCGACCGCGGCGAACAACGCGGCCTGGCCGGGCGTGGAGATGACCGCCCCGAGCGCGACCGACGGCTGCCAGCAGACCGACCTGTACAAGTACGTGGTCCCGGACAGCCTCGCCAAGGGCGCGAAGGTGATCTTCAACGACGGCGGCAGCCAGCAGTATCCGGGATCCCGCCAGCCGGGCCTGGACTACAACGGCGGCATCGTGAAGTGGGACGGCTCCTCCGCGGCCCTGGCCGCGGTCGAGTGCGAGACCACCATCCCGGTCACGTCCGTCTCGGTCTCTGGTGATGGCGTGAGCGGCGGCAAGCTCTCGCTGAAGTCCGGGGCGAGCGTGCAGCTGACCGCGACGGTCAAGCCCGACAACGCGACGGACCGCAAGGTCACGTGGACGAGCTCGGACTCGAGCGTCGCGAACGTGATGGGCACGGGCGTGGTCACGGCCGGCTCGAAGGCCGGCAAGGCCACGGTCACCGCGACCGCGGGCGGCAAGAGCGCGTCCGTCGAGGTCACGGTCGAGGCGCAGGATCCGTACGCCGAGCTGGACGCGTTGGCGAAGGCCCACGCGTCGGATCTGGAGGACGGCACGTACACGGTGTCGACCGTGCTGAAGGACGGCATGGTCCTGGACGTGGCGGACGGTTCCGCGAAGGACGGCGCGAACGCGCGGCTGTGGTCGTCGAACGGGACGAAGGCGCAGCGGTGGACGGTTTCGCACGACTCGAAGGGCTACGTGACGCTGAGGAACGTGAATTCCGGCAAGGCGCTGGATGTGAAGGACGGCAAGGCCGCGAACGGTTCGAACGTGCAGCAGTACGCGCCGAACTCCTACCGTTCGCAGAAGTGGGTGGCGGTCAGGAGCGGATCGGTGTACAAACTGGTGTCCGCGCTCTCCCCGTCCATGGCGCTGGACGTGAAGGACGGCAAGGCCGCGAACGGTTCGAACGTGCAGATCTACACCGCCAACGGGTACCGTTCCCAGCAGTGGACGTTCAAAACGGTCGCCCAGCCGTTGAAGTCGGCGACGGTCTGGTACCGTCCCTCGTCCACGCAGTCGCGCGTGCGTGTGCAGTGGCGCGTGTACGGCAGTCCGGACACGACCGGCGGCGTGGAGATGACGCAGGCGTGCGGAGGCTGGTGGAAGGCCACGGTGCCTTCCGCGGGCTCCACGAGGGTCGGCCTGTCGTTCTCGTATGGTTCCACGACGGATGACAACGGCGGGAAGCTGTACGACGTGAAGGGCGAGTCCGCGGCCGTCTCGGGCGGGCAGGCCGTGACCGACGTCACACCAAACTGCGCGGTAACCAACAAACAATAACCGAAGACAGCTGAGGCCTGATTCCGTATTCCAAGGGGATCGGGCCTCAGCCTTACCTGAACAAATTCAATCCAATCAAGGAAGATGATGAAACAATCAGCAACGCTTGCTCGTCTGAGCAAGAAGACCGTGGCGTTCCTTGCCGCGGCCACCACGCTGCTCGCGGGTCTTTCACTCGCTACGGCCGCACCGCAGCAGGCCAACGCCGCCACCCGTGACAGTTACGCCGACACCATCGGCAATCCGACGTTCGAAGCAGCCCGTCAGAAGTACGGCCTGCCGAAGGATATGAAGGACGGCGCGACCCTGCACGCCTTCGAATGGTCCTTCAAAACCATCATGGAGAACATTCCGGATATCGCCAAGGCCGGTTATACCTCCATCCAAACCGAACCAATCGTCAAAATCAAGGACAACCGCAAGCTCGGCACCGGCAACTGGTATCTCAACTGGTACTACGTCTACCAGCCAACCGACATGTCCATCGGCAACTATGTGGTCGGTTCGGAAGACGAGTTCAAAGAAATGTGCAAGCTAGCGCACCAGTACGGCCTGCGCATCATCGTCGATTCCGTGTCCAACCACTTCACTTCCGATTTTGATGTGATCGAAGGCAAGTGGAAGAACAAAGCCTATTACCATGAAGACAAGCAGATCTCCGATTACAACAATCGAGAGGACTGCACCCAGCACAAGCTTTCTGGCCTGTGGGATCTGAACACTCAGGATGATACCGTCACCAAAGGCATGCATGATCTGCTCGTGCAGACCGTGGCCGACGGCGCTGATGGCTTCCGGTATGACGCTGCCAAGCATATCGAGCTTTCTGATGAGGTATTCGGCGGCAAGCAGTCCCACTATTGGGACACCATCCTGCAGAACGGCGCACAGTACCAGTACGGCGAAGTGCTTGAAGATGCCAACGTTCGCGAAGCCGACTACGCCAACCTGTTCAACAGCAGCTCTCCGCGTGGCGGCGGCATCACCGACTCCAGCTACGGTCATGAGGTGCGCAACGCCGTGCAGTTCAAAAATCTCGGCGCAAGCCACTTCACCTCCCACAGCAAGGTGACCGAGGACAAGTCCGTGAACTGGGTGGAATCGCACGATAACTTCGCCAATGGCGAAGCCAACATTCCGCAGGAGCTCTCCGACGAATGGATCAAGTACGGCTGGGCCGGTGTGACCGCGCAGAAGAACGGCATGAGCCTGTTCTTCGACCGCCCGTACAAGGACGGCGGCACGTATGGCACTGGTGGCGTCGGCACGTATGGTAATGGCAGCGGTCCGTTCACCGAGAACTCCAAGCTCGGCGACGCCGGCTCCGACCTGTGGAAGGATCCGGAAGTCGTGGCCGTCAACCACTTCCGCAACGCCATGGTCGGCGAAGCGTCAAACGTCTCCAATTGCGGCGACGACAACTGCCTGATGGTCGAGCGTTATGCCGGTTCCGCAGCTCAGGACGGCATGGTGGTGGCCAACGCCAACGCTTCCGATAAGAACCTTGCGGGTACTAGCACCAAGCTGGCCAACGGCACCTATACGGATGAAGTGACCGGTTCCACCATCACCGTTTCCGGTGGCAAGGTTACCTCCGGCACAGTGAAGGGCCAGTCCATCGCGGCGTTTTCCAATAAGACCCGTTCCGGCAAGGTCTCCACCGCCGAGGCCTATCCGAACAAGGGCACCATTCCGGGCGAATCTAAGACGATCACTCTCCGGTCCTATCAGTCCACCAACACCACCTACTCCACTTCCGACGGTCAGTCCGGTTCCTTCAAGGACGGCGACACCATTGAAATCGGCAGCAAGGCCAAGTCGGATGAAGTGGTGACGGTCACGGTGAAGGGCACTGGTGCAGACGGCGAAACCATCAAGCACACGTACTCTTACACCAAGTATGGTGATCCTACTTACGACCCGAGTGACGGCACTTCCAGCCCGTGCGACAAATATTGCATGGAGTATATGGAAAAGAACGGTCTGGACCCGGATTGCTACATTGACGCCAAAGAGCCTTGCCATCCAAGAAATGTGACCGTTACTGCCATCAAGGTTTCCGGCGACACTTCCATGGATCTCGCTTCCACGCAGAGCGTGCAGCTCAAGGCGGATGTGACAACCGATCCGGCGGGCAAGCGTCCTTCCGTGACTTGGACTTCTTCCGACACTTCTGTTGCCACCGTCGATTCCAAGGGCAAGGTTTCCGGCCTTAAGGCGGGAACGGTGAAGATCACCGCCACTGCCGGTACGAACAAGAAATCCGACTCCATCACTATCACGATCACCGGCGTGAAGCCGGAAGTCTCCAACGTGATCTACGCCACCAAGCCTTCCGGCTGGAGCAAGATCTACGCCTACGTGTACAACGACACCACGTCCAAGAACAATGGCAACTGGCCGGGCGTTGAAATGACCCAGCTGACCGCTGACGATTCCTGTGCGAAGGCCGGCGCCTACAAGTACGAGGTACCGGATCTGGGCGAAGGCAAGTACCGTGTGATCTTCACCAACGGTTCCGGCGCGCAGACCCCTGGCGCCAGCCAGCCCGGCATCGAATTCTCCGGCAAGGTCAGCTGGGATGGCTCCTCGAGCACGGTGACCGCCGTGAACTGCAATATTCAGCAGCCAATTCCGGTGGAGTCGGTGACAATTTCGGGTAACGGAGTAAGCGATGGCAAGCTGAGCCTGAAAGTTGGCGCATCGGCACAGTTGACTGCGACGGTCAAGCCCGACAACGCAACCAATAAGACGGTTTCTTGGGATAGCTCGGACAACTCTGTGGCAAAAGTATCCGACGGTAAGGTCACGGCTCTAAAGGCCGGAACCGCCACCATTACCGCAACCGCCGGCGATATATCCTCTTTGATCACCGTTACCGTAGCGGATGTACCGGTTCCGGTCACGTCCGTCTCGGTCTCTGGTGATGGCGTGAGCGGCGGCAAGCTCTCGCTGAAGTCCGGGGCGAGCGTGCAGCTGACCGCGACGGTCAAGCCCGACAACGCGACGGACCGCAAGGTCACGTGGACGAGCTCGGACTCGAGCGTCGCGAACGTGATGGGCACGGGCGTGGTCACGGCCGGCTCGAAGGCCGGCAAGGCCACGGTCACCGCGACCGCGGGCGGCAAGAGCGCGTCCGTCGAGGTCACGGTCGAGGCGCAGGATCCGTACGCCGAGCTGGACGCGTTGGCGAAGGCCCACGCGTCGGATCTGGAGGACGGCACGTACACGGTGTCGACCGTGCTGAAGGACGGCATGGTCCTGGACGTGGCGGACGGTTCCGCGAAGGACGGCGCGAACGCGCGGCTGTGGTCGTCGAACGGGACGAAGGCGCAGCGGTGGACGGTTTCGCACGACTCGAAGGGCTACGTGACGCTGAGGAACGTGAATTCCGGCAAGGCGCTGGATGTGAAGGACGGCAAGGCCGCGAACGGTTCGAACGTGCAGCAGTACGCGCCGAACTCCTACCGTTCGCAGAAGTGGGTGGCGGTCAGGAGCGGATCGGTGTACAAACTGGTGTCCGCGCTCTCCCCGTCCATGGCGCTGGACGTGAAGGACGGCAAGGCCGCGAACGGTTCGAACGTGCAGATCTACACCGCCAACGGGTACCGTTCCCAGCAGTGGACGTTCAAAACGGTCGCCCAGCCGTTGAAGTCGGCGACGGTCTGGTACCGTCCCTCGTCCACGCAGTCGCGCGTGCGTGTGCAGTGGCGCGTGTACGGCAGTCCGGACACGACCGGCGGCGTGGAGATGACGCAGGCGTGCGGAGGCTGGTGGAAGGCCACGGTGCCTTCCGCGGGCTCCACGAGGGTCGGCCTGTCGTTCTCGTATGGTTCCACGACGGATGACAACGGCGGGAAGCTGTACGACGTGAAGGGCGAGTCCGCGGCCGTCTCGGGCGGGCAGGCCGTGACCGACGTCACACCAAACTGCGCGGTAACCAACAAATGATGTGACTCTCAACGCTCCGTAAAACACCATCAGAGGGGTGGCCTCAATGAAAACCATTGGAGCCACCTTTTTGAACCCAAAATAAGCTGAAAGGATAAAGGAATTATCGCGATGGGACGCTAATGTCCCTGAACAGAAGAACGATAATATCTACATTCTTACGTATTTTAGCTTCAAATGTAAGGAAAATAAGGGAATCAATATCTATGTGAATATCTGCTGTTTCAAGACTGCTAGGTGTTAGGTCCTTTCATCACATATACCTCGCATGGTGGTGAGAGGATTCTAACAGCCAGTGGCCTTGAGACAGGCAGACATTCACTTAAGATCTATGACAGCATCCCCACTCGTTCTTATTACCTAGCATGCGCTCATCCGGCTAGGTACATGTGGAAGCTATCCTCAAGGCTTTCTTGCGCCTCCGGTAACTTTTACCACCGCCGACTCGAACATTGCGACCTTGGGCTTCGACATCTTCAATTCGAACACGTTGGCCTAGGTATCGGGCATCGCGTCTAATAACTCGGTAATCTTCTTGGTAAAGAGCTGGTCAACCAAGTATGTGCCAGTCAATCTGTATAATGCCCAAGCATGATTTTGCCTCTTGGTTTCCAATCGCGCTTTGCTTTGTTGAATGAAAAAGCACACAAGGCGCAGACCACGTCTTCCTATATCAAGGGCAAAATCCGAAAGTATGCAGGATTTTGGGCATTATCAACGCATATCATATTTTTCCCTGAAAGAGCTACAAAAAGCCAAAGCAAGCATCAGCATACATAAGACAACAGGCTTATCATAACATTCAAAGAAAAAAACCGAGAAGAGTAATGCAATGCACATAGCTTGTGGAGTTCCAATCATTCTTACAATAGAGATATCACTCATATGCATCGTCTTAAATCCAGGTATCAATATTAAGGAAAGAAGAATCAAAAAGAGCATGTAGCCCAAAATACCAATTTCAAAAAAAGCTGTTACATATTGATTATCAACTGTAAAAAAATCTTTCGAAACAAAATAAATATTATTCACATTGAGATAATGTGCAAGCGAACCAAATCCATTCCCCAAAAAGGTCGCTAATGTCATTTTTTTAGATAGGTATTGAAGTAAAAAAGAAATTGACCCAGATCTTTGCAAAAAAGAGCCAGAATCCAAAAGAGTTGAAAAACGACCAAAAGTCATGGAGTACAAATACGAATTAGGAGACACAGAAATCGAAAAAAATATAACAGCTAAAAATATAAACAATAGTACAGGAAAAATCCTAATGCGAATTTCAGATACCTTCTTATGTTTCTTAATTGCTAAAAGTATAAGAAGCGTACACATCATAACAACATACACAGATCTTGTCTGCATAAGTACAGTAGTCACAAGAGATAGCGTAGACAGTAGGAGATAACGCTTATTCCTAGATTGATTATAAAACCCTAAAGCAATAATTGCAATAGATATCGAAAACACCGATCCAGTAATAGGATGTGCGGTAATTCCAGTTGCTCGATAACTAGAAGTTGAGTCGCCGTTAAAAGCTTCTATCCCAAGAAGCGAGATAAAAGGATTGTAGTGTGTAAAA
>OIAS01000248.1_pt1 | contig 21228 bp, 19 predicted proteins | sample 1580811 | NCBI WGS metagenome assembly OIAS01 (sample SAMEA3882513, study PRJEB24775) | human gut metagenome | biome: human-associated habitat; feature: intestine environment; material: feces | place: Netherlands | collected 2009/2010
CCCAGCGCAGCGGCCCGCGCCGGGGCGAAAACCTGCGCGTGCGCCTGAACATCACCTTTGAAGAGGCGGCGTTCGGCTGCGAGAAGGAGATCAACGTCGGCCGCGTCGAGCAGTGCCCGGACTGCAAGGGCACCGGCTGCGCCCCCGGCACGACGCCGGAGGTCTGCCCGGACTGCAAGGGCACCGGCAGCGTGCGCACCACGCAGCGCACCCCGTTCGGCGTGGTGCAGACCAGCGGCGCGTGCAAGAAGTGCGGCGGCCGCGGCAAGATCATCCACCAGCCGTGTCCGCGCTGCGGCGGCCGCGGCGCCGTGCGCAAGAATCAGACCATCAAGGTCAAGATCCCGGCCGGCATCGACGACGGCCAGACGCTGAATCTGCGCGGCAAGGGCAACGCCGGGCTGGACGGCGGGCCGGCGGGCGATCTGCTCATCACGGTCTTTGTCAAGCCGCACCCGCTCTTCGAGCGCGACGGCAACTCCGTGCTCATGGAGATGCCGGTGTCGTTCGCGCAGGCCGCGCTCGGCGCTGAGATCGAGGTGCCAACCATCGACGGCCGCGTCAAGCTCACCATCCCCGAGGGGACGCAGCCGGGCAGTGTGTTCCGTCTGCGCGGCAAGGGCATCCCGTACCTGCAGAGCAAGGGCGGCGGCCGCGGCGACCAGTTCGTCACGATCACGGTCACCGTGCCGAAGAACATGACATCCGAGCAGAAGGAGCGCCTGCGCGCCTATGCCGAGGCGATGAACGAATCGGTCAGCGAGGGACGCAGCGGCATCTTCGGCAGCAAGAAAAAACGCTGAGTAAATAACATAGAAAGCCGGCCGCAGTGCACACTGCGGCCGGTTTTTTGCGCACCACTGGGGCAATGCGGCGGGCAAATACGGGCTTTGCGCGCCGCGGGATTTCTGCTATAATGGGCGCAGACTTTTTTCGGGAGGTGCTGCCATGGACACGCACAGACTTTCCCAGACGGTGCAGCCGCTGCTCGGCTGGTTTCAGGCGCACGCGCGCGCGCTGCCCTGGCGCGCCGACCGCGAACCGTACCACGTGTGGCTCTCGGAGATCATGCTGCAGCAGACGCGCGTCGAGGCCGTGCGCGGGTACTACGCGCGCTTTCTCGCGGCCGCGCCGGACGTGTTCGCGCTCGCGGCGCTGCCGGAAGCGCAGCTGCTCAAGCTCTGGGAGGGGCTGGGGTACTATAACCGCGCGCGCAAGGCGCAGGCCTGCGCGCAGGAGATCGCGGCGCGCGGCGGCGTCTGGCCCGACACGGTGGAGGGCCTGCTGGCCCTGCCGGGCATCGGCCCGTACACAGCCGGGGCGATCGCCTCGATCTGCTTTGAGCGTCCGGCCGCCGCCGTGGACGGCAATGTGCTGCGCGTGTGCGCGCGCGTGCTCGACGACGCGACGCCCATCGACTCCGCCGCGCACAAGGCCGCGCTCACCGCAGCGCTGAGCGCGTGCTACCCCGCCGGGCACTGCGGCGACTTCACGCAGGCGCTCATGGAGCTCGGCGCGACCGTCTGCGGCCCGAACCGCGCGCCGCAGTGCGAGGTCTGCCCCATCGCAGCGCTGTGTCTCGCCCGTGCGCACGGCACGGCGGCTGCCCTGCCGGTCAAGGCGCCGAAGCGCGCCAAGCGCGCCGAGGACTACACCGTGTTCTGCCTGCGCTGCGGCGACCGGCTCGCCGTCGAGCGGCGGCCGGAGCACGGCCTGCTCGCCGGGCTCTGGGAGCTGCCGAACACGCCGGGCCTGCTCGACGAGCGGCAGGCGGGCGAATACGCCAGCGGGCAGGGCCTCGGCGATGTGCGGCTGCGCAGTGCGCGCGACGGCAGGCACATCTTCACACACATCGTCTGGACGATGCGCTGCTACACGCTCGAGTGCTCGGCCATGCCGCCGCGCTACCATTGGGCCACGCCGGACGAGCTGCGCGAGGAGATCTCGCTGCCGACGGCGTTCCGGCAGTTTGTGGACGCAGAATAACAAAAAGCCGCCCCTGTCATGTTCGACAGGGGCGGCTTTACATTTGCTCGCCGCTCAGCGCCAGAAGTCGTCGTTCCGGTCGCGGTACTGCGGCGGCAGGGGGTACTGCATGCGGCGGAAATAGTCAAACACCGTCTCGCGCGTGACGCGGCGGTCGTCGCGTGACGAGCGGTTCACGCGCCGGATGCCGAACACGTACAGCGCGATCAGATACGCATAAAACAGCAGCGTGAAGCGGCTGTCGCCCTCCTGCGCGAAGGCCAGAAAGTCGTAGCACCCGTGCAGCAGTATCGGCACGACGACGCTCAGCGCAAGGTAGGCCTTCCGGTCCTCATCGCGCCCCCAGTAGTCGGAGAGCTTGGCATAGCCGTAGAAATAACCCATAAACACGCCGAAGATCGCGTGGCCGGGCACGGCCGTGACCGCGCGCACGAGGCCGGTGGCGAAGCCATAGCTGTAGACGTACTTCACGTTCTCGAACGCGGCGAAACCGAGCGCGACCATGACGGCGTAGACAATGGCGTCAAACTGATAGTCGAACGCCGGGCTGCGCCACGTCGTGCGCAGGAAGAGGAACTTGCACGTCTCCTCCGTCAGGCCCGCGACGACGAACGCCTCGAGAAAATAGCCGAGGTAGACATTGCGCACGTTCAGCCGCTCGATGACGGCGCTGAGGATGAGCTCGACCACGATGGCCGGCAGGCACGAGAGCGCGCCGTAGCCCAGGAGCTTGGCGAGCAGGGCCGGCGGCTCTTTGTCCGTGCGGTCCTTTCGGTAGATATACACCACCAGCACAACGGCCGGCAGCAGCGCAATGAACATCAAAGGATCGATCATGGGGAAAACCTCCGATCAGGAATATGCGGGAGTAGGATTCTACATTGCCGTTCGGCAATGCCTCCCCTGTGCAAGGGGCGGTGGCAAAATCGAAGATTTTTGACGGAGGGGTTGTAAATACAAAGTCTGTGCAAGGCCGGATTTATCAATCCCTCAGTCAGTCTGACGGCTGCCAGCTCCCTTTGCACAAGGGAGTCAAGGGGCACAATACCAGCGAAAAAAGCACCCACGCGCCGGTCAGAACAGCAGCCAGATCAGCAGCGGGATCGTCACGGCGGACAGGATCGTACTGAGAAAAATGCACTTGGACGCGAACGCATCCGACCGGTCATACTGCAGGCACAGCGCCGTGACGACCATGGCCGACGGGCACGCCGCGAGCAGCACCGGAATGCCGAGCAGCGCGCCGCTGACAAACGGCCGCAGCACCAACCACGTCAGCAGTGGGCACACGAGCAGCCGCACCGCCGACACCACGTAGACCCGCCAGTCGGCGAGCGTGGCGCGCACGGAGATCGCGCCGAGCGACGTGCCGATGATGAGCATCGACAGCGGGATCGTCGCGCCCGCGAGCGTGGAGATCGTGTCGGCAATGACGGCGGGCACATGGATGCGCGAGAGCAGCAGCACGACCGACAGCAGCGTCGCAATGACGGGCATATTGAGCACCTTGCGCCAGTCGAAGCGCGCGCCCGCGCCGCCAGAGAGCTGCGCCGCGCCGATGGAATAGAGCGCGAGGTTGAACGGGATGTTCGCCAGCGAGGCGAAAAAGACCATCTCGTCGCCAAAGATCGCCGCGACGACGGGCAGGCCCACAAAGCCCACGTTGCCAAACGCCGTCACGAGCCGCGTCGCACCCACGTCCTCGCCGCGCGTGCGCAGCAGCCGCGGCAGAAACCACGCCGCGGCGATCTGCAAAACGGTCGCAGCCGTCAGCACAAGGACGTAATCGACAATGTCGCGGCCGGTGAAATCCGGCACGCTCAGCACGGAATTGAGGATCGTCGCCGTGAGCAGGACGTTCATCACCAGCGGCGTCACGCGCTTATTAAACTCCGGCCCTGTGATGCCGATGCGCGCACAGAGGTAGCCAAGCAGCATGATGAGCACCAGCATGGCCATCTTGGCAAAAACAACGGACAGATTCATATTTGGTTTTCTCTCTCTTCTCAGATTCTCTCGCCGGGCGGCGCATGGTGCTACCTACCCAGTGTAGAATAGTATATGCCAGACATCGTGTCTTGTAAAGCGGAATTCTCAACGGGTACTTGCCAAATGCCGCCCGGCCTGTTACACTGGCAGGAAAGGGGGTGTGCGCATGAAGAAAACCGTCATCACCGTTATCCGCATCATCGTCATTGTCGCCATTCTGGGGCTGCTGACCTACGGCGGCTTCGTGGGGATGAACCGCGTGTCCGGCACTGGGGACTACACCATCGACCAGTACGCCGCGACCGACGACGGCGGTCTGCTGACCGTGACGAAGGGCGGCACGGCGCTGCACGTCAAGTGCTCGGCCGACCAGCTCGCCGTCGTTGAGACGCAGCCGGACGGCACGTTCCACCTGTCGTTCTCCTACAGCCAGATCACGAACAAAGGCACGCTCAAAGACATCACGCCCGCCGGGTAACAACCGGCCGGGCGCGATCCTTAACAATTCTGAATTTTACGCGCACGCTTGCAAAATGCCCGCCGGAGCGCGTATAGTAAAGGCAGTAATTAACAGATTTTCGGAAACCGAATGGTTTCCCGGAGGTGACTTCGTATGCAGACAACCGACCCCCGCCGCACCCCGCGGCCCGACAGCGATGCACGCACGCCGAAGCCGGACGCGGCCGACCGGCCGCGCCCGGCCAGACGCCGCGCGCCGCAGCGCCGCGGACCGAGCCAGTCGACGCTGGTGTTCGCGGCCGTGCTGGTCGTGATCGTGCTGGTGGCCGTGCTGGTGCTCGTGCTCGTGAGCCGGCATGACCGCGCGCCCAAAAACGATCCCGCCGCGCAGGCCACGCCCACCGCGCAGGTCACGGAGCAGGACACCGTGCTCGCGGAGGCGAAGCACCTCGCCGCGCAGTATGACTATGACAAGGCCATCGCCGCCGTGACGGGCTTTGCCGGGTGGGAGAGCGTGCCGGAGCTGCAGCAGGCCAAGGCCGATTTTGAGGCGCAGAAGGCGCAGGCTGTGCGCTACGCCGACCCCACGACCATTCCGCACATCTTTTTCCACACGCTCATCGCGGACACTGCCCGCGCCTTTGACGGCGACCCCGAGCAGGGCGGCTATAACCAGTTCATGGCCACGATCAAGGAGTTCAACGCCGTGCTGCAGAGCCTGTACGAGCGGGGCTTCGTGCTCGTGGACATCCACGACGTCGCCGGGCCGCAGCAGCAGGCCGACGGCTCGACGAAATACGTCGCGGGCGACATCTACCTCCCCGCCGGGAAAAAGCCCATCGTCCTATCGCAGGACGACGTGTGCTACTACGAATATATGACCGACAGCGACAGCGACGGCAAGCCCGACAAAGGCGGCGACGGCTTTGCCTCACGCCTGCTGGTGAAAGACGGCAAGCTCACGTGCGAATACGTGGACGCCGACGGCCAGACGCTCTACGGCAGCTACGACCTCGTGCCGCTGCTGGATGATTTCCTGGACCAGCACCCGGACTTTTCCTATCGCGGCGCGCGCGCGACCATCGCCGTAACCGGGTATCAGGGCGCGTTCGGCTACCGCATCAGCAATGATTATAAGGAAAAGCTCGGCGACGAGGCCTTTGCGCAGGCGTGCACGGACGCGCGCGCCGTGGCCGACGCCCTGCGCGCCGAGGGCTACACGATCGCCAGCCACAGCTACGGCCACCTGACCTACGGCGACATTTCGCCCGAGCGACTGGCCAGCGACGCGCAGAAGTGGAACGATCAGATTGCGGCCGTCATCGGCGAGACCGACGTGCTGCTCTACCCCTTCGGCAGCGACATTGCCGGCGTGGAGGCCTACAAGGGCGCAAAGTTTGACACGCTCTACGGCCTGGGCTTCCGCTATTTCTGCAACGTGGACTCGGCCGAGCACTGGGTGCAGATCCACGACGGGTATGTCCGTCAGGGCCGGCGCAACATCGACGGCTACCGGATGTACTACCAGTCGAATCTGCTCGACGACCTGTTCGATACCAAGACCGTCTGGGACAATGCCCGCCCGACGCCCGTGCCGAAGATCTGACCGGCAGCGCCGCGAGTTCCAGCCCAAACACGACAAAATCCCCTGACCAAACGGTCAGGGGATTTTGTTTGGGATGGGGAAAATAAAGGGGGGAATTTATCGACCAATCAGTCCTTGCGCTCGTCGCCCCAGAAGAACAGGGCCACGGTGCCCGGGCCGGTATGGCTGCCGATGGTGGTACCGACGCTGTAGATCTCGACCTTCCCGTTGAGCTTCGGGAACTTCTTTTCGATCTCGTCGGCCACGGCGCGCGCGTCGTCATAGCACGCCGACTGCGAGATGTAGCACTTGCCGGAGTAGTCGAGGCCGCCCTGCGCGTGCTCTTCCATGCGGGCGACGATCTCTTTCATGACGCGCTTCTTGCCGCGGATCTTGGAGCGCGGGATGAGCCGGCCGAGGTTATCCATGTTCAGCAGCGGGCAGATATCCAGCAGGCCGCCGAACACGCCGGCCACCTTCGAGATGCGGCCGCCCTTGACATAGAACGTCAGGTCCGTGGAGAAGAACCAGTGGTGCAGCTCCAGCTTGTGCGCCTCGGCCCAGTCGCGCACGGCGTCGATGGACATGCCCTCGTCGCGCAGGTCGGCGAGCTTATCCATCAGCAGGCCGTAGCCCGAGGACGCGCCGAGCGAGTCAACGATGTAGATCTTCCGGTCGGGATAGCGCTCGCGGACGATGCGCGCGGCGTTTTCCGCCGAGTTCGACACGCCGGACAGGCCCGAGGACAGGCAGACGTGCAGAATGTCCTTGCCCTGCTCGAGAAACGGGGTGAAATAGTCCACGAACTCCGAGATGTTCACCTGCGAGGTGCGCGTCTCGGCGCCGTTTGCCATGGCGGCGTAAAACTTGTCGAACGGCATCGTCTCGCCCAGATCGTCCGGGTAATCCACGCCGTCGAGCGCATAGTGGAAGCAGATATACGAAATGTCACGCTGCTGGAAATGCTCCTTGGTCAGGTCGGCGGTGGAGCAGCAGCTCAGTACGAAATCGGCCATTTTGTCGGTCTCCTTTGCATCCTTCGATTTGCCCGTCGGGCGGGCAGGTGTGATTCCTTCTCAACATGAATATGGAGGTATCATACCTGCCGCGCCGGCATTGCGCAACCTACAAAATGGAACCGGGGCGTAGAACACGGCCCTGCCCTGCTCTACGCCCCGAAAGACGCACTCTACAAATCATAGAATGTCTGCAATATCAATGCTTTGCGCGGATGTTGAAACTGAAATACACGACAGCCTCCGCCGGGATGAGGATGAGGAAAAGCTGCCAGAAATTCATCCCGAAGCGCAGCAGCACGAGGTAGCCCACGGCGAACACGCTCGCCACAAGGCCGAGCACGACATAAAGGTTTCCCCGTCCGCTAAAAAACACGCTGTTGAGCACAAGATACGTAATGAGCGCCGCCGGCACGAAGCAGGGACCCACTCCACCTTTCCCAGCCACAGCCACAGCACCACAAACACCAGCACCGCCAGCGTGACGATGCCCGTGAGAGCGACCTGAATGATGGAGGCGTGGCTGCGGTCGCGCACGTCGGCGGGATCGGGTGCCGGCTGCCAGGCATCGTGCTCGTCGAGCAGATAATCGACCGTGACGCCGAAGATCTCGCTCATGCGCTTGAGCACGGCCGCGTCGGGAATGGCCTCGCCGCGCTCCCACTTGGAGATCGACTTGTCCGAATAATTCAGTTGTTCGCCGAGCTCGGCCTGCGTCATGCCCGCGGCCGTGCGCAGGCGGATCAGGTTGCTGGCGAAGATGAGTTTCAGTTCATCCATGACGGCGACCTCACGATGGTTTTATCCTGTCTATTTTACGCACTTGCGCGCGCGTTGTCAACCGTCACGTGCGCCAGACGATCTCCTCGGCCGTGCGCGCGGCAGTCTGCTCGTCGGTGAGCAGGCGCACGAGCTCGAGCGCGAACACCATCGCTGCGCCGAGGGCGCGGCCGGTCGTGATCGGCCCGTCGGTAACGACGTCGGCATCGACCATGTGCGCGCCGGTGCACCGGTTCTCAAAGCCGGGGTAGCACGTGGCGCGCCGTCCGGCGAGCAGGCCGTACTGCGCGAGCACGCTCGGCGCGGCGCAGATGGCGGCCGCGCGGCCGCCATGCTCGAGCGTGCGGCGCACGAGCGCCTCCACGGCCGGGCTCTTGGCCAGATTCGTCGTGCCCGGCATGCCGCCCGGGAGCACGACAAGCTCCGGCGGCGCTGCCAGCAGCTCCGGCAGCGTGCGGTCGCACGTGATGGGCACGCCGTGCGCGCCGACGACGGTGTGTGCGTCCTGAATGGACACCGTGTATGCCTCCAGGCCGGCGCGGCGGAGGATGTCGAGCGTGACGAGACCCTCGCACTCCTCAAACCCCTCGGCAAACAGCAGATAGCATTTTGACATGTTGATGTTCCCCTTTCCTTCAAACAGCCGCTTACATAAGCGGCGCGACAAGCTTCAGCAGCGCGGCCGCGATGCGCGTGTGCAGCGGGATGCGCGCAAGATCGCCGTGCGTGACGATCTGCGACTGGGCGCGTGTGGCGTCAAAATCCGCCACGATGTCCTTGATACACGGGCAGTCATAGAGATACACCGCGTCCTCAAAGTGCAGGTACAGACTGCGGTAATCGAGGTTGATCGTGCCGACGACGGCCTTGCGGTCGTCGCTGACGAACACCTTCGCGTGCACGAAGCCGGGCGTATACTCATAGATCTTCACCCCGGCGTCGAGCAGCTCGCGGTAGTGCCCCTTGGCGAGGGCGAAGGCGAACTTCTTGTCCGGCACGTGCGGCAAAATGAGCTCCACGTCCACGCCGCGCTTGGCCGCGAACGTGAGCGCCATGACCATCGTCTCGTCGAGGATGAGGTACGGCGTGAAGATGCGCACATAGCGCTCGGCGTGGTTGAGGATGTCGAGATACACGCACTCGCCCACACGCTCGTCGTCGAGCGGGCTGTCGGCATACGGCAGCACGTAGCCGCCCGCGCCCGGCAGCGGGCGCAGGGGCACATTGAGATAGCGGCCGTAGGAATCGGTGTCCGGCTCGCGCTCGTCCATGCCCCACATCTGCAGGAACATGAGCGTGAGCGAGCGCACGGCCTCGCCCTCGAGACGCACGGCCGTGTCCTTCCACACGCCGTAGACGCTCACGAGATTGGCATATTCATCGGCGAGGTTCACGCCGCCGGTGAAGCCGACGCGCCCGTCGATGACGGCGATCTTGCGGTGGTCGCGGTTGTTGTAATACGTGCTCACGAGCGGGCGCAGCGGCGCGAACATCTTGCAGCGGATGCCGAGCGCCTCCATGCGCTTGGGATAGCCGTACGGCAGGCGGTAGAACGTGCACGTGCCGTCATAGAGCACGCGCACCTCGACGCCGGCGCGCACCCGCTCCTCCAGGATCTTCAGAATGCGGCCCCAGACGTCGCCCTCCTCGATGATGAAATATTCAAGGAAAATAAAGTGCTCGGCCGACTGCAGCGCCTCGATGAGCGCGCCGATCTTGTCCTGCCCCATGGGGTAGTAGGTGACAGCAGTGTTTTCATACACGGGGTAGTCGCCGGAGCGCAGCGTGTACTCGGCGAGGTTGTGCACCTCGGGCAGCTCGGTGCGCAGGTGGGCCATGAGCTCGGTCTGGCGCGGGACGTACTGCACGGTGCTCAGGATGCTCTCCTGCACGCGGCGGTTGGCGTAGCGGTGGCCGATATCGAGCTGCACGAACAGGTACAGCAGCACGCCGAACGCGGGCAGCGCCATGACGAGGATGATCCAGGTGATCTTCGTCGTCGCGCTGCCGGACTTGTTGACGAGGTAGATGATGACCGCGACGCTCATCACGCGCAAAACGATCGTCAGCGCGGGGTAATAGCGGCCGAGATAGTGCGCGCCGAGCACCATGATGGCGATCTGCAGCACGAGCAGCAGCGTGATGACCATCGTGCGGCCGAACACAATGTCGAGCAGCCGGCGCTTGCCGCGGTGCAGCAGGCGGATCTCATTGTCGTCCTCAAACCAGTCTTTGCGCACGCGCGCACCTCCTTTCGTGTTGTTATCTTTCTATCATATCCGAAATCCCGGAAACGGTCAAGGGACATTCCGGTCGATTTTCCTGCGGCGCGCCACGGCGGGAAAACAACAGCGGCGTCACGGAAACAGCTCCGTGACGCCGCCGCGTCGGTGCGCACACTTAACGCTTGCGCTTGTTTTTCTGATACAGGGCCCACAGGCCGTTGAGCAGCAGGTTCTTGTCGTACGTGATCTCGCGCCGGCAGTACGGGATGATGCAGCCGCCGAGGCCGCCGGTCGCAATGACGGCGGCGGGCTCGCCGAGCTCGGCCTCCATGCGCTCGATCATACCGTCGAGCATGGCCGCCGTGCCGTAGACGCTGCCGGAGCGCATGGCCTCGACCGTGTCGGTGCTGATGCACTTTTTCGGCGCGTCGAGCGAGATGTGCGGCAACTGCGACGTGCCGTTTGCGAGCGCCTCGAGCGAGATGCCCACGCCGGGGATGATCGCCCCGCCGAGCACGCGCGCCTCACGGTCGATGACGGTCATGGTCGTGGCCGTGCCCATGTCGATGATGATCAGCGGCGGGTCGTGGATGGCCAGCGCGGCGGCCGCGCCGACGACGAGGTCGCTGCCCATGGTGGCGGGATTGTCGAGCGCGATGTTCAGCCCCGTTTTCATGCCGGGGCCGACGACGAGCGGGCGGATGCCCGTGATCATGCGCACGGCGGCGATGAGCGCGCCGTTGATCGGCGGCACGACGGACGACAAAATCGCGCCGTCGATGTCCTCCGGCGCGATGCCGGAAAACTCGATCACCTGCCGCAGCGAGATGGCGTACTCGTGCGCGGTCTTGTCGCGGTCGGTCTCCAGACGGGCAATGTTGCGGATGCCGGACTCGTCGAGAAAACCGATCACAATATTCGTATTGCCAACGTCCAGAGCCAGCAGCATATCAGTCCACCGGGCCTTTCTTGCCGGCCGCGATCAGCCGGGTGATGGTCGGGCTCAGGACGAGGTTCACGCCCAGCTCGAGCAGGAAGTTCACGCCCACGAGACCCGTAACGACATACGTTGCCACAGCCGTGCCGCCGGCCCATGCCTGCAGCTGCGGCTGATAAAACAGCACCATGGCGAGCACGAACAGCCCGGTGTTGACGACCGGGGCGGCCGCGGCCGCGACGATGACGCCCGCGAGCGGGTGCTTTTTGCCGATGGCGCGATAGAGCAGACCGGCCACATAACCTGCCGCCGTGCCCTTGATGAGGCAGACGAGCACGGTCATGACCGGGCGCGCGGAAAACATGATGTAGCCGCCCTGATCGGCGCCGGTGACGACGGCGATCGTGACGACGACGCCAAACACGAAGCCGAGCCACGCGCCGGCGCTGACGCCGTAAACGGCTGCGCCGACCACGATCGGGATCAGCACGAGCGACACGGCGAACGGGCCGACCTTGATGAAGCTGCCGAGCAGCTGCAGCACGACGACGATGGCGGTGAAGAGTGCAAGCCCAGCCAGACGCCGGGTCTTACCATTGCTGTTGTTCATTTTTTATACCTCCTAAGCTGCTGTTCCCGCTCCGGGCGGGATATAGCGCAGGAGTATCTTACCCAATCCGGCACAAAAAATCAAGAGCGGACGCGCAAAGTTTGCACGTCCGCCCATGACAAAATTTTATGACGGGATCACTTCAGCGCATCCACGGTCGCCAGATACAGGGCATCCGACCCGTCGGACGGCATGCTGAAGCCGGTGCGCGGCGAGAAGCTGAAGCCGTTGAGCGTCGGGCCGTCCTGCAGGCAGGAGCGCTTGAACTGCTGGCTGAAGAGGCGGCGGCAGTAGCTGCGCAGCCACTTTTTGAGCGTCGCATGGTCAAACTCGTCGCCGTAGGCGATGTCGGCCAGGCGCAGCACCTTCTCGGGCGCGAAGCCGTGATCGACCAGGTAGTACAGGAAGAAGTCCTGGAGGTTGTACGGGCCGACGGAGTCCTCGCTCTTCTGGGCGATCTCGCCGTTGCGCGTCGGGGGCAGCAGCTCGGGGCTGACCGGCGTGTCGAGCACGTCGAGCAGGGCCTTGGCGAGCACCTGGTCGTCCGTCGTCTCGGCGACGTAGCGCACGACCATCTGCACCATGGTCTTGGTCGAGCCGGCGTTGACGTCGTACATGGAGATGTGGTCGCCGTTGTAGGTGCACCAGCCGTCGGCAAACTCGCTCATGTCCTCCGTGCCGACATGGATGCCGCCGTCGGCAAAGCCGTTGGCCACGTCCATGAGGATCTGGGTGCGCTCGCGCGCCTGCGAGTTTTCGTACACGACGTTGCGGTTTTCGGGGTCGTGGCCGATGTCCTTGAAGTGCTGCATGACGCTCTCGCCGATGTCGATGACGCGCACGGTCGCGCCGAGCTGCTCGGACACGATGATGGCGTTGGACTTCGTGCGGTCGGTCGTGCCGAAGCACGGCATGGTCACGGCGGTGACGTAGTCGGCCGGCAGGCCCATCATCTTCACGGCCTCGGCGCAGATGATGACGGCGAGCGTGGAGTCCACGCCGCCGGAAATGCCGACGACCGGGTGCTTGAGATTGGCATACTGCATACGGCGCACGAGGCTGGCGGCCTGCATGTGCAGCAGGCGCTTGGCCGCGGCGTGGTAATCGGCCGGGTCGTCCGGACGGTAGGGGTACTTGCCGAACGGGCGGGTGAGTACGGTCTCCTCCACGCCCTCGCCCCACTCGGTGACGACGTAGGACGCAGCATCGCCGGTGAAGGTCGCGTCCTTGCGGCGCGCGGCGATGAGCAGCTGCACGTCCAGCTCCGTCACGACGTCGGAGCAGCCGTCCTCGGCGCTCTCGAGCACCTTGCCGTCCTCGGCGACGAGGCACAGACCGGAATACGTCGCGTCGGTGCTCGACTCGCCGAAGCCGGGAGCCGCCAGCACGACGCCGGCGTGCAGCTTCGCGCTCTCGGCGCGCACGGCGGTGGTCACGCGGCAGGCGGAGTCCGTCGCCATCGGGAAGCCCGCCATCTCGACGAGCACGGTCGCACCGGCGAGCGCGTGGCGCACGGCCGGGGACACCGGGGCGGACACGTCCGCGCCGACGAGCACGGCGACGTTCAGCTCGCTGACTGCGCTGTGCTGGAACAGCTGCTGCGGGTGGAAATCGACCGGGCCGAGCGAGCCGATCTGAATGTCGTCGAGCAGCGCGCCGGGCAGGGCAAAGTGCCTGTCGCCCGGGCAGCTGGCCGGCACGACGCCGAGCAGCTCGCCGTTGCACACGGCAGCCGCCGCGTCATACACCTTCGCGCCCTGCGCGACCGGCAAGCCGACGAACACGAGCATATCCTTGCCCTCGGACGCCTGGACGACCTTTTCGAGCGCAGCCGCCGCGCCCGCGAGCAGGGTGTTCTGGTAGAACAGATCGCCGCAGGTAGCGCCCGTGAGCGTCAGCTCCGGGAACACGAGCACCTTCACGCCGAGGCGTGCGTGCTCGTCCATGGCGCGGATGACGGCATCCGCATTGAACATCGGATCTGCTACCCGGATCTCGGGAGCAGCCGCTGCAACCTTGATAAATCCGTGTTTCATGTTGATTCTTCCTTTTCTCTAATTCTGATTTGCTTTTTCAAATGTAAAGAGCGCCGCGTCGTAAAACTTCAGCACCGCGCCGCGCACGGGCACGTATTCCTTTTCCGACGCCGTGACGGTGACGGTCTCGTCGCCCGCCTCGGCGTGCGCGGTCTCGTCGAACACGGGCAGGACATTTTCATTGAGCTCCTGCGCGAGCTCGTCGAGGTGCTGGGCGTAGTACTCGCTGTCGTGCGGCGGGGTGTAGCCCGGCACGGGATTTGCGCCCCGCGTGAGGCAAAACACGATCATCAGCACCGACAGCAGCAGCACGAAGCCGCCGCCCACGGGCCCGAGCCAGCGGGCGATCTGCGCGCCGGGCTCTTCCTTCACGGTCGGGTCCGGCGGCGGGACGATCTTCGGCATGGCTTAAAACCGGATGCGCGCGGCGATGTAGTCCTCGAGCTGCTCCATGGGGATGCGCTCCTGCTGCATGGAGTCGCGGTCGCGCACGGTCACGCAGCCGTCCTCTGCGGACTCAAAGTCGAACGTCACGCAGTACGGCGTGCCGATCTCGTCCTGGCGGCGGTAGCGCTTGCCGATCGAGCCTGCCTCGTCATAGTCGCACATGAAGCGCTTTTGCAGCTTGTGGTAGAGCTCGGTCGCGGGCTCGGAGAGCTTTTTCGACAGCGGCAGCACCGCGCACTTGAACGGCGCGAGCGCCGGGTGGAAGTGCATGACGACGCGGGTGTCGTTCTTGGCCGCGTCCACGACCTCCTCGTCATACGCCTCGCACAGGAAGGCGAGCGTCACGCGGTCCGCGCCGAGCGACGGCTCGATGACGTAGGGGATGTAGTGCTCGTTTTTCTCCTGGTCGAAATAGTCCATGTCCTGGCCGGAGAACTTCTGGTGCTGGGTCAGGTCGTAATTCGTGCGGTCGGCGACGCCCCAGAGCTCGCCCCAGCCGAACGGGAACAGATACTCAAAGTCGGTCGTGGCCTTGGAGTAGAAGCTCAGCTCCTCCTTCTCGTGGTCGCGCAGACGGAGGTTCTCATCGTGCATATTCAGGCCCTTGAGCCACTCGTGGCAGAAGCTGCGCCAGTAATCGAACCACGCAAGGTCAGTGTCCGGCTCGCAGAAGAACTCGAGCTCCATCTGCTCGAACTCGCGGATGCGGAAGATGAAGTTGCCCGGCGTGATCTCGTTGCGGAAGCTCTTGCCGATCTGGCAGACGCCGAACGGGATCTTGCGGCGCGTGGTGCGCTGGATGTTCTTGAAGTTGACGAAAATGCCCTGCGCGGTCTCGGGGCGCAGATACACCTCGGCGGCCGTGTCCTCGGTCACGCCCTGGTGGGTCTTGAACATGAGGTTGAATTTGCGGATATCGGTAAAGTCGCTCTTGCCGCAGCCCGGGCAGGGGATCTTCTGCTCGCGGATGAAGGCGACCATCTCGTCGTTGGTCATGGCCTCGACGTTCACGTCGGGCATGGGGTTCTCGGCCAGCCAGCCCTCGATGAGCTTGTCGGCGCGGTGGCGCATCTTGCAGGACTTGCAGTCGATGAGCGGGTCATTGAACGTCGTCACGTGGCCGGAAGCCACCCAGACCTGCGGGTTCATGAGGATGGCGGAGTCGAGCCCGACATTGTAGGGGTTTTCCTGCACGAACTTCTGCCACCAGGCGCGCTTGACGTTGTTTTTCAGCTCCACGCCGAGCGGGCCGTAGTCCCAGGAGTTGGCGAGGCCGCCGTAGATCTCGGAGCCGGGGTACACAAAGCCGCGGTTCTTGCACAGGGCGACGATCTTGTCCATGGTTTTTTCGGTGTTTTTCATTGTTTTTCCTCCCTGCTCCGCCAATGGCGATGGCGGAAGCCAAATGATCTCCGCCGATGGCTTCGGCGGGACGCGCCCGGCCGGGAACGACCCGATCGGACAATTTTATATTATAGCACCGCGCCCCCCGTCCTGCAAGGAATGACACAACGTTAACACGGGGTGCACGCCTGTCTGCAATTTGGGTTGCGTTCTTATAGAATCCATGTTAAACTACCCTTACCCCCAGCCGTCAGCCGGGGGTACTCATAAAGGTAAAGGAGAGATTTCCAATGTCCATTTCCGTTGGCGCCGTCGGCACTGCTTCGACCGTCGTGACGCCTGAAAATACCGCGGCCGCGGTCGGCTCCGGCGCGCTGCCGGTGTTCGCCACGCCGTATATGATCGCCCTGATGGAAAACGCCGCCTGCAACGCCATTGCCGACGGTCTGGAAGAAGGCCAGAGCAGCGTCGGCACGAAGCTCGACGTGTCGCACGACGCGGCGACGCCCGTTGGCATGCACGTCACGGCCAAGGCCGAGCTCGTTGAGATCGACCGCCGCCGCCTCGTGTTCCGCGTCACGGCGGAAGACGACGCCGGCCCGATCGGTCAGGGCACGCACGAGCGCTTTCTCATCATGGCGGACAAGTTCCTCGCCAAGGCGGAGGCCAAGAAGGGCTGAGGCCCGGCCAACGCCAAAATGGCCGGCGATGTGGCAATTGAGAAAATATTCACAAAATGTCCCTTTCTTTTTGCCGCAAAACCGGTTACACTGTAGTCAACAGATCCGGGGCGACCCGGAGTGGAAAACCTGAAAGGAGTGGCGTTTTATGAAGTTCACGTTCATCGAAAAGAAAATGGCCCCGTCCGATTCCCTGCGTGCGTACGCGGAGAAAAAGGTCAGCAAGATCGACCGGCTCTTCCGCACCGAAAGCGAGGCAAACGTCACCTTCAGCACGGAGCGCGGCCGCTTCACGGCCGAGATCACGATCAAGAACAACGGCACGTTCTTCCGCGCCCACGAGACGACGAGCGACATGTACGCCTCCGTCGACTCCGCCGTGGCGACGATCGAGCGCCAGATCCGCAAGAACAAGACCCGCCTGGCCAAAAAGCTGCGCGAGGGCGCGTTTGAGCGCGAGGTGCAGCCGGAGTACGTCCCTGCGGACGACACGGTCGAGGCCGGTGCGTTCGAGGTCGTGCGCCGCAAGCGCTTCCCCATCAAGCCCATGAGCGTCGAGGAAGCGATCTTGCAGATGAATCTGCTCGAGCACACGTTCTTCGTCTTTCGTGATGTCGCAGCCGATGGCGCCGTGTCGGTCGTCTACCGGCGCAAAAACGGTGGCTACGGCCTCATCTCCGACGAAGCGGAGTAAGCAGCATCCCGATCCCCATAAGGTCCCTGCGGCATTGCCGCAGGGACCTTTTTCGCGTTCTTGCATTCCCGGCCCCGCTGTGCTATCATCGGCGCAGGAAAACGCACAAAGGAGGCAATGCCCGATGCAATGGATCGAAGTGTCCGTCCCCACCCACAGCGATGAGATCGACGACGTCTGCGCGCAGCTGGCCGAGCTGGGCGCGGGCGGCATGGTCGTGGAGGATGAGACGGATTTTCAGCAGTTTTTGGAGCAGAACCATCAGTACTGGGACTATGTGGACGACGCGCTCGAGGCGCAGTTTCGCGGCGTGTCGCGCATCAAGTTCTACCTTGCCGATGATGACGACGGCCGCGCGCAGCTGGCCGCCATCCGCGCCGGCCGCGCCAACCCCGCCATCCTCTTCGGCACGGGCAGCCACGCCACGACGCGCATGTGCCTCGCCGCGCTCGAGCACTGCGCCGGCGCGGACAGGACGGTGCTCGACCTCGGCTGCGGCAGCGGCATTCTCGGCATTGGCGCGCTGCTGCTCGGCTGCGCGCACGTCACCGGCTGCGACATTGACCCCAAAGCCCCGGAGGTCGCGGCAGCCAACGCCGCGCTCAACGGGTTTTATGACGACAAGTTCACCGTCTGCGCGGGCGACATTCTTGCCGACGCCGGCCTGCGCCGCCGTCTCGGCACGGGATATGATATCGTGCTGGCGAACATCGTGGCCGACGTTATCATCCCGCTGGCCGCGCTCGCCCCGGCGTTTCTCGCCCCGGGCGGCACGTTCGTGTGCTCTGGCATCATCGACGGGCGCGAGGACGAGGTGGCCGCCGCGCTCACGCGCGCGGGCTTCACCGTCACGGCGCACGACACGCTCGAGGAGTGGCACTGCTTCACGGCTGCGCTGGCGTGAAGCCGCATCCCCTTGGCTCCCTTGTGCAAAGGGAGCTGTCAGCCGCAAGGCTGACTGAGGGACGGATACGTTGAAGTTCGCACCGCGGTCGGTATCTGCAACCCCTCCGTCAAAAATCAGAGATTTTTGCCACCTCCCCTTACACAGGGGAAGCATTGCCTTACGGCAATGTATGATCGAAACCGAGGCGGGCCTTGCCCCCTCGGGCTTCCCCGCTGCTCAATTCCGCAACGCAGCAGCATCACGCCACCACAATATAGAACAAACCCCAGACGGCAAGCCGCCTGGGGTTCGTCGGCTTGCTGCGCAAGCGCGTGTCATTCCACCCGAGGCGGGCCTTACCCCCTCGGGCTTCCCCGCTGCTCTGTCACACAACGCACCAGCACCATCCTAACAAACATAGAACAAACCCCAGATGGTTTTACCCATCTGGGGTTCGTTCAATAGAGAGGAGAATATGAGGAGGGAGAAACTAGCAAATTAAGAGATGTCGTTCGTATCGACGAGCTTGACGTCGACGTCGAACGTTTTGCCGTCGCGGTAGATGGTCAGCGTGACGGTGTCGCCCACCTTCAGCCCGTCCTTCGCGGCGCTGACATCATAGGTGGTGGTCACGGCCTGACCGTTGACGGCCAGCAGCATATCGCCGGACTGGATGCCCTGCTTTTCGGCGTCCGAGCCCTCGGCGACGGCACTGATATACAGCCCATCGGGCAGATCGTAGTATTCGGAAGCGGCGGAGGACACAGCGCCCACGGTGATGCCGATGCTCACGCGGCCGGAAACGCGGCCGTCTGCGAGCAGCGCATTGACGATCGTGCGGATGGACGCCGTCGGGATCGCAAAGCCGATGCCCTCCACACCCGTGGACAGGGCCTTCATGTTCGTGATACCGATCACCTGCCCATACATATTGATGAGCGGGCCGCCGGAGTTGCCTTCGTTGATGGCGGCATTGGTCTGCAGGAGCGTCATGCTGTGCCCGTTATAGACCATGTCGCGGTTGATGGCGGAGATGATGCCGTTGGTCATCGTCCAGCGCAGCTGTTCGCCGAGCGGGTTGCCGATGGACACGACGTCGTCGCCGACCTGCAGGGAGCTGGAGTCGCCGAATTCGGCGGGCGTGAGGCCCTGCGCCTCGATCTTGAGCACGGCGATGTCGCTCACGGCGTCCGCACCGACGAGCTTGCCGGTGTACTCGGTGCCGTCCGACGTCGTCACGGTGACGGCCTTGGCGCCGTCGAGCACGTGCGTATTCGTGACGATGTAGCCGTCGGCAGTGAGCACGATGCCCGTGCCGGTGCTGTATTCGCTGCGGCTGATGTCGGCATGGATGCCGACGACGGACGGCAGGCACTTGGCATACACGCTCTGCAGCGTGAGCGCGCTGCCCCCGGCGGGCTGGAGCGTCATGGTCACGCCGGGGTCGGTCGGCGCGGTCGGCAGCTCGTTCTTGCCGGTGACGGTGGTGTCATCGTCCGTGTCCTCGCGGGGGAGCGTCACGCTGCCGTGCTGGCCCGGATCGCCGTCGACGGAGATGGAATCCCGGCCGCGGCCGGCGAACACATAGCAGGACGCGATGATGAGTACGAGCACGCCGAGAATGATCATCGTGATCTTCAGCCCCTGATGGGGCTTTTTCTTCGGCGCGGCGGCCTGCGACGGGCTCCAGTAGGAGTCGTAGCAGCCGGTGCCTGCGGCATCGGTGCGGGGCGCGGTGTAGCCGGCCTCATACCAGTCGGACTCCGGTTTGCGGACGTTGTCGTACATTGTGGTGTCCCTCCCAAGGAACGATTTGATGATAGCACGTGATTTTGTGCTGCTTATGAATGGAAAACAAACATTTTATGAATTCCGCGAACAAATCATGAACTCTTGCGTCCGCCCCGGCGGCCGGTGCTCTCGGGCTTGGCGGTGGGCTTGGGCGCGGGCTTTGCGAGCGTGAGCGTGAACACGAACTCCGTCACACCGTCGCGGCTCGTGACGGCGATGTCCTCGCCGTGCGCGTCGAGGATGCTCTTGACCAGATACAATCCGAGCCCCACGCCGTCGCGGTCGAGGCTGCGGCTGCGGTCGGACTTGTGGAAGCGGTCGAAGATGAACGTCAGGTCGTCGGGCGGGATGGTCTCGCCGTGGTCGCGCACAGAGACGTAGGCCTTGCCCTCCGACTTCCAGAGCGAGACGCACAGCGTGCTGCCGGGCGCGGCGAACTTGACGGCGTTGTCCATCAGGTTATAGAGCACGCGCGTGATGGCGTCCGGGTCTGCGAGCACCAGCATGGAGTCCTCGGGCAGCTGGAGGTCCACGTCGAGCTGCTTGTCGTTGGCGCGCGCCTCAAAGCTGAGCATGGTGCTGACGATCTTCTCCGAGATGTCAAACTCGCGCCGGCGCGTCAGATCCTCGCCCGTGCTCTCAAGGCGCGACATGTCGAGCATGCTGCGCACGAGGCGCGAGAGCCGGCGCGTCTCGTCGGCGATGGTGGCGAGGTACTTGTCCTCCTGATCCTTGGGGATCGTGCCGTCGAGAATACCGTCGGCAAAGCCGGCGATGGTGGTCATGGGGGTCTTGAGCTCGTGCGAGACGTTGGCGATGAAGGCGTTGCGGCGCTGCTCGCTCGTCTCAAGGGAGTCGGCCATGGTGTTGAAGGCCGAGATGAGCGCGCCGACCTCGTCGGTGCGTCCGTCGTCCGTGACGCGGGCGGAAAAGTCGCCGTGGGCGAACTTCTTGGCCGCGACGGCCATCTCGTCGAGCGGCTGAGCCATGCGCTTGCTCGTCACGAGCGAGAGTAGCAGCGCGATCATCATCACGGCAGCAGACGCGGCGAGAAACACCCACACGAACGTTCGCCAGCCATCGATGATCGTGGCGCTGTTCGTGGCCACGAACACGTAGCCGATCACGCGCGCGTCCGTGCCGATGGTGATCGGCTGCGCGACGACGTAGTGCGGCGAGGCATAAAACCCGCCGAGGTTCGTGATGAGGTTAAACTTGCCGTCGCTGCGCAGCTGCGTCAGCTGCGCCGAGCCGACCGTGCGGCCGAGGTGCTCGCAGGCGATGTTGCGGCACGAGCAGGACACGATCGTCCCATCGGTATCCGTGATGAAGATGTGGTTGCCGGTCGACTGCGCCAGGGTACTGATGACCATGCGCAGGTCCCAGTTCGAGAGCTCACCGTCGCGCACGAGCGCCTGCGCGGCGTGGCTGACCTCCTCGGCATTGGAGACCATGTTGTCGCGGTATTCGCTGATGACATAGCTGCGGCCGAGGAACACGAACGCCGTGCCGAGGATGAGGAAGCTGAACATGACCATGACGGCGGTCGCGGCGAAGTTTTTGAAATAAATACTCTTCACTTACGTCTCTTCCGCTTCGAACTTATAGCCCACGCCCCAGACGGTCTTGAGCGCCCACTTGTCGGACACGCCCTCGAGCTTCTCGCGCAGGCGCTTGATGTGCACGTCGACGGTGCGGCTGTCGCCGAAGTAGTCAAAGCCCCACACCTCGTCGAGCAGCTGGTTGCGGGTGTAGACGCGGTT
>OIAS01000273.1_pt1 | contig 20177 bp, 18 predicted proteins | sample 1580811 | NCBI WGS metagenome assembly OIAS01 (sample SAMEA3882513, study PRJEB24775) | human gut metagenome | biome: human-associated habitat; feature: intestine environment; material: feces | place: Netherlands | collected 2009/2010
CCGCGGGGAGGCGGCCGTCGCGGCGGCCGTGTCGCGCGGTGTTGATACGCTCTCTGCCATGCAAAACGGCGACGGCGGCTTCACCTCGTGGGGCTCTGCCAACGCCGAGAGCGTCGCGCAGGTCATCGTCGCCTGCACGGCGCTGGGCATCGACCCGGACACGGACAGCCGCTTCGTCAAAGACGGCGGCTCGGCGGTCGATGCACTGCTGACGTTTTACGATGCGGGCGCGGCCGCGTTCCGCCACAAGGCCTCCGGCGGCGTTGACAGCCTCGCCACGGAGCAGGCGGTGTATGCGCTCGTGGCCGTCTCGCGCTTCCAGCGCGGGCAGAGCGGCCTCTATCAGGAGACGGACGCGCCCACGGTCGAAACGCCCGCCGAGCCCGACGAGCCGGTCGCGCGCGTTCTCTGCACGGCGGACGGCAGCGGCCTCATCCCGGCCAGATACCGCACGGTCGCCGTGTGCCTGCCGGATGCGGCGGCGGACAGCACGGTCACGTTTTCCGACGGGACGCAGCTGCTCTACAGCCCCGTGCTCTCTGAGCGCAGCGACACGCCGACGTGGGTCTGGCTCTTTGCGCCGGACGTGACGGATGATGCGCTCAACGACACGGCAAACTACACCGTGACGGAAGGTAAGGGGCCGGTGCTGACCGCCGGTGATGTGAATGCCGACGGCGTCATCAACGCGCAGGACGCGCTGAACATCCGCACGGCCTGCGCCGCCAGCACGGTCCCGGAGACGCAGCTGCTGCTGACGATGGACGTGGATCTTAACGGCCGCGTCGACGCGCAGGATGTGCGCGCGCTGGCCGACAGCTTTGTACAGAATACGGCGCTGCCCACGACGCAGGAGGACGGACAATGAAGACTTTCTGGACGAAAAAGAACATTGCCATCGTGCTCGCCGTGCTGCTGGTCGCGGCGGTGGTGGTGCTGTGCATTGCCCTGCGGCAAAAGAGCGTCGAGGACACCGAGCCCACGCTCACGCTCACGTGCCAGAGCGCGGACGCGGACGGCGCGTGCACGGTCGATGTTGTGCTCTCCGGTCTGCCGGACGGTGCGCACTACGAGGCGGCGAGCCTCGCCGTGGCCTTTGACCCGACGCAGATCACGTTTCTCGGCACGGCGGACGGGGACATCCCGCTCGTGATGGGCAGCCTGCCGGAGTGGGAGAGCGACTCCGAGCGCGCCAACGAGACCGGCAGCGCGCGCGCCCTGTGCCTGCCGGAGGCGGGCGGCACGCTCGCCACATCGACGGGCAGCGTGCTCGTGCGGCTGCGCTTTCAGCTTGCCGACGGTGTGGCGGAGGCGGCGCTGACGGTGTCGGACGCCGTGCTGGCCGCCGCGGACGAATCAGAGAGCCTTGCCACGACGACGGCCGCGCTCACGGTCGTGAATGCGACGGTGCAGCGTGGCTAAGCGGCGCGCGCTCGCGCTGCTGCTGTGCCTGCTGCTTTTGCTGTGCACGGCTTGCGGCGGGCAGGCGCAGGAGGATGCCGGTGCGCTGCACTGCACGGTGCGGATCGAGTGCAGCACGGTGCTCGCGCACATGGACGACCTGAAGGCCGGCAAGGCGGACATCGTCCCGTCCGACGGCGTGCTCCTGCCGGAGACGACGGTCGCCTTTTCGGAGGGGGACACGGTGTTTGACGTGCTGCAGCAGGTCTGCCGCGCACAGGGCATCCACATGGAGTCGACCTGGACGCCCGCGTACAACAGCGCCTATATCGAGGGCATCGGCAACCTCTACGAATTTGACTGCGGCGAGCTGTCCGGCTGGATGTACAGCGTCAACGGCGTCTGGCCGGATTACGGCTGCAGCGGCTACACGCTCCATGACGGCGACACCGTCGTCTGGAGCTATACGTGCGATCTCGGGCGCGACGTCGGCGCCCTGCAAGGAGAACCATGAACGATTCCTTCTCGGCGCTGCACCCGGCGCTGACCTTTTGCTATTTTGCGGCCGTGCTGCTGCTGACGATGCTCGTGCTGCACCCGGTGTTTCTGGCGCTGAGCCTGCTGGGCGCGCTGGGCTACTGCGCGGTGCTGCGCGGCTGGCGCAGCCTGGGGCGGACGCTCGGCTGGCTCGTGCCGTTTCTGGTACTGATGGCGGCGCTCAACGCGCTGCTGAACCACGCGGGCGTGACGATGCTGTTCTACCTGCCGAACGGCAACCCCGTCACGCGCGAGGCGCTGTGCTACGGCGCGGCCGCGGCGGCGATGTTCGCGGCCGTGATTTTATGGTTTCAGTGCTGCAATGTCGTCATGACGGCGGAAAAATATCTGTACGTGTTCGGTAGTGCGCTGCCGGGCGTGTCGCTGCTGCTGAGCATGGCGCTGCGGTTCGTGCCGAAATTTTCCGCGCACATCCGCTCTGTGCGCGCGGCGCAGGCGTCGCTCGGCTGCGGCACGCGCGAGGGCAGCGCGTGGCAGCGGCTGCGCAATGGCGCGCGCATTTTGTCCGTCACCGTCTCGTGGGCGCTTGAGAGCGGCATCACGGCGGCGGACTCCATGAAGAGTCGGGGCTACGGTGCCGGCAGAAGAACGTATTTCGGCAATTACCGCTTCACCCGTCGATCCGCATCGGCGGCCGCGGCGTGCTCGGCGCGGTGTGCATGGCGTGCTTTGCGTTGCTGTGCTTTCTGCCGCTGCTGCTTGATGGAAAGGAGGCGCTGACATGGCGTCGTTTGCGCTCGAACATCTGACGTTTACCTATCCGGGCCAGACGCGCCCGGCGCTGAGTGACCTCACGCTCACAATCCCGGAGGGGGCGGTCACGGTCCTCTGCGGCGAGAGCGGCAGCGGGAAATCCACCCTCCTGCGCCAGCTCAAGACCTGCCTCACGCCGCACGGCACTGTCAGCGGCGCGGTGCGCCTTGGGGACGCGCTCCTAAAGGGCATCCCGTTTGCCGAGCAGGCGCGGCGCATCGGCTTCGTGCTCCAGCACCCGGACGACCAGATCGTGACGGACAAGGTGTTCCACGAGCTGGCGTTCGGGCTCGAGAGCCTTGGGTGCGATGAAAAAACCATGCGCCTGTGCGTCGCCGAGATGGCGAGCTACTTCGGCATTGCCGACTGGTTCGACCGCGACGTGGCCGCGCTCTCCGGCGGCCAGAAGCAGATACTCAACCTCGCGTCCGTCGTGGTCATGCGGCCGGACGTGCTCATTCTGGACGAGCCGACGAGCCAACTCGACCCCATCGCGGCGAGCACCTTTCTGCACACGCTGCGCAAGCTCAATGAGGAGCTGGGGCTGACGATCCTGCTGTCCGAGCAGCGGCTGGAGGAGGCTGTGCCGCTGGCCGACCACCTCATCGTGCTCGAGCAGGGGCGGCTGCTGGCCGCCGGCGCGCCGCAGGAGGCGGCGGCCGCAGTGCGCGGCCACGCGATCTTTTCCGCCATGCCCACGGCGGCACGCATCGCCGCCGCCCTCGGCGAGACGGAGCGTCTGCCGCTCACCGTGCGCGCGGGCAGAGCGTATCTGGGGCGCTTTGCTCCGCACCCGATGCCGGCCGCGGCGCCCGCGCCCGTGGACACGCCCCCGGTGCTGACCGTGCGCGACGGCTGGTTTCGCTACGCGCAGGGCAGCGCGGACGTGCTGCGCAATTTCTCGCTCACGCTGCGCCCGGGCGAGCTCTACGCGCTCACCGGCAGCAACGGCAGCGGCAAGACGACGGCGCTCGGCGTGCTCTCCGGACGGCTGCGGCTGTACCGTGGCAGCGTGTATCTCGACGGGAAGAAGCAGCGCGCGCTCCAGCCCCTGCGCGACGGCATCGCCGCCGTGCCGCAGGATCCGCGCACGCTCTTCGCGGCTGACACGGTGCGCGCCGATCTCGCATCGCTCGGCAGGGACGCCGCGCTGGTGGACACGGTCGTGCGGCAGATGGCGCTCGCGCCGCTGCTCGACCGGCATCCCTTTGACCTCTCCGGCGGCGAGCAGCAGCGCGCCGCGCTGGCGAAGGTGCTGCTCATGCAGCCGCGCGTGCTGCTGCTCGACGAGCCGACGAAGGGCATGGACGGCGCGTTCAAAGAAGAATTCGGCGCGCTTTTGCGCGCGCTCTGCGCGCAGGGCACGGCCGTATGCGTCGTGAGCCACGATGTGGAATTCTGCGCGCAGTATGCCGACCGCTGCGGCCTGCTCTTTCGCGGCGAGGTCGTGACGGAAAACGCCGCGCGCGCCTTTTTCTCCGATCATTATTTTTACACCACGGCGGCCGCGCGCATCGCGCGTGAGGCCGCGCGGTGCTGTGCGGGGAGGTCGTACAATGTCTCACCGACTGACGCGGCGCACCTGGGCCGCGCTCGGCATCCTGCTCGTGGCGATCCCGGCGCTGATGGCGGTGTTCGTGTGCGTGTGGGACGAGCGGAAGTACTACCTCACGTCGCTGCTGCTCGTGGGGCTGATGTTCGTGCCGTTCGTGCTGCGGTTTGAAGGCCGCAGACCGCAGGCGCGCGAGCTCGTGCTGCTGGCCGTGCTCTCGGCCCTGTGCGTGGCCGGGCGCGCGGCGTTTTACTGGCTGCCGCAGTGCAAGCCCGTGTGCGCGATCGTGATCCTCACGGCCGTGGCCTTCACGCCGGAGGCGGGCTTTGTCACCGGCGCGGCGGCGGGCCTGATCTCGAACTTTTTCTTCGGTCAGGGGCCGTGGACGCCGTGGCAGATGCTCGGCTTCGGGCTCGTGGGCTTTCTCGGCGGCGTGCTGTTTGCCGGGCGGAAGGTACGGCTCGTGCCGCTGCTGCTCTACGGCTTTTTCTCGGTGCTCATCGTCTACGGCGTGCTGCTCGATACGGCGAGCATGCTCATGTACAACGCTGTGCCCTCGTGGCAGCTGTGGCTTGCGACCTGCGCATCGGGGTTTGTATTTAACCTCATCCACGCGGGTGCGACGGCCGTGTTTCTGCTCCTGCTGTATCAGCCGCTATTGCGTAAACTCGCGCGTGTGAAAGAAAAATACGGACTTCTGGAATGAAAAACCTCCGCATCCGATCGGATGCGGAGGTTTTTGCATGCATTTCATGCCTGCTGCCAGAGCAGGCGGTTGTCGTCAAAGACGGCGCGGAGTCTGCCGCTGTCCTTCAGCCACGCGAGATAGGAGCGCACTGTGCTGCCGACGAGCACGTACTGCTCAAAGTTCATCACGAGATCAAAGCGCCGGAACAGCTGCTGCAAGACCGCCTCGAACGTCTGCGGTTTCTGGCAGAGCTCCGTGATGATGTCCGCGATCTCGAGCACCTTGTCGATGTTGTACTGCGCGAGCGGGGCGATGTCCTCCGTGGCCGCGGCGTGCGCGGGCACGAAGGCACGGGCGGTGAGCGTCTTGACCATTTCGAGCGTGTTCAGGTAGGCTGCAACGTCGTAGAGGAAGCCAATCTGGTACTTTTCCAGCGTCTCCCGGCTCGACAGGCAGTCTGCCAGATACACCACGTCGTCCGGCGTGCGAAAGCCCACCATGTCGAAAAAGTGCCCCGGCAGCGGCAGCAGTTCGAACCCCTCCGGCAGGCATGCCTGGGTCAGCTCCTGCGCGTCGCTGGGCTTGGCCATGAGGAACTTGTGCTGCAGCTCCTTCGGCGGATAGCCGCCGTAGAGAAACGACGGCTCGAGCACCGGGTGGCGCGTGAAATCGCACTCAATGCCGGGGGCGTAGACCTTGCAGCCGGTCTGGTTTTGCAGGTACTGGTTGCCGCCGATGTGGTCGGCGTTGGAGTGCGTGTTGTAGATGGCGGTCAGATGCCAGCCGTTGGCGTCGAGGATCTGGCGCACCTTGCGCCCGGCCTCCTTGTCGTTGCCGCTGTCGATGAGGCAGACGTCGGTGTCGTTCAGGCGTACGAGGCCGATCTTGGCCGGGCTCTGGATGTAGTAGCTGTTTCCGGCCACCTGGGTCAGTTCATACATGGCGGTGTCCTCCCTTGTCAGACGGTATGTTTGCGGATGAGCGGCTCTACCCGTGCTGCCAGCTGCGCGAGCGCGCCCGGCTCGAACGGGGAGCGGAAGCCGGCCTCGGCCAGCAGATCCGTCCAGAGCTTTTCGCCGCCCTGCTGCGACAGGTGCAGGTAGCGGGCGAAGGCGTCGTCATAATCGTCCTGCGACGCGAGCAGGAACTGGAACGCCGCCGTCTGCGCCAGACAGTAGTCGATGTAGTAAAACGGCGTCTCGTAGATGTGCATCTGGTACTGCCAGCGTGTGCCGCGCTCGAGATACGGGATGCCGCTCTGGTCGATATACGGGCGGTATTTCGCCTCCAGCTCCAGCCAGACGGCGTTGCGCTCGGCCGGGGTAAGGCCGGGCTCGGCATAGACGCGGTGCTGGAATTCGTCCACCATCGTGCCGTAGGGCAGGAAGCTGAGTGCATCGAGCGCGTGCTGGAAGCGGTAGCGCTCCGCGTCGCCCGCCTTGGGGAAGAAAGCGTCGAGATATGGCCAGGCGAAAAACTCCATGCTCATCGAGTGCGTCTCGGCGGTCTCCATGCCGCCGCAGCCGAGCTCCAGCGCGAAGCGGTTGTCCGCGATCAGGTAGGCGTTGAGCGCGTGGCCGGCCTCGTGCGTCACGACGTCCACGTCGCCGGACGTGCCGTTGAAGTTTGCGAGGATGAACGGCTGCCGGAATTTCGGGAACTCCGTGCAGTAGCCGCCGCCCCACTTGTTCGGGCGGGACTCCACGTCGAAGGCCTCGTTTTCGCACATCATGCGGAAAAACGCGCCCGGCACGTCGCCCATGGCGTCGTACATCTTCTGCGCTGCCGCAAACAGGTCGTCCTTGCCGCAGGGCGTCGGGTCGCCGCCGGGGGTGAAAAATTCGTTGTCGTAGAGCCGGAACGTGTCGATACCGAGCCGCTTCGCGTTTTCCAGCCGCAGCCGGGACACGACCGGCACGATGTCGCGCACGATGTTCTCGCGGAAGGCCTGCACGGCCTGCGCGTCGTAGCACATGCGCTCCATGCGGCAGTAGCCGAGCTCGATGAAGTTTTGATAGCCCATCTTTTTGGCCATCCGGTCGCGCACGTGCACGAGCCGGTCAAAGATATCGTCGAGCTGCGCGCTGTGCGCTTCCAGCGTTATGCCGAGGGCCTCGTAACATTCCCTGCGCGTGGCGCGGTCGGCGCTGCGGGCGTATTTCATCAGCATCGGCCGCGGCAGCTGCTCGCCCCGGAAGGGGAAGAGCATGCCCGCCATGAGCTGGGCGTATTCGCTCACGAGCTTGTTCTCCTCGACCATGTCGTCGATGATCTCCGGCGACATGCTCCGCCGCTGCAGCTCCATGCTGCGCAGCAGGATCGGCGAGAGCGCCGTCTCGAGTTCTTTTCGAAACGGGCTGTCGAGCACGGCGGAGGTGTACTGCAGCGCGAGATTTTCGACCTCCGGGCCGATCTCGTCGTAGTAGTCCTTTTCCGCCAGATAAAACGGGTCTACGGTGTTGATCGTGTAGCGCATGTACGACAGCGACTGCGCCGTGGCGTACTCCGTCGTGAGCGAGAGATATTCCGCCCGCGCGGCGAGAATTTCCTCGACGCTCTGCGCTGCCTTTACGCGCTCGATCACGCGCTGCAGGCCCTCGGTCATTTCCTCGCGCGTCACGCGCCGGTAGGGGAGTTCGGATACTTTCATGCTTGCTCCTTTCCAAGTTCCGCGGCCTCGGGGTCCGTGCGCAGGGTCTGCCGGGCAAAGGCGAGAAACCGCTTCGCCGCCGGGGACAGCTCCTCCGGCGCGGGCGCGGCGATGCCGATCTCGGCATACTGCGGCGGATCGACCGGGAGGATCACGATGCCGGTCGTGTCCCAGCCGCGGGTGATGAGTTGGTTGTTCAGGCTCACGCCGAGACCGGCCTGCACCATGGCAAAGGTGGCGCGGCTGTCCACAGTCGTGTAGCGGACGTTCGGCGTGATGCCCGCGTGGGCGAACACGCGCGCGTTGTCCGTGTCCTGGTGCATATAGGTCGCAATGGTCGGCTCGGTCGCAAACGCCGCGAGCGGGAACGTCCTGCCTCCGGCCAGCGGGTGCTCCGGCGGCAGCCACGCGACCATGGGGTCGGCGTACAGCGGGATCCAGTCAAAGTCGCCCTCGCGGAAGCTCGTGATGCAGAAGTCGGCCGTGTGCTCGCACACGGCGCGCGTGAGCTGGCTGCTGTTGCCCTGCAGGACCTGCACCTCGATGCCGGGGTAAACTTCGCAAAAGCGGGCGATGCAGCGGCTGAGCCAGCCGTAGTACGCCCCGTAGACGCAGCCGACGGCGATCGTGCCGGTCTCGACGCCGCGGATCTCGGCTGCCTGCGCGTCGAGCAGACCGCTCCAGTGCGTCAGCTCCCGCAGCGTCGGCAGCAGCGTCCGGCAGGCGCGCGTCGGCTGCACGCCGCTGTGCGAGCGGCTCAGCAGTGGGAAGCCCAGCTCCTGCTCGAGCGCCGCCATCATCCGGCTCAGGCCGGAGGGGGTATAGTCCAGTTTTTCCGCCGCCGCCGAGAGGCTCCCGGCCTCGAGCACGGCCAGCAGTGCGCGGCATTTTTCCGTGTCCATAAGCTGCCTCTGTCCTTGCAGATTCCGCAAGGAACCGTTGAAACATTGTCTCTTTACGCAATGATATAACCGTGGTATCGTTTCGTCAAGACATTTTCGGGAGGAATACGGATGAAGACCCGGACCATGACGCGCACGCAGGCGGAGCTGCTGCTGGCGGCGGTCATCATTGCGCGCAGCACATCATATGTGCTCACAAAAGTCGGCTTGCAGGACATGGGCAAATTCACGCTGCTGGCGGTGCGGTTTTTGCTGGCGTTTGCATTTCTGGCGGCGCTGTTCCGGCGGCGGCTGCTGCAGATCGACCGGCGCACGCTGCTGAGCGGTCTTGCCATGGGCGGCATCTATTTTTGCGTCATGACGGCGGAGCTCACGGCACTGAAAACCGTGGAGACCTCTACCGTGTCGTTCGTGACGAAGACGGCGGTCGTCATCGTGCCGCTCATTCAGGCGGCGCTCAGCCGCCGCTGGCCGGAGCGCCGTGTGCTGTTCGGCGCGCTGGCGTGCCTGCTGGGCGTGGCGCTGCTGACGCTGCGCGGCGGTCTCACGCTCACGCCGGGCGTTGGGTACTGCATTCTGGAGGCGTTTTTGTATTCGACGGCCATTCTCATGACCGACCGGCTCACGCACGCCGGAGCGGATCCGCTGCTGTCCGGTGTGGTGCAGGTGGGGTTCCTGGGCGCGCTGGCGCTGATCGCGTCGTTCCTGTTCGAGACGCCGCACCTGCCCGGCAGCGGCACGGAGTGGCTGGTCGTGTTGGCGCTGGCGCTCGTGTGCAGCGGCTTTGGCTTCACGCTCCAGCCGGTCGCGCAGAGCGGGACGACGGCGGACCACGCGGCGCTGTTTTGCGCGCTCAATCCCTTCGTTGCGGCAGCGCTGGGCGCGGTGTGCTTTCACGAGCACTTTGGCCTTGCGGGCCTGCTCGGCGGCGCGCTGATCCTGGCAGGGATCGTCGTGTCCTGCTGGCCGCAGAAAACCGGCGGCTGAAAAACAGAAAACGCCCCGGGTGCATCGCATCCGGGGCGTTTTCCTATTTATTTTTCGTTCTGCGCCTGATAGGCACGCACGTAGGTCACGAGCGTGTCAACGGTTTTCTCGATGCCGAGCTTGCCGCTGTTGACGACGAGGTCATAGCCGCGCGCGTCGCCCCACTTCGTGTCGCAGTAGTAGTTGTGGTAGGCCTTGCGGTCGCGGTCGACGCGGCGCATTTCCAGCGCCGCCTGATCGGCCGTGAGGGATTTTTCCTCCATGAGCCGCTGACGCTTCTGGTCGGGCTTGCCGGCGATGAACAGGTGCACGGCGTTCGGATTGCTGCGCAGGATGAAGTCCGAGCAGCGGCCGAGCACGACGAACGACTCGCCGCTGTCGGCAAGCTCCTGAATGTGCTCGAACGTCTCGTGTGCGAGCGCATCCTCTGGCGCGTTGAAGTTCTCGCCGATGCGGCGCGACCACAGTAGGTGCACGGGCTTCTCGTCATAGCGCGCGGCGTCCTCGGCGTTGAAGACACTGGCCAGCAGCAGCTCCTTATCATAAAACGCGATGCCGAGCTGTTTGGCGATCTGTTCGGCGATGTACTTGCCGCCGCTGCCGTGTTCACGGCCGACGGTCACGATGATCTGTTTCACGATGCGTTACCGCCTTTCTGATGTAAAATTACAGGTATCTCAGGAACAGGCATCCCAGCGAGACCGCAATGACCAGCACGGTGGCCGGGACGCAGTATTTGCAGTATTTGCCCCAGCTGATGGGGTGGCCACTCTTGGCCGACACGGACGTGGCCACGACGTTGGCCGACGCGCCGATGGGCGTGGCGTTGCCGCCGAGGTCGGTGCCGAGCGACAGCGCCCAGGCGAGCACGGACAGATCCATGCCCTGCGTCGCCGCGATGGACTGCACGACCGGAACCATGGTGGCTGCGAACGGGATGTTGTCGATCAGCGCGCTGCACACGGCCGACAGCAGCAGAATGATGAGGATGACGACCTTGATGCTGCCGCCGCTGATGTTGGAGATGAACTGCGCGATGAGCTTGAGCACGCCGGTCTGCTCCAGGCCCGCAACGGAGATGAACAGGCCGATGAAAAACAGCAGCGTCTTGTAGTCCACACCGCGGATGACTTCCTTGACCGCAGCGCCGCCGTTGGTAAACACGGTCACCAGCAGCGTCAGGCACGCGACGATGACGCCGATGCACGAGACAGTCAGGCCGGTCTGCGCGTGCGTCACGAGCAGCGCGACCGCGATGAGAAACACGATCACATCCGCGACGAACGCCTTGCGGTTGGCGATGGCGGTCGCCGGAGCGGGGCAGACGGCGTCAGCCGGGCGGGCGGCCTCGCTCGCCTTGAGCGGCTTGCGGAAGCACAGCCAGAAGAAGATCAGCACGAACACAAAGCAGATGCCGATGATGACGCCGGTGTTTTTAATGAAGTCCGTGAAGGTATAGCCGAGCGCGGTGCCGATGATGATGTTGGGGGGATCGCCGCACATGGTGGCAGCGCCGCCGAGGTTGGCGCAGAAGACTTCCGACAGGATCATCGGGACAGGGTCAAAGCACAGGATCTGCGCCAGCTCCAGCGTAACGGTCGCAAGAAACAGCACGACCGTGATGCTGTCGATGAACATGGCCAGAAACGCGGACATGGCCATGAAGCACAGCAGCAGTGGCACGACGTGGTAGTGCGCGAGCTTTGCCAGCGACAGGCACAGCCAGCGGAAGAAGCCGGATTTGCCGAGGCCTTCGACCATGATCATCATACCGGTGATGAAGAAGATGGTCGACCAGTTGACGCCGGAGCTTGCGCTCTCCGAAGCGCCGTACCAGAAGTCGGCGCGGAAGATCGCACCGAGGTTCAGAGCATTTTTGATCGCGTCCCAGCTGTGCATGCAGATGCCGAACACGACCACGAGCACGAGGGCTGCACTGCCAAGGGTGACATACTGGCGCTCGAATTTGTCCATGATGATGAGCGCAAACATGCCGACGAAGATGACAGCTGCAAGGATTTGAGCAGTCATGGAAAGACCTTCTTTCTTGCTTGAAATTTGCGGGGAGTGCCGACGCAGAGGCATCGAAGAAAGAGGGTTGCTTCGCGGTGGTGTCCTTCCCCAACAGGAGAGGAATTTTAGCGCGCTCGAAAGCAAAAGTCAAGGGCTTTTCGCAAATCTGAGCGGGTTCTTATCAGACTTTTCAATGCTTGATATTACAGGCATTTATAGGCGATGATCGTCGCGCCGCCCTTGCCCTCATAGCGCTTGATCTGATACTTGTTCGGGAAGGCGGCCAGCAGCTCCGGCAGCTTGCTGTAGCCGTAGGCGCGCACGTTGAAATCGGGCTTGACGCGCTTGATGTACAGCCCCGAGGAGCTGACGTTGACAAAGCCGTCGGCGTCCTGATACTTCTCGGACGCGATGTGCAGCAGGTTGTGGATCTCGCCGATATTGGGCTTTTTCGGTTCCGGCTCGGGTTCGGGTTCCGGCGTCGGCTCCGGCTCGGCGGAAGGCGCGGCTTCGGCAGCGGGCTTTTTCGTGCTGCGGGTGGTCTTTTTCGTCTTGCGGGCGGGCTTTTTGGCCGCGGGCTCCGCGGCGTGCTCGGCGGCTGCCGGCTTTTCGTCCGCCTTGGACAGGTAGTCGATGAGGATGAAGTCGTCGCACGCATTTTTGAACGACTCCGGCGTCGTCGTCACGCCGGCGCCGATGATGTACAGGCCCGACTCACGCAGACGGATGGCCAGCGGCGTGAAATCACTGTCGCTCGACACGAGCACGAGCGCGTCATACATATTGTTGTGCAGCAGATCCATGGCTCCGATGACCATGGCGATGTCGGTCGTGTTTTTGCCGGCAACGTAGTCAAACTGCTGCTCGGCGCGGATGGCGAGGCGCTTGAGCTCCGGCTCCCAGTTTTTCAGCGAGTCCTTGCGCCAGTTGCCGTAGGCTTTTTTCACGACGATGCGGCCGTAGGCCGACACCTCGTGCAGCACGGCCTCCAGCTTGGACAGCTGCGTGTTGTCCGCGTCGATGAGCACGGCGATTTTCTGGAAATTTTCCATAGATATTACTCCCAAACCGCCCCGTGGGCGGTGATTTTTTCTCCATTATAACGTTTTCGCGCGCAAAATGCAACGAAAGCGGGGATCATGCCCCGCTTTCCCTGCGCGCCCTATGCGCCCTCGTCCGCAGTCGCCGGGCACTGGCGGCCGTTGGGGTCGATGCTCGTGTCGCCGGGGAGGATCATCTGCGAGATCGGGATGATGGAATACCCGTCGGCGATGAGCGCCTCAATGATCCCGGCCAGTGCCTCCGGCGTGTGCTCGGCCGCGTTGTGGAACAGCACGATGCTGCCCGGCTGCACGCGCGTGAGCACGCGCGAGGTGATCTCGTCGCTGCTCAGGCCCTTCCAGTCGAGGGAATCGACGTCCCACTGGATGACGTGCATGCCCAGGCCGTTGATGGTGCTCACGACCGTGTCGTTGTACTCCCCGTAGGGACAGCGAAACAGCGTCGGCCGCGTACCGGTGACGGCCTCAATTTTATCGGCGCAGGTGTTGACCTCCGTCTGGATCTGCTCGGCGCTCAGCTGCGCCATGTGCGGGTGCGTGGACGAGTGGTTCATGACCTCGTTGCCCGCGTCCGCGAGCGCCTTGACCGACTCCGGATATTTGTCCACCCATTCGCCCACGACGAAGAAGGTCGCGTGGACGTTGTACTTGTTGAGGATGTCGATGAGCATCTGCGTGTCCTCATTGCCCCAGGCCGCGTCGAATGACAGACTCACGACGCGGTCGTCGCGCTGCACGCTGTAGATGGGCAGCACGCGCTTGGCCGCGCTCACGCCCACGATCGCGGGGCTGTTGACCGCCCAGAACATGAGCGCGATGGCCAGCACCATTGCGCACACGCTCAGCAGTTTCCGGTGTTTTCTGACGGCTTGCCGCACTTTGTACATTGCACCACCTCCGGCTTTCTGCCACCATCCTATGAGCAGGATTGACGCGGTATGCGCCGACTGGTTTACATAACTTCTGCCCATGCGCAGAAAAAACGCCCGCACACGAAACGGTGTGCGGGCGCAAACGCTCAAAACAGACCGGTGATGCGGCCGTCGTCGTCGACGTCGATGTTTTCGGCGGCCGGGACTTTCGGCAGGCCGGGCATCGTGAGCACGTCGCCCGTGAGCGCGACGAGAAAGCCCGCCCCGGCGGACACGGTCACGCTGCGCACGGTCACGGTGAAGCCCGCGGGCGCGCCGAGCAGCGCAGGGTCGTCCGACAGGCTCGCCTGCGTCTTGGCGATGCACACCGGCAGGCCGCCGAAGCCGAGCGCCTCCAGCTCGCGGATCTGTCTGCGCGCGGCGGGCAGGATCTCCGCGCCCGCGCCGCCGTAGACCCGGCGCACGACCGCCGTGATCTTTTCCTCGACCGGTGCGTCGAGCTCGTAGGCAAAGCGGAAGCGGTTCTCCGTTTCGCACAGGCGCACGACCTCGCGCGCGAGCGCCTCGCCGCCGCGGCCGCCGTCGGCCCAGACGGTGGCCAGCACGACGCGGACGCCCAGCTCCCCGCACAGCTCCGTCAGCAGTGCGATCTCGCGGTCGGTGTCGGTGGGGAAGCGGTTGATGGCCACGACGCATGGCAGGCCGAACGTGTCGCGGATGCAGCGCACATGGTGCAGCAGGTTTGGCACGCCGCGGCGCAGCGCGTCGAGATCCTCCGTGCCGAGTTCATTCAGCGCCAGACCGCCGTGCATTTTCAGCGCGCGCACCGTCGCCACCACGACGGCGGCGTCCGGCCGCAGTCCGGCGAGCCGGCACTTGATGTCCAGAAACTTCTCCGCGCCGAGATCCGCGCCGAAGCCGGCCTCCGTCACGGCGTAGTCGCAGCGGTGCATGGCCATGCGCGTGGCGAGCACGCTGTTGCACCCGTGCGCGATGTTGGCAAACGGCCCGCCATGCACGAACGCCGGCGTGCCCTCGAGCGTCTGCACGAGGTTGGGCTTGAGCGCGTCGCGCAGCAGCGCCGCCATCGCGCCCACGGCCTTGAGGTCGCGCGCCGTGACGGGCCGGCCGTCATACGTGTAGCCCACGATGATGCGGCCCAGCCGCGCCTTCAGATCGGCCATGGACTCTGCCAGGCAGAGTACGGCCATGATCTCGCTGGCGGCCGTGATGTCAAAGCCGTCCTCGTGCGGCACGCCGTTGGCCCTGCCGCCGAGCCCGCCGACGATGCAGCGCAGCTGCCGGTCGTTCATGTCCACGCAGCGCCGCCACGTGATGCGCCGCGGGTCGATGCCGAGGGCGTTGCCCTGCTGGATGTGGTTGTCGAGCATGGCGGCGAGCAGGTTGTTTGCCGCGCCGATGGCGTGAAAGTCGCCGGTGAAGTGCAGGTCGATGTCCTCCATCGGCACGATCTGCGCGTAGCCGCCGCCGGTCGCGCCGCCCTTGCGCCCGAACACCGGGCCGAGCGACGGCTCGCGCAGCGCGACGGCCGCATCCTTCCCGATGCGGCGCAGCGCGTCGGCCAGACCGATGGTCGTGGTCGTCTTGCCCTCGCCGGCGGGCGTGGGCGTGATGGCCGTGACGAGGATCAGTTTGCCTTTTCCGCGCGGCGGCTGCCCGAGCACGGACAGGGCCACCTTCGCCTTATGGCGGCCATACGGCTCTATATCAGCATCGTCGATGCCGACGGTGCGTGCAATGTCACAGATCGGCTGCATCGTGCAGCGCTGGGCGATCTCCAGATCGCTTTGATATCCCATGTAACCCCTCCCTTGGATGCGTGTACTCTTTATCATACCTGACGGCGGCGGGTTTGTAAAGCTTGACGCGGGGTGGATTTTCCGCTATCATGGGCCGGATGATGAGGTGATGACCATGCAGTATCTCTGCGCGCCGATGGAGGGCGTGACCGGCGACCTGTTCCGGCAGGCGCAGCGGCAGACGTTCCCCGCAGCGGACAGCTACTATACGCCGTTTCTCTCGCCGACGGCGAACCGCACGTTTTCCCCGCGCGAGCTGCGCGAGATCGAGCCTGCGCACAACGCGGGCATCCGTGTCGTGCCGCAGCTCATGGGCCACTGCGCCGAGGACTTTCTCTGGATGGCGGGGCAGCTCGCTGATATGGGCTACGACGAGGTGAACTTCAACCTCGGCTGCCCGTCGAACACCGTCACGGTGAAGAAAAAGGGTGCAGGTCTGCTCACGGAGCCGGATCTGCTGCGGCGGTTTTTCGACGCCGTGTTTGCCGCCTGTCCGCTGCCGGTGTCGGTCAAGACGCGGCTCGGCAAGACGACGGCGGAGACATTCCCCGCGCTGCTGGAGCTGTATAATGACTACCCGATCTGCGAGCTGATCGTGCACCCGCGCGTGCAGGCCGACCAGTATCACGGCCACCCGGATCTCGACATGTTTGCCTACGCGCTCGCGCACAGCCGCGCCCCGGTGTGCTACAACGGCGATTTGTTCGACGCTCCGGCCGTGCGCGCGTTTCAGGCGCGCTTTCCGACGGTGGAGCGCATCATGCTCGGCCGCGGGCTGGCCGCCAACCCCGGCCTTATCGGCCAGCTGCGCACGGGTGTCGAGCCGACGGCGGCGCAGTTTCAGGCGTTTCATGACCGGCTCTATGCGGCCACGAGCGCGCGCATTCCCGACCGGCGCGCGCTGCTGTTTCGCATGAAGGAGGCGTGGCGCTATCTCGGCTGCAGCTTCGCGGATGCCGAGCGGCCGCTGCGCCGCATCCGCAAGGCGCAGGACATGATAGAGTACGAGAGCGCGGTGCGCCAGCTCTTCGCGTCCTGCCCGGTGCGGGAGAATGCGGGCTATTTTGTCTGAAGATGCAGATATCCCCGGCAGCCATGCTGCCGGGGATATGTTTTTGTGTTCAGTTCTGGCTGTACCAGTCGCCGCCCGGCTGCGGGCCAGGGTTCGGCTGCCAGCCGTTGGGGGCACGGTCGCCCATGCTGCGCGGCAGGCTGCGGTAGAACGCGGCGCGCGACACGGTCATATACGGCGTGAGCCAGAGATAGCCGATGCCGGCGGTCAGCGTGGCTAGCAGCGCCCAGCCGATAAAGCTCAGGTCAAGGCAGAACAGGTCGCCCTTGCGCCCGTCCATGAGCGCCTTGGAGCGCTCGATGGCCTCCGTGGCCTGCATGCCCGGATTTTCGGCCATGATGTACGTCGCCATGGAGTAGCGGTAGGCGGCGACGATGCCGGGAATGACAAACAGCAGCGACCATGCGATCACCTTGAGCGTGATGAGCAGGTTGAGCACGAAGGCGTTGCCGAAGATGTCAAAGCCGGAAAACAGATCCTCAAACTGTGCCTGCTCGCCGTCGACCAGCTTCAGGCAGAAGCGGTTGTGGCCGATGGAGACGCTGCCGCCAATGACGAACTGCACCAGCGAGATCACTCCGGACACGGGGAGAAACACCTGCAGCGCGTGGCGCAGGGCCTCGGGATAGTACTGCGTCAGGTCGTCCCCGTTGATGGTGAGGCTAAATGACGGGGTGAAGCTGCTGCTCGTCCCGCCGAGGATGCTCGCCAGCAGCGTCACGCCGACGGCGAGCCACCAGTAATTTTTCAGCGCGCGGCGGGCCATGCCGCGGTAATCGGATGCGGAATACATAGGCGTTCTCCTTTCTGCCCTTACCAGGGCGTGCGGGTCTGCCCGTGCACGAGGTAGGCGTGCTCGGCCAGCTCCGCGAGCGGGCTGTCGCTGCGGGAATCGGAGTAAAACTCCGCGATCTCGACGTCGGGATAAGCCTCGTGCAGGCGGCGGACCTTTTCCGCGCCGTGGCAGTTTTCGCCGTCGGTCTTGCCGGTGTGTTTATCCACGCGCGAGGCCAGCAGCCGCACGCCGAGCTTCTGCGCCGGGATGCGCACGAGAAACTCCGGCGAGGCGGAGATAATGATGTCGTCCGGCCGCCGCTGCGCAAGATACCACGGGTTCACGCGCGCAAAATTCTGCGCCCAGAACGCCTCCAGCTCCGCGTCCACATCGGGCACGCGGCGCAGAAAGCCGTACATCCGCTCCTTGATGGCCGTCTTGCTCACCTTGCCGAGCCAGTAACCCGGCAGCAGGACCAGCGTGCCCAAAAGCGCCCGGATCACACCGGGATGCCGCCGCAGACACCAGCGCACGAACGCCACCGTGCTGTCCACGGGGAAGATGGTCTTGTCCCAGTCGTATACGTTGACTTTTTCCATAGGACACCTCTCAGTACAGGGTGCCGGCCAGCTGCATATACGCGGCGGCAAAGGCCTCCCGGATGAAGTAATTGACGCGCATGGTCGGCAGCGTCGTCTCGGCAGCGATGCCGACGGGCTCTGCGCCCAGTGCCCGCACCATGCGTTTGGCGCGGTAGAGGTGGTATTCGCTCGTCACGATGCCGACGCCGTTCGCCGGGTCGTACCCCCGCGCGCGGAGGATGGCGAACGAATTTTCCAGGTTCTCGCGCGTGGTGCGCGACTGATCCTCCTGCACGATGCGCGCGCTGTCGATGCCGTGCGCCGTGAGGTAGTCAGCCATGGCTTTGGCCTCCGTGATGTCCTCACCCTCGCCCTGACCGCCGGAGACGACGGCCAGCGCGTCCGGGTTCGCGTCCAGATACGCGAGTGCGGCGTCGAGCCGGTTGCACATCGACAGCGACGGTGTGCTGCCGTTGACGCCCGCGCCGAGCACGATGATCGCGTCCGGGTGCGCGTCCGTGTCCGTGCGCGCGTCGCGCACGACGGGGATCTCAAAGACCGCGAACACGATCACCCCTGCGCACACGAGCACGCCCAGCACGATGCGCCCCACGCGGTGCAGCCGTGGGAATAGAAACACCAGCACGGCGATGCCCCAGAGCGCGTAGCCCAGAAAGTCGTGCCCCGGCATCGCAAAGCGCAGCACGCAGCCGGCGATGACGAGCACGATGGCGGCAATCAGAGATGTTTTGTGTTTCATTCGCACAGCGCCTCCCACGCCTCGTAGAGCGCCTCGAGCTGCGCATTGAGCGCCTGCTTTCGCGCATCGATCTCCATGAGTTTCTGATAGTCCGTGGCGTTGGCCTCGCTCTCGGCGTCGAGCGCCGCAAGCTGCCCCTCCAGCTTTTCGATCTCGCGCTCCGTGCGCTCGCGCGCTCGCGTGGTGTTCGGGGCGCGCTTCGGCTTTGGCTTCGGCTCTTTTTTGCGCTCGACGGCCTTGGCCGCCTGCTGCAGGGCGGTCTGGCGCGCGCGGTATTCACGGAATTGCTCATACGTCCCGCGGTAGTCCGTGATCGTGCCGTTTTCAAGCAGCCAGATGCGGGTGGCGAATTTCTCGATGAAGTACCGGTCGTGCGATACGAACAGCAGCGCCTGCGTATAGTCGCTCAGCGCGTCCTCGATCCACTCGCGGCTGGCGATGTCGAGATGGTTCGTCGGCTCGTCGAGGATGAGGAAATTGATTTCCCGGCGCATGAGCATGCACAGCCGCAACCGGGACAGCTCGCCGCCCGAGAGCGCCGACACGGGCTTGAGCACATCCTCGCCGCAAAAGCCGTAGGCGCCGAGCTGGTCGCGCGCCTCCTGCGGCGTGCACTTGCACTCGTAGAGCATCGTGTCGAGCATGGAGCGCTCCGGCACGGCAAAGCGGACGATCTGCGGCAGGTATGCCGTGCGCACGGACGGCCCGCGCTGCACCCAGCCGGTATCCGGCGTCTCTTCGTTCATGACGAGCCGCAGAAACGTCGTCTTGCCGGCGCCGTTGGGGCCCATGAGCACATGGGTCTCGCCAGCGGGGATGGTAAGGTCGATGCCGTGGAGAATGGTCTTCTCGTCCACGGCGGCGGCAAGCCCCTGAATGGAGAGGAGCGGGGTCTGGGACATGGTTTCTCCTTGCTGTGAACTCGGATGTTAATCCTAGGAATTATCTCGGATTAACGATAAAATGATTGCGCTCGAAGTCAAGGTTAATTCCCACTAATCCACTAGGATTTCGGAGCTCAGGGCTGGTGAAACAAAAACACCGGGTGATTATGTTTCACGCGGGTTGAGCGGGGCCTGGGTGAGCCCCGGCTCCGGGTCTTCCGGTGTCACGGAATGGCGGGGTGAGACAATTTGCCCCGGCACGTTTGTCTCATTGTTCCGAAGGAGGCGGCATGCTCATTTCTTCCAAGGGGCGGTACGCTCTCCGCCTCATGATCTACATCGCGGCGTTCGGTGATGCCGAGGGCAAGATCGCCCTGCGCGAGGTGGCCGATCGCGAGGACATCTCGCTGAAGTACTTAGAGCAGCTCGTGCGCCCGCTCATGCATGCGGGGCTCCTCACGAGCGTGCGCGGCAAGGGCGGCGGTTACGTGCTGGCCAAGCCCGCGGCCGACGTGCGCGCCGGAGATATCCTGCGCGCGGCGGAGGGTGAGCGTTCGACCGTTGCGTGCGAGGGGCTCGATGGGACGTGCGGGCGTAGTGACCTGTGCTCGACCGTGAAATTCTGGACGGGCCTTGAGGAGACGATCGACGCATATGTTGACGGCGTGACCCTCGCCGAGCTTGCGCGCGTGCCGGATATTAAGGTGGATATCGAGCTGTAGGCTTATGGGTTCTGCTGCGCGGTGCCCTGCCCGCTGTTCGAATGTGGACGTATGCAGAGATTCGTCTAGATTGCAAGAAAATATGCAAGTATAGCGGCTCCGCCTTTTGCTTGATAATGAAAGTGT
>OIAS01000280.1_pt1 | contig 19825 bp, 10 predicted proteins | sample 1580811 | NCBI WGS metagenome assembly OIAS01 (sample SAMEA3882513, study PRJEB24775) | human gut metagenome | biome: human-associated habitat; feature: intestine environment; material: feces | place: Netherlands | collected 2009/2010
GACAAGCCCGCCAAAGTGGCATTGATTCACACCCAGCCGGTGCAACGGCATTCCGACCGCGCGCGCACGCTGTTGCGCCAGTCCGGTTATGACGTGCACGACATCGTCATTCCCGATGCTGAAGCCGGCAAGACCATCGAAGTGGCCAACGGCATCTGGCAGCGTCTGGGGGAGGAAGGCTTCACCCGTTCTGATGCGATTGTCGGTCTCGGCGGTGGCGCAGCCACCGATCTGGCCGGTTTCGTGGCCGCCACATGGATGCGTGGCATCCGCTACGCCAACTGCCCGACCTCGCTGCTGGCCATGGTCGACGCCTCCACCGGCGGCAAAACCGGCATCAACACTCCACAAGGCAAGAACCTCGTCGGCTCGTTCTATACGCCGGCCGGCGTGCTCGCCGACATGGGAGCACTCGCCTCGTTGCCGAACGACATCTTCATCGAAGGTCTGGGCGAAGTGGCGAAATCCGGTTTCATCATGGATCCGGAGATTCTGCGCATGCTTGAAGACCATGCCGACGAGCTGCGCTCGTTCGACGGTTCGACGTTCCTTGACTCCGATCTGAAGGATGTGGTCGCCGAACTCATCGAACGTGCCGTGACGGTGAAGGCGTACCATGTGTCCGCCGACCTCAAAGAAGCCGGATTGCGTGAATTTCTCAACTACGGACATACGCTTGGCCATGCCATCGAAAAACTCGAACACTTCCGCTGGAGGCACGGCAACGCCGTTGCGGTCGGTTGCGTCTATGCGGCCGAACTGTCCCATCTGCTCGGCTACATCGACCAGGATCTGGTCGACTACCATCGTTCGCTGCTCGGCTCGCTCGGCCTGCCGACATCATGGAACAATGGCAGCTGGGATGATGTGCTGGCGCTCATGCACCGAGACAAGAAGGCCCGCGGCAACAGACTGCGTTTCGTCATACTCGGCTCGCTCGGCCATCCCATCCACCTCGAGGATCCGCCGGCGGACGCCGTCGAGGAGGCGTTTCGACGCATCCAGCGGTAGGACGCAATCGCAAGAACGAACACAAAAGGAAGCAATATGACCAAAGTAGTGGTTGTCAACGGACCGAACCTCGGCCGTCTCGGAGTGCGCCAGCCTGACGTATACGGCAAGCAGGATCTTGAGACCCTGCGCAAACTGTGCACCGAATGGGGTCATGAACTGGGGCTTGACGTGGAAGTGCGTCAAAGCGACGACGAGGCCGAGATGATGGACGAGGATTACGTCATGGCCCTCGAATACGGTCTGCCCCCGACGGGCGGCCTGGGCTTCGGCATCGACCGCTGCGCGATGATGCTCTGCGGTACCGACTCCATCCGCGACGTCATCCTCTTCCCGACAATGAAGCCGTTGGACTCCGACAAGAAGGCTTCCAAGGAAGTTTCGGCTCCTGCGGAGGCTACTCAGACGGCTCCCGTTGTGGAAGAAAAAATTGATTTTTCTAATGTTCAGATTGAGCCTTTGTTTGCTGATCAGGTCGATTTTGACACCTTCTCTAAGAGCGATTTCCGTGCCGTAAAGGTCAAGGAATGCGAAGCTGTGAAGAAGTCCAAAAAGCTCTTAAAGTTCGTTTTGGACGACGGAACTGGCGTAGATAGGGTCATTTTGAGTGGTATTCACGACTATTATGAGCCGGAAGAACTGGTTGGAAAGACCTGCATCGCCATCACCAACCTGCCGCCTCGCCCGATGATGGGCATTGATTCCTGCGGTATGCTCATCTCCGCCGTGCATCACGAAAACGGTGAAGAAAAGTTGCATTTGCTGATGGTCGATCCTCACATTCCGGCAGGCGCAAAGCTCTATTGATTGCCCCTAAATTGTCGGTGCTTACGCCACAACTTACGCCAATTTACTCCGAGCTTACGCCAAAAATGCGTTTGAAATTCTGCGATTTCAGACAAGTTCCGATAGCATACGATAAGTTCATATGATTTAAGCCCGCTGATTTCGGTCAGCGGGCTTTTTCTATTTCTGCCCCTATTACATCCTCGTGATGTGATAGGGGCTTTTTTTGTCCCTGAAAGGCGGTCAGAAAAATTTTTTTGAAAAAATCCAAATTTGGTTCGTTCAAATCGAAAAAAATTTCCCAGTTGGTTAGTGAGGGCGAAAACCTCACGAACCTTGAAAATCGAATACACATTCAATAGGTACATTCCTGATCGGGGGTGAAAGCCCCAGCCGGATGAAGGTGCGCCACGAACTTCCTGCCCACAAGGGTTATCACGGAAAGCAAGGTTGGTAGCGATTCCGAACCATTCTGAAATATCCGCTTGCTACGGATAAGGCGATGAAACGATTCAGGGACAATGATACTTCCCTATGGGGCTGGCGGAGTACCCGGCAGAGGTGAGATTCCTATGAGTTCGGTCAGCAGCCGAACGCCTGTTGACTTCCTTTTCTGCATTTAGGGTTCGAGGAAAAATGAAATGCAGCGACGAAAGCCCCAAAGGATGCTTTGAGGCTTTCGTGGATCAGAAATGATTCAAATTCAGAGAAAGGAGGAAAACCCCATGGAAAACTGTAAGGTGATCGCCATCACGAATCAGAAGGGCGGCGTCGGCAAAACAACGACCGCAGTCAATCTCGGCGTGGGACTTGCAAGCTCCGGGAAACGGGTCCTGCTGGTAGATGCTGATCCGCAGGGCAGCTTAACGGTGAGCCTCGGCATAAAGAACCCAGACGAGCTGGATGTATCGCTGTCGTCCCTTATGCAGTCGGTCATTGATGATGAGCCGCTTGCAGAGGGTGCAATTATCCGGCACCAGGAGAGTGTGGATTTGCTCCCCTCCAACATTGAGCTCTCCGGTATGGAAACGGGCCTGTTCAATGTCATGAGCCGCGAGTATGTTCTGAAGAACGCCATTGACGGCATGAGAAAGAGCTACGACTACATTCTGATTGACTGTATGCCCTCGCTGGGTATGATGACGGTCAATGCGCTGGTTGCGGCAGACAGTGTGATTATCCCGTCTCAGCCGAACTTCCTGTCAACCAAAGGTCTTAACCTGCTTCTGCGCTCCATTTCAAAGATCAAGCGGCAGATCAATCCGAGATTAAAGATTGACGGCATTTTGCTGACGATGGTGGATAACCGCACCAACAACGCCAAGGCGATTATTTCCTCGCTTCGTTCTACCGTGGGAGAGAGCATCCGCGTGTTCCGTTCCGAAATTCCTTTTTCGGTAAGAGCTGCGGAGTGCAGTCTTTCCGGAGAAAGCATCTTTTCCCATGACAGGAACGGCAAGGTCGCAGCAGCGTATGAGGCACTCACAAAGGAGGTGACAGAGCTTGAAGAGCGTGCAAAAAATCGATCTGGGGCTGACCGGGTACGATGAGCTTTTCATGAATGACGCGGAGCGAAAGGAAAATAAACTCCCGCGCATTTATGACATTCCCCTCTCGGAGATCGACGATTTCCCCGATCACCCCTTCAAGGTGAAGCTGGATGAGGACATGGATCAGCTTGTTCAGAGCATCAAGGAGCGCGGGATCATCACCCCTGTCACCCTCCGACCGAAGGAGGACGGGCGGTACGAAATCGTATCAGGGCATCGCAGAAAGAAGGCCTGCGAGCTTGCTGGGTTTGATACCGTGAAAGCCGAGGTGCGGGAGATGACCCGAGACGAGGCCATCATTCTAATGGTGGAATCGAACCTGCAGCGTTCTGTGATACTGCCGAGTGAAAAAGCTTTTTCGTACAAGATGAGGCTGGAAGCTATGAACCGACAGGGACAGCGTACAGATTTAACTTTCTGCCCAGTGGGCACAAAGTTAAACAGCGCAGGAGAAATCGCACAGCAGAGTTCAGACAGTGAAAGACAGGTGTTCCGCTATATTCGTCTTACAGAGCTCATTCCGGAGCTTCTGGATTTGGTTGATGAGGGACGCATTGCGTTCAGACCTGCGGTGGAGCTTTCGTACCTGCAAAAAGAGGAACAGGGTGCGCTGCTGGAGCAAATCTCTTACGCAGATGCCACGCCGTCCCTTGCCCAAGCCATTAAGCTGAAGCGGTTCTCTCAGGACGGAAAGCTGAATAACGAGGTCATTGAGTCGATCATGAGCGAGGAAAAGCCGAATCAGAGAGAAAAAATCAACATCAAGTACGCAGAGGCCAGAAGGTTTATCCCTGCCAGCATTCCCTACGAAAAAACCGGTGATTATATTCTGAAAGCGCTGGAATATTATCACCGGTATCAGGAGCGGCAGAAAAGTCGGAATGACGCAAGATAGGTTCTTCGCCAAGGGAGCAGTCTACCCTTTTGACGGTGCACCGACGCTGTTCCCCCTCTCACACTCTCCCCTTCATTTACCGGCAATACCAGCTCAAAAGGAAAATATACAGGCGGCACAATTGAAGAAAACAAAGCGCATTCGTACAATATGAGAAAAACAGTCATTGGAGGTCATCCCATGAAAAAGCTTCTTATATTGTGCGCACTCCTGCTTGCCGCATTGCTTTCCGGATGCGCCGCAGAGCCCTCGCAAGGCCAAACGGCAGGAAACACATCGAAAGCTCCAACGCCACAGGAAGAAACGCCTGCTTCCTTTGAGCCGGTATCCACAGATTCAAGCGCTCACACCAAAGCTCCGACAGAAGCCGCCGATCCAGCAGCTTGCATACCAAATGAGGACAAGCACGATAGCAGCCCGAGCTTTTCTTCTGAGCCGGTAAGCGCACCCACAGAATCGAATGCGCCGACACCGGAGGAAGACCGGCAGGCACCCGTGCTTCCGGAGAAGCCGGAGAAAGCAGAAAGTCCGAAAGAGGAACCGTCTGTTCCTGCGATAACCGAGCCGGAACCGACTCCGGAGCCCGAGCCCGCATTTGATATCGAGCACTGGATTTCTTACGCAAAAAGCACGGCGGTGAGCTTGGGGCTGACCTTGGATTGCTCGGCAACCGATTGCTGGGACAATCCGATCACCGCAAAGCCGACCTGCATCTACCTGGAGCGAGACATTAACTCACGCCTGAACAGATATGCGAAGGATGGGGAGATAACCGCTGTCTGGATCTGGTACGAATGCGTCGGCACAAGCAGCTACCTGATCTATATTGGGTACGCATAAGCATCAACAAATCAATACACCGAAATGAGCATCGTGGAAGCACGGTGCTTTTTTCATGCCTTGAAGGAGGACAGAACGAATGAAGAAGATTTTCAAAAGAGGAATGTCAGGACTGCTTGCAGTCCTCATGGCATTCACCGTGCTTGCGGGCTTTGGCACGACCACAGCCTTCGCCGCAAGCGAAACAGCGGAGTCCTATATGATTTCCTTCCCCCGTGACGGGGACGCTGCTCAGATTTACTCCGAGGACGCATGGGGACACTCCGCGAAAAACTATATGAACGGCTGGGCAACAGGCTCCAGCAACTATACTACCCTGCACTGCATGGATTCCTTTGATGGGAAGGTGTGCTACTGCATCGAGCCCGGCCTTTCCCGAAATGTCGGCGATACCTATCACGGCTTCGGTGAGGATTTCTGGGATAACTATCCCAGCCAGTACAACAACACCATCGAGCCGGACGATATTAAGCTGCTGCTGGGCCGTATCATGCAGTATGGCTATCAGGGCAACCTTTCCACCTCGTGGAGATCGCAGAACGATTCCGATGCGGATAAGCTGGCCCACGCCTTCGCTACCCAGCTGCTCGTTTGGGAAACGGTTGTGGGCGAGCGCGATGCGGACTTTGACCATGTGAGCACCGGCGGCTATGACGAGATCCTGTCGCTGGTTTCCCCCAATCATCCGCTGTATAGCCGAATCATGGACTATTACGACAGCATCGAGTACAGCGTGCAGAGCCACGCCGTTTGCCCGAGCTTTATGAGCAGAAGCAGCGGCGGCGCAAAGACCATTGAGCTTGCGTGGGACGGCAGTCAGTACATTGCCGAGCTCACGGATACCAACCACGTGCTGTCACAGTTTACCTTCTCTGCCAGTGAGACGGGCTTTCATTTCAGCGTGTCGGGCAACACGCTCACTATCACCACCGATACGGCTCCCAGCGGCAATGTGACGATCTCCGCAAGTCGAAGCGCTTCCCGCTGCGGCGTTCTTGTTTGGACGGACTATAAGTACGGCCCCAACGGCGGCGTTCAGGATACCATCACCTATACGGCCTCCGTCAGCGACCCTGTAAGAGCCTTTCTGAATCTGAAGGTCAGTTACGGCAGCACCAAAATCATCAAGACCAGCGAGGACGGCAGGGTAGACGGCATTACCTTCACCATCACCGGCGAGGGCGTCAATCAGACCGTTACCACCGACCGAAACGGTGAAATTCACATCGACAATCTGATGCCCGGCATTTATACCGTCACTGAACAGAGCTACGACAAGTATGTACCCCAGGAAAGCCACCGTGTCACCGTGCTTGCCGGGCAGACGGCGACGGTTTCCTTTAACAATGTGCTCCGCCGCGGCGAGTTGACCGTGACCAAGACCTCCGAGGATGGGCTGAATCAGGGCGTGAAGTTCCACCTTTTTGGAACCTCTCTCAGCGGTCTGTCTGTGGATGAATTTGCTGTTACCGATGAAAACGGTGTTGCGACTTTCAAGGATGTGCTTATCGGCACCGGCTACACGCTGGAGGAGATGGACGCCGCCATTCGCTATGTGGTTCCCAACAGCCAGAGCGCCGCAGTGGAATGGAACAGTGTAACCAATAAGAGCTTTTCCAACATCCTCAAGAAATTCAATGTCACCGTCACCAAGAGCGACTGCGAAACCAGAACGGCGCAGGGTGATGCTTCTCTTGCCGGTGCCGCCTACGGCATCTATAAGGGCAATCAGCTTGTGGATACTTATTACACCGACGAGAACGGCCAGTTCACCACCGGCTATTATGTCTGCGGCGACGACTGGACGATTCGTGAGATCAGTCCCTCCGAGGGTTATCTGCTGGACAGCACCGTTTATCCTGTCGGTGCAGAGGCGGCCAATTACACAGTTGAGCTGAACGCTGCACCTGCTGTGGCTGTTGCCGAGCAGGTGCAGAAGGGCAATATCGCCATCATCAAGCACTCGGATAACGGTGATACGCAGATCGAAACTCCCGAAGAGGGCGCAGTGTTCGCCGTCTATCTGAAAGCCGCAGGCAGCTATGAGGCGGCAAAGGATACGGAGCGGGACTATCTGACCTGCGATGAAAACGGCTTTGCCCAAAGCAAGGACCTGCCCTACGGCGTGTATACCGTGCATCAGGTCTCCGGCTGGGAGGGCCGTGAGCTGATGAGCGACTTTGATGTGTTCATTGCCAAGGACGGCGAGACCTATCGCTACCTCATCAACAACGCCAACTTCGAGTCCTTCATTAAGGTTATCAAGGTGGACGCAGAAACCGGCAATACCATTCCCTATGCGGGAGCAGGTTTCCAAATCTTTCGTCCGGATGGCTCCAAGGTGGAAATGACCTTTACCTATCCGGAGGTTACCACCATCGACACCTTCTACACCAATGACGCCGGCATGCTCATCACGCCGGAGAAGCTGGAGTTTGGCAAGGGCTACTCCCTCAAGGAGGTCTCCGCTCCTTACGGCTATGTGCTCAGTCATGAGGCGGTCAAGTTCGATGTGACCGAAGAGAATTCCACCGAGGAAAGCGGCGTGACAATCGTTGCAGTGAATCTGGGCAATTACGCACAGAAGGGCATCATCAAGATTTCCAAAACCGGCGAGGTGTTTGCCTCTGTTACAGCGACGGACGGGATCTATCAGCCGGTCTATGCGGTGCAGGGCCTTGCGGGAGCAACCTATGAGATCAAGGCAACGGAGGACATCTACACTCCGGACGGTACGCTGCGCTGCAGCGCCGGCGAGGTGGTGGATACGGTGACTACCGGCGCAGACGGCACGGCGGAGAGCAAGCCGCTGTATCTGGGAAAATACGAAATCACCGAGATGAAAGCCCCCGACGGCATGGTCGTTAACAAGGGAGCCCATACTGCAGAACTTGTCTACGCCGGCCAGGAAATTGAGATCACCGAAACGGCTGCCAGCTTCTGCAATGACAGACAGAAGGCGCGGATTTCTCTTTCCAAGGTACTGGAGCAGAACAAGCAGTTCGGTATCGGCATGAATAACGAGCTTTCCGCCGTGACCTTCGGCTTCTATGCCGCCGAGGAGCTTACCGCAGCAGACGGCTCTGTCATTCCTGCGGACGGACTGATTGAGATTCTGTCCCTTGACGAAAACGGGAAAGCCGTGCTCAAGAGCGATGTCCCCTTCGGCAGCTACTATGTCAGAGAAATCAGCACCGACAGCCACTATATGCTCTCCGATGAGAAGTATCCTGTGACCTTTGCCTATGCCGGTCAGGAAATCCCCGTTGTGGAGCTTGCCGTCAATGACGGAAAGAGCATTACCAACGAGATGATCTACGGAGAGATTCACGGCATGAAGAAGGATGAGGACGGCAAGGCGCTGGCCGGAGCTACCATCGGCCTGTTCCTTACTGACGGCACAGAGCCTATCCTGACCACCGTTTCTGCAGAGGACGGCAGCTTCTCCTTTACAGGTATCCCCTATGGCGAGTATGTGGTCCGTGAAATCGCCGCGCCGGAGGGCTATGTGATGGATGAGGCCCACTATGCTGTAAAGGTGGATCAGAACGGCGCTGTGATCGAGATCGAGATCACCAACAAGCTCATTCGCGGCAGCGTTCAGCTGACCAAGGTGGATAAAGACTATCCCGACCACCACCTGAGCGGCGCAGTCTTTGAGGTATACCGTGGCGGAAAGCTTGTGGGCCAGATGGAGGAGCTGTCCGACGGCGTCTACAAGCTGGATGATCTGCCCTACGGCGATTACACGCTGAAGGAAACCGAGGCCCCCAAGGGCTTCTTCCTTGATGAGAAAACCTATAGCTTCTCCATTAAGGAAGATGGTAAAACCGTCATCGTGGAAAATGAGGCCGGAAAGGGCTTTGTCAACCAGGCACAGACCGGAGGCATCCGCATTGAAAAGACTTCGGATGACGGCGTGCTGAAGGGCTTTACCTTCCGCGTGGAGGGCTCGGATATCACCGGCAATGCCTTCAGCAAGGACTTTGTGACCGATGAGAAGGGCCAGATTCACATTGAGGGGCTGCGCATCGGCGATTATGTGATCTCCGAGGTGTCCAACAAAGCCAACGAGAAGTATGAGATTCCCGCAAATGTCACCGTAACCGTTCACGAAGGAAAGACGGTCGTTGCCAAGTTCCATAACAAGCTCAAGCCTGTTACTGATATCCCCAAGACCGGAGATACCACCAATATGCCTCTTTGGGCAGCACTTGCCGGTATCTCTGCAATCGGCGCAGGTGCAGCGGCTTTCTTTACCTTCCGAAAAAAGAAGGAGGTAGGCAAGCATGAGCGCTAAGGTCATCATCGGCATCGGTCTTGTGGTGTTTATTATCGCAGGGCTGATCGTTCTTCGCCTGAAGAACAGAAAGTAAAAACGCCAAGGGGCGGCATCCGCAAAAAGATGCCGCCCCATTTGCAAAAGGAGACGCTATGGAAGAGACAAGAAAAATCGGAGATTACTCCGTAAAGTATTCCATGTATATCGGGCACAAGGATATTGCTCTGGGCGAGAATCCCAACGCCGACAAGGATGAACGGTATATGTGCTGCTTTGTGGAGACCAACGCCATATTCGAACGCTATTCCGGGGTGCTGGTCAGCGACGATTTTGCGGAGATTGCAAAGGTGTTCGGACAGCGCGTAGCAGACGCAGCCGAGGAAATTATTCAGGAAAACGAAAGAGCCTGTCAGGAGGTCGGCATGAATGAGGAACTCACAACAAATAGTTGTAAGCCCATTTCCTATGAGGATTCCATCGAGAACAAGGTGGTTGTCGTCAAGGGTAGCATTCTCCGGCCTGAGTTCCGCCACGCCAATCACCAGCTTATGCTGTGTACCGGCGGCTTCGGCGCGCAGGCCAATGCGCGAGGCCGTACCTGCTACTGCATTTCTCTGTACGACGGGAGAAAGACCTCTTTTTATCGCACGGATTTTCTCGGTGTCATGGAGGAAAAGCGCCTTCCCGAATGGGCGCAGAAGGGCTTGGAGAAAGCGAAAGAGATGCACGCGCAGGAAAAGAAACCGACTAAAGAAAGAGGTGACGCAAGATGATCGAGTATGAAAAAAGAGCAATGATCGAGGCGGAGGACAAATATACCTTCCGTCAGAGCACGCAAATTTCCATGCAAACCGGACTGATCGGCCACCTCCGGGCTGATATGGACACGGACGGCAACGGCTTTTTCAGCAGTTGGTTTGACTTCCGGGAAGAGCTGAAAACCGACGAGTTTAAGGCGGAGTTTGACGAGGTAATCAACTCTCTGCGTGAGGAAGGCGACATTCTTCATAACCGTAGGGCGCTTGCCAAGTACTGCTATTGCACACCCCAAAGCCGGATGCAGGAGGAGCCGGGCTACTATGGCGTTCGTGTGGATACCGAAAAGTATGCCTACCTTCTGCGCCTGAACCCGGACAGGGGCGAATACAACCTATACTGCTATTGCTATCGCCGGGATTGGCTCGATCAGCACCTGAAGGACGCAGAGAAAGGAATCCGTTTTATTGACAGCCATTACAAGGAGCTGTTTCGCATTCCGGATGGCGGCAAGGTGAACATCCACTATTCGTGGAATGAAGAGCAGATCCGCACCTGCCGCTATATCGACGATTACCATGTGGAGATCGGGAGCAACCTCTATCACATTTGCGAGTTTGCCGAGCGCATGGAATACGGCGGCCATACCTGCGAGCCGATTCGGGACAACCTGCCCGAGCAGTGCTACAGCGTCCTTTCCGGCAGCGACGAAATCATTATCATCAAGCGCGGTGAAAAGGGCTACTTCAAGACGGACATTCCCGTTACCGACAAGGACGAAGCCCGGAGCATCGTGAATGAGTACAACACAAAGCTCGGCGTCAGCAAGGCGCAGGAAGAAGCCATGAAGGCCGGCTCTATGTTCGGCTTTCAGGTGCCCGCCGCAGACCCTAGAAATTACGATGCGGACGGAAAACCTGTGATGCCGAAGGACAGAGGTGATGCACGATGAGTAAGGACGATTATCGCATCTGGTCCAATGCTGACCTTGACTATGAGGAGTGGAAAGACTGGATGGAGGAAGAATATCCGACGCTTTCCGAGGACGACCGCGTCGCCATGATGTATGAGGAAAACGGGCACTACCTTGAGGACGAACGACTCAATCTGGACATTCAACTTTCCCAGCCCATTCTGGTTGTTGCCGATCTGGGGCTTTGGAATGGCAGGCGCACGGGATACAAAGAAATTCCCAGCGGCAATATCCGGGACTGCCTTTACTCTGATTACGACTACACCACATGGTATGTGGACCGAAACGGAGACTTCCGGTGCGATGACACCCACCATGACGGCACAAACCATTATCTCTATCGGGTATATAAGGACAATGTTTCCCAGGCGCAGAAAGACCGGCTCAAAGAAAAAATCTACAACGGCACAGCCACTAGGGCAGACATTGTCCGTGTCACCCGCAGGCTTGGCGATGAGATCGGGAAGGTGTACGGCTGGAGCTTTCCAACCAGGCAGAGAGAGCGAGGTGAGGCACGATGAACCACGCACTGCCGAGCGAAAGTTATATTGCCAGACTGGACTATTTGGCTTTCAACGGAAAAGTATGCAGCAGCGTTGAGTACAGCGATGAGCAGCGCTTCCTGGAAGACCTGAAGGAGTCGCTCTATCACGGAGAGCCGCTGTGCGTTGTCCTGTACCGAGACCGGAACGGCAAGACCATTTCCCGTGCGTTTCTGAACGACCTGGATACGCTGCCCAAGGGATTTTCTGTTGAGGACGATCCCCACAGAAAGCCTCAGACAGTGTCCCCAAAGAGAAAAGAACACGAACCTGCGAGATAAGGAGAAGCTATGGATAAGAAGAAAGCCATCTGCGAGTATCTCCGTAAACATCATATTGGCAGAGAAAACGCCATCCACAGCAAGGAGCTTGAAAAGCTGTTTCTGCTTGACGGACGAAATATTCGCCGCAAGATCAGCGCCTTGCGACAGGATGGCTTTCCTATTTGCAGCGATGAAACGGGCTATTATTACGCAGATAACCAGAAAGAGATCAATACCACCGTCTGCCGGCTGAATGAGCTTGTGACGAAGGTGTCCAACGCCAGAACCGGGCTTTTATTTGCATCGATCCTCGGAGAGAATGCGCAGACCGTTGAGGTCACGATCAAAGTAAGATAAGGAGGGAGTTCCCATGCCGAGCAAATACAGAATCATTTTGGAGATGGCATCCCAGACTGCCAGGGATATCGCCTCCAATGCCGACCGATATACCGATTTTCTGATTACGGCGGCAAACAACTACAAGTACAGCTTTAAGGAGCAGCTGCTCATCCATGCGCAGAAGCCGGATGCAACGGCGTGTGCGGAAATCGACACATGGAATAAACTCGGCAGATGGGTAAACAAGGGCACGAAAGGCATCGCACTGCTGATCGACAGAGATGTTCCCTACAAGCTGAGGCATGTCTTTGATATCTCCGACACCAACAGCCATGCCGGAAGGAATATCACCCTTTGGCAGATGAAGCCGGAGTACGAATATGCGGTATCGGAAAGCCTTCAGGCCAGCTTCGGTGATGTGGAGGAGCCGCGAGATTTCCCGCACCTTCTCATAGATATTTCCGGTTATGCCGTGGAGGATAATCTTTCAGATTATCTCATGGAACTGAACGCTGTCAAAGTCGGCAGCTTTCTGGAGGAGCTGGACGGCACAAGCCTTGAAGCGTGGCTGAAAACCACGCTGAAAAGTAGCGTCGCTTTTATGGCGCTCTCCCGTGCGGGGTATGAGCCGAGGCAGTATTTTGACCGGGAGGATTTCAGCCACCTCTTTGACTTCAACACCGTGGAGGTTATCTCCGTGCTCGGTGCCGCCGTCAGCGATATTTCTGAGATGGTCATCCGTGAAATGGGCGAAACCGTCAAGGAGATGGAGAAGGAGGAAAAGCGGAAGATTCGCACATTTGCGCAGACCGGTTCTTCTGCGTATCATAAGAACCGAACAGAAAACAAGGAAAGGAGCAACGAATATGGAACTGACCTATACGATGCAGGGGGACTATCTGATTCCCGATCTGACCGTGCCGGAGAGCCCGAAGCTTGGGAAGTATGGAATGCTGCGGCGGACATTCCTCCGCAAACACCGGGATGGGATTTACACCGGGATGCTGCTGAACGGAACACTGAACAGTCATCTGGAGGAAGTGGACCGGCAAGCCAACGAGATGATGGAACGCCTGACCCGACAGATGGCAGAGAAGCAGGGCGTGACGGAGCGCCTGAAAGCGGAAGATCAGATGAAATGGGTGCAGATGATGAATTCCATTCGTCACTCGGCGGAGGAAGTGATTCTGAACGACCTGATCTACGCGTAACGCTCCCCACAGTTGAACAGCAGCAGGAAATTATCGCAGAAGCGGAGGAAGAAAAATCCTCCGCTTTTTCTATTTCTCAGGAGGACATCGACGCCATTCTGACACGGGGCAGCGGCATCCATCAGGGCAAATTCCGCATCTATGAGCAGTTTCTCAAACAGGAGTCTCCCGAGAACAATATCACCTTTTTGAAAAACGAATATGGCATCGGCGGCGCGTATCCTGCCGTTTCCGGCAGAAATCTCGATGAAAGCCACGACGCCAAGGGAATCAAAATCAGCAGAGGCAGAATCTCTCGGCCCGATGCGGAACTGCTTTTGCGGTGGAACAAGGTCGAGAAGCGGATCGGGGAGCTGATTCGCACCGACCGCTATCTGAGCCAAGCAGAAAAGGACAACTATCCTGCCTACCGGGAGCAGGCAGAAGCTCGGAGGAAGCGAGGTGAAATCTCTGAGGAGTTCCGGTCGATTGTCTATGATTACAATGACTTTGTGGCGCAGCTCGGCGAGGAAAGCAAAGCGCTGAATCTGTATTATTTGTCAAGCTGCTGGGGTGCGTTCAGCGTGGGCGAAAAGAAAATGCACGCCCGTACTGCGGAGGGTGACTTCATCCTCCCCATGATGCGCGAAGCAATGAATACGATCATTGCGGACAACACCCACCTGACCGCACGGTGCGAAGCCATGCTGGAAGCGTTGAACAGCGATGTGGCAAAGTCCCTTGAACCGACCTTTGATGAGCTGAACCCTCCCCCGGAGCCCCGGAAGGAATACCGCTATCATCTCGGTGATACGGTCTATATCGGCACACAGGAATACGAGCTGCTGTCTTTTGACGAGAAGAAGGTCGTCCTCTTTGATACGCAGTTCCCGCTGTTTAACAAGGAGCTGACTCGTGAAGAGTTCGATAACCGGCTCAAAGAAAATCCACTGAATGACAGGCTGCTGCAAGCCGTGGAAGAACCCCCTGTCGCAGACAATACGAAAGAGAATCCGGATACGCAGGAGACAGAAGCCATACCTGACGAAGAATTGGATGCTCTGCCCATCAGCACCGTCAAAGACGGCGAGGTCGTGACCTATCCCAATGCAGAAGCGCTGCTGGATGACCAAAAAGCCGAAGCGCCCCTCGCCCCGCCTCTACAAGTGAAAAGGCCTTCCAAGATCGCACCTCATGTGCTGCACCCGGAGATCAACACCGAGTACCGAACCAACTTCCAAATTGAGAGCGATGATATCGGCGTGGGCACGCCGCTGGAACGGTTCTATCACAATATCCGTGCCGTTCAGCTCCTGAACAAGCTGGATGCGGAAAGTCGATTGGCGACACCCACCGAGCAGCGTGTGCTTGCCGACTATGTGGGTTGGGGCGGTCTCTCTGAGTTCTTCAAGGAGGACAATCCCCATTATGCCGAGCTGAAGGATGTGCTTTCCGATGAGGAATATGCGTCGGCGAGAGAATCCACGCTGACGGCCTTCTATACACCGCCCGTAGTGATCAAGGCGGTGTACAGTGCCTTGGAGAATATGCACTTCCAGACCGGCAATGTGCTGGAGCCCTCCTGCGGCATCGGAAACTTTATGGGGCTTGTTCCCGAAAGCATGAATGACGCGAAGTTCTACGGCGTGGAGCTGGACAGTATTTCTGGGCGGATCGCCCAGCAGCTCTATCAGAAAAACAGCATCGCGGTGCAGGGCTTTGAGAGTACAAATCTGCCCGACAGCTTCTTTGACGCCGCAATCGGCAATGTCCCCTTCGGGCAGTTCAAGGTACCCGACAAGCGCTATGACAAGCACAACTTCCTCATTCACGACTATTTCTTCGCCCGCACTTTGGATAAGGTGAGACCCGGCGGCGTGATCGCCTTCATTACCTCAAAGGGTACGCTGGATAAGGAAAACCCCAATGTCCGAAAGTATATTGCCCAGAGAGCCGACTTGCTCGGCGCTATCCGGCTGCCGAACGACACCTTCAAGGCTGCTGCCGGCACGGAGGTCACATCGGACATTATCTTTCTCCAGAAGAGAGACCGTCTGATTGACATTGAGCCCGATTGGGTGCATCTGGCCACCGACGCCAATGGAATCCGGATGAACGCCTATTTTGTGGATAACCCTGAAATGGTGTTGGGCGACATGCAGATGGTGAGCGGGCCTCACGGCATGGAGTCCGCCTGTATTGCTTATGAAAATGCAGAGCTTGGGGACCTCTTGCGGGATGCCATCCAGAACATTCATGCCGAGATTACCGAATTTGAAATCGACGATCTTGAAGCGGAGGATGAGGACCTTTCTATTCCCGCTGACCCTGATGTGCGCAATTTCAGCTTCACGGTGGTGGACGGTAAAATCTATTACCGTGAAAACAGCCGCATGAATCCCGTGGATGTTTCTGCAACCGCCGAAAGCCGCATCAAAGGCATGATTGCCATCCGTGATTGTGTCCGGACGCTGATTGAGTACCAGACGGAGGACTATCCCGATGCCGATATCAAGGCAGAGCAGGAAAAACTCAATCGCCTCTATGATGATTTCAGCAAAAAATATGGGCTTATCAGCGCAAGAGCCAACAATTCGGCTTTCAATTCCGACAGCTCCTACTGCCTGCTTGCCTCGCTGGAGGTGCTGGATGATGAGGGCAACTTCCTCCGCAAGGCAGATATGTTCTCCAAACGAACCATCAAGCAGAAGGTAACGGTGCAGTCGGTTGACACGGCTTCCGAGGCCTATGCGCTGTCCCTTGCAGAAAAAGCAAGAATCGATATGCCGTATATGTCAAAGCTCACCGGCAAAACCGAGCAGGAGCTGTTCGAGGATTTGAAGGGTGTTATTTTCCTCAACCCCATGCACATAAGCGAAGAGGACGGCAAGCCGAAGTATATCCCTGCCGATGAATATCTCTCCGGCAATGTCCGTGAAAAGCTCCGTTGGGCAAAGCGGAGTGCGGAGCTCTACCCCGAGGATTACGGAGAGAATGTCCGTGCTCTTGAGGCGGTACAGCCGGTTGACCTGACGGCAAGTGAAATTTCCGTGAGGCTTGGCGCAACATGGCTGCCTCCGGAAACCATCGAGGAGTTCATGTTTGAGCTGTTCAGCACCCCGCGCTACTGCCAGTGGAACATCCATGTTCACTACGCGCAGTACACCGGCGAATGGAATGTGGAGGGAAAATCCTATGCCCGCAGCAATGTAAAAGCCCACAACACCTACGGCACCGGCAGAGTTAATGGCTATAAGATCATGGAGGAAACCCTGAACCTCCGAGATGTAAGAATCTTTGACTACATCGAGGACGGAAACGGCAGAAAAACGGCTGTGCTCAACAAGAAAGAAACCGCCATCGCACAGGGCAAGCAGGAGCTTATTAAGCAGGCCTTTGCAGACTGGATATGGAGCGATCCGGAACGCCGGGAGCAGCTGACCAAGCTGTATAACGAGAAGTTCAACAGCATTCGCCCCCGTGAGTATGACGGCAGCCACCTGAATTTCGTGGGAATCAATCCGGAGATCACGCTGAGGCCGCATCAGGTCAATGCCATTGCCCATATCCTCTACGGCGGCAACACCCTGCTTGCCCATGTAGTGGGGGCTGGGAAGACCTTCGAGATGGTAGCGGCGGCGCAGGAGAGCAAACGGCTGGGATTGTGTCAGAAAAGCCTGTTTGTGGTCCCCAATCATCTGACGGAGCAATGGGCGAGCGAATACCTCCAGCTCTATCCCTCCGCCAATATTCTTGTCGCCACCAAGAAGGACTTTGAGACCAAGAACCGCAAGAAGTTCTGCGGGCGCATTGCCACCGGCGACTACGATGCGGTCATCATTGGGCACAGCCAATTTGAAAAGATCCCCATGTCCCTGGAACGACAGCGTGCCATCCTGCAGCAACAGCTGGATGAAGTGCTGGACGGCATTTCTGAATTGAAGAAAAACCGTGGGGATAATTTCTCCATCAAGCAGCTGGAGCGAACCAAGAAAACGGTCAAGCAGAAGCTGGACAAGCTCAATGACCAGTCCCGCAAGGATGATGTTGTGACCTTTGAAGAGCTGGGCGTTGACCGTATCTTCATCGATGAGGCGCATTACTATAAAAACCTCGCCGCATTTACAAAAATGCGGAATGTGGGCAACATCAGCCAAACCGAGGCCATGAAGTCCAGCGACCTGTATATGAAGTGCCGGTATCTGGACGAGCTGACCGGAGGCAGAGGCGTTGTGTTTGCCACCGGCACACCCATCTCCAACAGCATGGTGGAGATGTACACCATGCAGAAGTATCTCCAGTACGGAGCGCTGCGCAGGAATGACCTTCTCCACTTCGATGCCTGGGCCTCCACCTTCGGTGAGACGGTGACAGCCATCGAGCTCTCCCCGGAGGGCACGGGCTATCGCGCCAAAACGAGGTTTGCCAAGTTCTACAATCTGCCGGAGCTCATGGCAATGTTCAAGGAGACCGCAGATATTCAAACGGCGGATATGCTCAAGCTCCCCGTGCCGGAGGCCCATTACCACAGCATTGTTTTGAAGCCATCGGAAACGCAAAAGGAAATGGTGGCCTCTCTTTCAGAACGAGCCGAGCGTGTCCGCAATAAGATGGTAGATTCCAGCGTGGATAACATGCTCCTCATCACCAATGACGGCAGAAAGCTCGCCTTGGATCAGCGGCTCATGAACGATATGCTCCCCGACAGCGAGACAAGCAAGGTGGGCGCGTGTGCGGAGAATGTTTTTGACATCTGGCAGCGCACCGCCGATCGGAAATCGACACAGATGGTATTCTGCGACTTGTCTACGCCCCACGGCGACGGCAAGTTCAATGTGTACGATGATCTCCGAAACAAGCTGATTGCCAAGGGCGTTCCGGCAGAGGAAATCGCCTATATTCATACGGCAAACTCCGAGGCGCAAAAGAAAGAGCTGTTTGGCAAGGTGCGCTCCGGTCAGGTGCGTGTGCTCATCGGTTCCACGCAGAAAATGGGAGCCGGCACCAATGTGCAGACGAAGCTTGCGGCACTTCATCATTTGGATTGTCCGTGGCGACCGTCTGACCTGCAGCAGCGGGAAGGACGAATCATCCGCCAGGGCAACGAAAACAAGGAGGTCGATATTTACACCTATGTCACGGAGAACACCTTCGACAGCTACCTGTATCAGTTGGTGGAATCCAAGCAGAAGTTCATTGGGCAGATCATGACCAGCAAATCCCCGGTGCGCTCTGCGGAGGACATTGACGAAACTGCCCTGAGCTATGCGGAAATCAAGGCGTTGTGCGCCGGCAATCCCCACATCAAGGAGAAGATGGATCTGGACATTGATGTGTCCCGTCTGAAGCTGCTCAAGGCCAACCATCTGAGCCAGCGCTATGCTCTGGAGGATCAAATTCTGAAGGAGTTTCCGCAGAAAATCAAATCGTTGGAGCAGCGCATTGAGGGCTATCGTGCGGATATTGACCAGCGAAAAAGAAATACCGAGCCCAACGAGGACGGCTTCTCTCCGATGATTATGCCGGGCGGCACGGTAAGAGAAAAGAAGGCTGCAGGTGATGCCATCCTCGGCCTTTGCAAGTCCATGACAAGCCCCGATCCGATTCCCATCGGCCAGTACAGAGGCTTCGATATGGAACTGTCCTTCGACACCTTCAGCCGGGAATATAAGATCACGCTGATTCATCAGCTGCGGCATACGGTCACGCTGGGAACGGACATCTACGGCAACATTCAGCGACTGGATAACACCCTCGGCGCTTTTGAGGAACGAATGGCAGCGTGCACCGAGCAGTTGGAGAATACGCGGGTTCAGCTTGAAAATGCAAAGGCAGAGGTACAGAAGCCATTCCCCCAGGAGGAAGAACTGAAAACCAAATCGGCACGGCTAAATGAACTGAATGCGATGCTCAATCTCGACAAAAGAGAGAACGAGATCGTGGACGGTGAGCGTGGCGAGGAGGAGCCGCAAAAATCATCCGCAGACAGAGAACGCTAAAAAGAAAATCACAGCGGCAATGTGGAATACCTGCATTGCCGCTGTGATACGCAAGCCGGGAAATGTACCGAGTATGCGATAGAATGAGGCTGACAAATCGGAATTTACCTCTATTCAAACATACAAGCTCTTGACAATAAAGCTCCTATATAGTATAATTTAATAAACTACTATATAGGAGCATTTGCATGAAAACAAATGGCGGATTTCTTGTCACCAAAATAAAACAACTTGGAGACCGGATTTTTGAGAAGATTCTCAGCGAAAAGAATATTGATGCGTTCAATGGAGCCCAGGGGCGCATTCTTTATGTGCTGTGGCAGGAGGATGGTATCTCAATCAGATCACTCTCGACTAAATGCGGATTAGCGATAACATCTCTTACTACGATGCTGGAAA